>OODA01000408.1_pt1 | contig 27672 bp, 29 predicted proteins | sample 1671341 | NCBI WGS metagenome assembly OODA01 (sample SAMN06348147, study PRJEB24527) | human gut metagenome | biome: human gut; feature: ankylosing spondylitis patient; material: feces | host: Homo sapiens | place: China | collected 2015-10 | reverse complement strand
ACCGTGTGGCTGAAATCATGGGTAACTCTGTAAAGCGCCTCGATGCGCCTAACATTGCTACTATCTTCGTAGGCATTATGGTAGGTATTATCTTCGGTTCTCTCCCATTTGCCATTCCGGGAATGCCGGTGCCTTTAAAGTTGGGTATTGCCGGAGGTCCGCTGATCATCGCCATCCTCATCGGCCGTTTCGGCTATCGCATGAAACTGGTAACTTATACGACGACTTCGGCTAATATGATGCTGCGAGAAATAGGACTTGTACTCTTCCTGGCGAGTGTGGGAATCAAGGCTGGAGCCGGATTCTGGGACACAGTAGTACAGGGTGACGGTTTGAAATATGTGGGATGTGGTTTCCTCATCACCGTTATTCCTATCCTCATCATCGGTACAATTGCCCGCCTGAAGTTTAAATTCAACTACTTCACCATCATGGGTATGCTCGCCGGTACTTACACAGACCCTCCTGCATTGGCTTATGCAAATGCTTCTTGCTCTAAAGAAGCTCCAGCTGTAGGATACTCTACGGTTTATCCATTGAGCATGTTCCTCCGTATCTTTACAGCCCAGATAGTGGTGCTGTTCTTCTGCGGAGCGTAAGACTTACAAAAGTTAACAAAACAACTGGAAATAGTTATAAATTATAAAAGAGGTGCACAAAGACAAAAATTTGTGCACCTTTTTTGTTGTCTTTTCAGAAATTCTTCGTACCTTTGAGCACAAGAAATAAACCTAATGAATCTACTAGGAACAGCTATCGTTCCTATATGATGCAGATTTTTTCGAAATATGAAACAATAACCCTATAAACGTTAGTAAGCGTATGAAGAAATTGGGATTTCTGATAACCATGCTAGTCATCACGTCCTTGCCCGCTTGGAGTCAAGGAGCCAAAAGTATCCGTATTACGGAGGTGATGACCGACAACCGTACCAATCTTGTAGATGAGTACGGGCAGCACAAACCATGGGTGGAATTGAGCAATTCCTCCTTTACCACGTATAATGTGCGTGGTATGTTCCTAACCACCGACAGACGAGTTCTCAACAAGAACCTGTCGCCTGAAGAACGGCGCAAACTGATGTGCCCGTTGCCGAACAATGAACCTCGCACGACCTTAACAGGAAAGAAAAGCGTAATCATCTACGACCGCTATATCTGGCATGAAGATTCGGAAGAAACATGTCCAGACTGTTTTCCTAAAGGAAAGGGACACTTCAGGTGGTTGAGTGAAGGTACAGGACCTTTCCAACTGAAACTCGGGCTGGTTCCTCTCAGGGAAATCGCAAATGCATTCCATGAAAAAAACAACTGGATTGCTCTTTACGATGGTAATGCAGTAGATCTGATAGACTCCATCAGCATACCATGGTTGGCAGCAGACCAATCTTATGCCCTAAACAGCGATTTCAAGACATGGAAGATTTGCAAGGCGGATGAAGTAACTCCAGGTTATCTGCCTCAGAGAACCGGACTCAGCAAGTCCCAGATGCTCAAGGAAACAGATCCTCACGGCTACGGTATTGCCATTCTCTCCATGGGCATCGTGTTCTCATGCCTTGCCCTACTCTTCATCTTCTTCTGGGCTTTCGGCGCTTACATGAAGCACAAACAACGCATTGCCCGCGCCACTGAGAAGCATGCCACCTTATTATATAAGACAGGAAAGAAGACTATCGAGGTTACTCAAGACCTCAGTCATAAGACCAACGTGATTCTGAAAGATGGTTTAGAAACCAAGGGTATTGATAAGGAGATTTACATGGCAGTCATCTCCCTTGCTCTACAGGAATATCTGGAAGATGTTCACGATGTAGAACCAGGCATTATCACCATCAAGCCAAAACAGACCAGATGGAATGCTCCGAAATTCAACAACAACAATAACAACGTTAAAATATAGAAACTATGGCAAAGTACGAATATAAGGTTAAAGGCGTAGATTACGTCGTTGAAATACAGGATATTGAAGGCAATATCGCCAATGTAACCGTGAATGGAATTCCATTCGAAGTGGAAATGAAACAGCCGGTTAAGGCTGGTAAGCAGAAAGTAAAGTTAAGTGAAGAGCGAAGAGTGAAGAGTGAAGAATTCAACAGTTCTTCTTCTGCAACAAATGCAAGTTCTGCAACAAGCGAAAGTTCCGCACCAACCACCAAACCAGCGGCAGCCGCTGCCTCTGGCAAGCCAGTGGTAGCTCCTCTGCCTGGCACCATCAATGAAATCAAGGTAAAAGTCGGTGACAAGGTGAACGCAGGCGATACAGTTGTCGTTCTCGAAGCTATGAAGATGCAGAACAACATCGATGCAGAAACCTCAGGAACCATTGCCAGCATCAACGTGAATAAGGGCGACGCAGTAATGGAAGGAGACACGCTTGTGACAATCGCTTAATAAGCGATAAAGCAGGAACAACTATGATTACTCTTTCTAACAAAAATACTAATCATAAAGTTCTATGTTCAACTTTCAAAGTTCAAAGTAAATCAATGTCTAACTTTCAAAGTTCAAAGTAAATTATGGATTTCATCATACAAAACTTCCATGAGTTTCTTACCTTCACGGGCTTTGCCAACGCCTCGGCAGGAAACCTCATCATGATACTGGTGGGAGCACTCTTTATCTGGCTCGCCATCAAGAAAGATTTTGAGCCGCTGCTCCTGGTTCCTATCGGACTGGGAATCATTCTTGGAAACATTCCATTCCGTGCCGATGCAGGACTCGAAATAGGTTTATACGAAGACAACTCCGTTCTGAACATCTTCTACCAGGGAGTGAAACAGGGCTGGTACCCACCACTCGTATTCCTGGGCATTGGAGCCATGACCGACTTCTCGGCGCTCATTTCCAATCCGAAACTCATCCTGATAGGAGCCGCAGCCCAATTTGGAATCTTCGGCGCCTACATGATTGCCCTGGCTCTTGGGTTTGAACCTAACCAGGCAGCAGGCATTGCCATTATCGGAGGTGCAGACGGACCAACCGCCATCTTCCTGAGCAGCAAACTGAGTCCGAACCTCATGGGAGCCATTGCGGTTTGCGCCTACTCTTACATGGCACTGGTACCTGTGATTCAGCCACCTTTGATGCGACTGCTTACAACCAAGAAAGAGCGCGTCATCAAGATGAAACCGGCACGTCAGGTTTCACAGACCGAAAAGATTCTCTTCCCTATCATCGGTCTGCTTCTCACAACCTTCATCGTTCCGTCCGGTTTGCCATTGCTAGGAATGCTGTTCTTCGGAAATCTTCTGAAAGAGAGCGGAAAGACAACCCGACTTGCCAAGACAGCAAGCAGCAGCTTGAATGACATTGTAGTCATCCTCCTCGGTCTGACCGTAGGCTGTTCTACCCAGGCTTCAGAGTTTCTGACATTGAATACCATCAAGATCTTTGCTCTCGGTGCTCTTGCATTCATCATCGCATCGGCAAGCGGAATATTATTCGTAAAGCTGATGAATCTCTTCTTGCCAAAAGGCAAGAAACTAAACCCACTTATCGGAAACGCCGGAGTGAGTGCCGTACCAATGAGTGCACGCATCTCCAACAACCTGGGTCTGGAATACGACCGCCACAACTTCCTTCTCATGCACGCCATGGGACCAAACGTTGCGGGAGTCATCGGTTCTGCCGTTGCAGCCGGAGCTTTGCTGGGATTCTTCAATTAAAAGTTGAGCCACCAAGCTATCCCTCCAGGATAAGCACATAAAAAAGAATCGCCCTGAAAGGACAAAAGCATCTTACATCCAATGCTTTCCCTTTCAGGGCGACTTTTTTATTTCTTTTTTAGCTCTTAACCCGCATTCTCATTTTTCCTTCAAAGGAAATGATAACCTCAACCTGATAACTCAAACTGCTGTCAGGCATTGCCAGAACAGCAAGATAATGAATGCCAGATTCATCTATCTTATTGAATACGATGTCGCTCAATATAGCCTGATTCAAGAACGAAGCAGGAACCTGCTTATCGAAATCCTTCTTATGAAAATCACGAGAGAACAGACAGTTGGCACCATGATAAACATGCAAGTTCACAATATTATCATAATAAACATTGTCTACCTCAACACCATCATCATTATAAGAACTCTTGTAGACCTTATAACTTGTTGGGTTAACCTGGACGTAGAGATGATATTTCTCATCGCCCCTTACAACCACCGTATCACGTTTAATCAGCGTATTCTGATTCAGCGCCACGGAAGCATGGTTGTGAATGAACTGCTGCAAATAAGACTTATCTTCCGTCTTCACCAGCTTAACCACATCCCCATTCTGCACTTTAAACTGGAAAATATGCTCAGCCTGTTTTACGATCGGATATTTTGCAATATTAGCACCCTTCATTACAAGCGTATCGCCAGCAATGTAGAAGTAGACAGGCTGACTGGTAGAATCAGGATAATAAATCGTATCGCCTTTTACGCGGAACGCCACATCATCCTCATCGTCATCGTTCAGCCAAATGCCTTGCAACATTTTCTTAGCCGCAGTATCTTCCTTTACTTCCTGTTGCTTTTCGGCCTTCTGCCCACAAGCAACAAGAGTCAAGATACAACTGAGCAGCCATAAATTAACTATCTTTTTCATGATGAGTTCTTTAAATAAATTAATCGGTAAAAGCTGATGCCAATTCTACTCGAAATAATCAGCCTCTTCGAAAGACTTTGCCTTGGTTCTGTCTTTTTCTGACGTAAGTACCTCTACTCCCTCAATAGGCCATTCTATCCCGATGGTAGGATCATCCCAATGAATGCTGGCTTCATGTTCAGGAGCATAAACGTTGTCAACCTTATAAGTAAAGATTGCTTCGTCGCTCAGTACCAGAAAACCATGAGCAAAACCGCGAGGAATGAAAAACTGACGTTTGTTCTCTCCACTCAGTTCAACCATTACATATTTACCGAAAGTCTTACTGCCCTTTCTCAAGTCAACAGCTACATCCAGCACGCGGCCTTTGATGACACGCACCAACTTAGCCTGTGAGAATTCACCTTTCTGATAATGCAGTCCTCTGAGCACACCACGAGCCGACATCGATTCATTGTCTTGCACAAACTCCACATGCCCTCCAACGTGAGCATCAAAGTCAGCCTGCTTCCATGCTTCAAAGAAATAGCCGCGAGCATCATCAAATACCCGAGGTTCTATCAGCCAGACTCCTTCAATTTCTGTCTCTGTATATTTCATCGATTAATACCTTATTTATTTTAGGCACAAAGGTAATACTTTTTCCCGAAACGACAAAACAAATTAGACTTTTTATGATTTCATCGAAAATTTTCTCTATTTTCTGTTGGTCATTTCCGAAAAAATCACTACCTTTGCAAACGTGAATAGACTAGAAAGACATATAGAGATCCTACTTTTGAGCAACGATTGCGTGATTGTCCCAGGATTTGGTGGCTTCATGGCTCATCATGTAGATGCGCGTTACGATGGCAGAGACAGCATGTTTTTGCCACCGCTGAGAACTATTGGCTTTAACCCACAGCTCCAGATGAACGATTCTCTCCTTGCACTTTCGTATGTTGAAGCATACGACATCAGCTATCCGGAAGCGTTGAACCGCATTGCTGATGAGGTGACAGAGATGCGTCAGACTCTGGAGAATTCAGGCAAATTTGAACTGAACGATATTGGCACCATCATATTGAACGAAGACGGAAACTACACCTTCGAACCATGCGAGGCGGGCATTCTTACCCCTGAGTTGTATGGTTTGGGCGGCTTAAACATGCTCCCACTCGCACAGATTTCTGCAGAAGAGGTTCAGAAGACTGAAGATTCTGCTGCTTCAATCATTGAAATGCCAGCAAAGACAGTAGAAAACAATCGTACAGAAAGCGAAGTCAAGAATCAGGATAGTAACCAGAAGATGGAGAGTGGACTCTCTGTCAACAGTTCCGTGTTCGTTAACGATGAAGACGAAAAAGAATCAAATGCCGAATTTATCAGCATCAAGAAGAGCTGGTTGCGCAATATTGCAGCAGCCTGCATCGCTCTCATTGCATTCTTCACCTACTCTTCTCCATTGGGAACACCAACCGTTCAGAAGAGCCAAATCGACACAGGCATGCTGAACCGCATCATGCCTAAGGAGATTAATAAGGTTGCTCAACCTCAAGAACTGGTTCTTAGTACAGAATCACAGGCAGAAGAAAGCATTCCTGCCAAGTCTGTCAACATGGCTCAGGACAACGAATTGCAAACAGCTTCTTCTTACTACAGCATCGTTTTGGCAAGTCGTGTTACCAAGCGCAATGCTGCCTGCTATGCTGAACTCCTCCAAAACAAAGGATTCAAGGAAGTTAGGGTGTTGATTACGGATAATAATGTGAAAGTTATATACGGAACATACTCTACCGAGGGCGAAGCTTATACTGCTCTCAACCGTTTACACAACTATGATGCTTTTACTGACGGCTGGATTACGAAAGTAAAAGAATAGTTGACAGTTAAGAGTTTATAGTTTATAGCCAGAACAAAGAGCAAGGAGTATCGGAAACTTCTACAACACATTATTATAATAAAGACAGAAAAGTAAGAAAAAGAATATGAAAAGAGTACGTTGTCCTAAATGCGATAATTTTATCACCTTCGATGAGACCAAGTATCAGGCAGGTCAGAGTCTCGTTTTCGTTTGTCCTAATTGCAATAAGCAGTTTGGCATCCGAATGGGAGTTTCCAAGCTCCGCGAAACCCGCAAAGAGGAAAAACTTGACGAGAATGCCAACGAAAAGGGATACGGTTCTATCGTTGTCATCGAGAACGTATTCGCTTACAAACAGGTCATCCCGCTCCAGTTAGGCGACAACATCATCGGCCGCTACATGAAGAACAGCGGAATCAACTGCCCTATCGAAACCGTAGACCCAAGCGTTGACATGAACCATTGCGTAATCAACGTTAGCCGCGACAAGAAAGGCAAATTAAAATACGTACTCCGTGATGGACCAAGTTATACAGGAACTTTCGTTGACAATGAGATTCTGGGCGACAGAGAACGCCGCGTTATCGAAGACGGAACCCTGTTCACCATCGGAGCAACTTCTATCATTCTCCGCACAGCAGACAGTGAAGAAGAAAACTAAGAAGTTTCGATTATCAAAATAAACACTTCAAAAGGAGCAATTAGATGTTGGTTTACATCTAATTGCTCCTTTTTCACTTAACGAAAACGTAAAATCCCGCCATATTTCTAACTTTCTGAAAGAAATCTACTATATTCCGTAATCTTTTTGCTTTTATTTTCTTTAAATTAAAAGAAAATGTGTACCTTTGCATCGAAAAATAAGAAATAGAAATGAATTACGTTAGGTTATGGATGTAGCAATCGTAAAATATAATGCCGGAAATATCTATTCCGTAGTCAACGCCATGAAGCGTTTGGGCATCGAACCTGTACTTACAGATGATGCAGAAATGCTCCAGAAGGCAGACCGTGTGCTCTTCCCAGGACAAGGCCAGGCAAGAGAAGCAATGGAATACCTGAAGGCTCATCAGCTTAATCAAGTAATCAAGGACTTGAAGCAACCCGTCCTGGGCATTTGTGTAGGACAGCAACTCTTGTGCCGCCATTCGGAAGAAGGTGACGTAGATTGCATCGGAATCTTTGATGTAGATGTTAAGCGATTCCAGCCTCAGAAACACGAAGAAAAGGTGCCTGCTATGGGATGGAATGAAATCTATGATTTGAAGACTGACCTTTACAAGGGGTTCGGAAACAGAATAGATTCTGACTCAGACAAGTCTACCGCTGATGCACTGCTTCATCCCTACACCTATTTCGTACATAGTTATTATGTGCCATTCTGCGAGGAGACCATTGCCAAGGCAGAATACATTCTTCCTTATAGCGCATCGCTCCACAAAGACAATTTCTATACCTGCCAGTTCCATCCGGAAAAGAGCGGAAAGGTGGGAGAACTGATTTTAAAGAACTTTTTAGAGATAAAATAAAAGAGGAAATACTAATATGATAGAATTAATTCCAGCTATCGACTTGATAAATGGCCAGTGTGTTCGTCTTACAAAAGGCGATTACGACCAGAAGAAGGTTTACAATGACAATCCTGCCAAGGTTGCAAAACAGTTTGAGCAGATGGGCTTCAAGCGCCTTCATGTAGTAGACCTCGATGGAGCCAAGTCAAAGCACATCGTAAATGATGCGGTATTGAAGGCCATTACCACAGAAACCTCTCTCGTGGTTGATTTCGGTGGCGGAATCAAGACCGAAGAAGATATAGAGAAAGCTTTTGCTGCGGGAGCAAGCATGGTTACAGTGGGCAGTATTGCCGTCACTAATCCCGATCTCTTCATGCAATGGTTGGACAAATATGGAGCTGACCGCCTGATTCTGGGAGCCGATGTAAGAAACGGAAAGATTTCTATCAACGGATGGAAAGAAGATTCTTCTGAAGATCTCCTTCCTTTCCTGAAAAAGTACATCGATAAAGGAGTACGCTACGTTCTCTGCACAGAAATCAGCAAAGACGGAACGCTGCAGGGACCTGCCATAGAACTCTACAAAAAAGTAATGGCTGCCTACCCTCAACTGCATCTTATCGCCTCAGGCGGAGTGAGTTGCAACGAAGACATCGAAGCATTGGAAACTGCAGGAATTCCTGCCGTAGTATTTGGAAAAGCTTTCTACGAAGGGAAAATCGACGTTGACAAACTTGTTAATGGTTAATAGTTGACAGTCAAAAAGTTTATAGTTAGGAGTTAAGTAATCATAAAGTTCAAAGTTCAATGGTCAAAGTTCAAAGTAACAAAGGTTTGGCAAAGCGAATCGTCCCTTGTCTTGACGTGAAAAACGGAGAGACCGTGAAGGGAACGAACTTCGTGAACCTGAGAAGTGCAGGCGACCCGGTAGAACTGGGCAAGGCCTATAGCGATGCAGGTGCCGATGAACTCGTATTCCTTGACATCACAGCTAGCTTCGAAGAGCGCAAGACCTTTACAGATATGGTAACTCGCGTAGCTGCCGAAATCAATATCCCGTTTACCGTGGGTGGCGGCATCAACGAGCTGAAGGATGTAGATCGACTCCTCAATGCAGGCGCCGACAAGGTTAGTATCAACAGTGCAGCCATCCGACATCCGGAGCTCATCAACGAGATAGCCAACCATTACGGCTCACAGGTCTGCGTCTGCGCCATCGATGCCCGTCTCGATCCCGACGGCTGGCATTGCTACGTCAAGGGCGGAAGAGAGCGAGTAGAACTCGGTCTGTTTGATTGGGCTAGAGAAGTTGCCGACCGTGGAGCCGGTGAGATTCTCTTCACCAGTATGGACCACGACGGTGTGAAGCAAGGCTTTGCCAATGAAGCCCTCGCCCACCTTGCAGAGGAAGTAAGCATTCCTATCATTGCATCGGGAGGAGCCGGCAAGATGGAGCATTTCCGTGATGCCTTCACCCTGGGAAAGGCAGATGCAGCACTGGCAGCCAGTGTCTTCCACTTCGGTGAAATCGCCATACCTGACCTGAAAAATTACCTCCGAAAAGAAGGCATCAACGTCAGGCTGTAAACCGGAGCCTTAAGGCTAGATATTTTTTCCCTTAAGGGAAAATAATAATACCCTTAAGGGAAGATATATTTTTCCTTAAGGATAGATAAATCCCCTATGATAGGGCGGAATTGACAATGGAGTAAGCAAACAATAAAATTGTAAAGATAAAATGGAAATAGATTTTGAAAAAATGGGCGGACTTGTTCCTGCCATCATCCAGGACGCCGTAACCAAGAATGTCCTGATGCTGGGATTCATGAACAAGGAAGCATACGATAAAACCATCGAAACCAAGAAGGTTACTTTCTGGAGCCGTTCTCGCAACTGTCTTTGGACCAAGGGCGAGACCTCAGGAAACTTCCTCAATCTGGTAAGCATTCAGATAGACTGCGACAACGATACCTTCCTGGTAAAGGTTCATCCAGATGGTCCTACCTGCCACAAAGGCACCGATACCTGCTGGGCTGAGGAGAATACGCTGAACCCTATCCTCTTCCTCACTGAGTTGCAGGACTTCATCGACAAGCGCCACGAGGAAATGCCTGAGGGCAGCTACACTACCAGTCTCTTCAAGAAAGGCGTGAACAAGATGGCGCAAAAGGTTGGAGAAGAAGCTATTGAGACGGTTATCGAAGCTACCAACGGCACCGACGACAAGCTCATCTACGAGAGTTCCGACCTGCTCTACCACCTCATCGTACTGCTCACCAGCAAGGGCTTGCGAATCGAGGATGTAATAAAGGAGCTCCAGATGCGACACGACCCAGAATGGGACAAGAAGCGCCGCGTAGCAAAGAGCAAGGGCGAAATGAAATAATATATCTAGCTCAAGGCTATCTTGCAGCAGCTCGCCCTGAAAGGGCAGAAGCCCCTAGCCCAGGGCAACACCCTGGGTATAAAAAGATATTGGCAATACGCCCTGAAAGGGCAAAAGCTTTCAAATACATTAAATAAAGGAGAAAAAATTAGGATGTTAATAGATTATCAAAACGTCAGCATATACCAAGCCGACAAGTGCGTGCTCAAGGGCATCAACTTCCACGTGGATGAAGGAGAGTTCGCTTATCTTATCGGAAAAGTGGGCTCGGGAAAGAGTTCACTCTTGAAGACCCTCTACTGCGAACTTGACCTCGTGGAGGGTGAGACCGACAAGGCAGAAATCCTCGGCAGAGACCTCAAGACCATCCGACGCAAGGACATTCCAGCCCTGCGCAAGGAACTGGGCATCATCTTCCAGGACTTCCAGCTGCTCCACGACCGCAGCGTGCGCAAGAACTTCGAGTTCGTGCTCAAGGCTACCAAATGGAAGAACAAGAAGGACAGAGAAAAGCGCATTGAGGAAGTACTCAACGAGGTAGGCATGATTGAGAAAATCGACAAGATGCCTCACGAGCTCTCCGGTGGAGAACAGCAGCGTGTGGCCATCGCCCGTGCCCTGCTCAACAATCCGAAGATCATCATCGCCGATGAGCCAACGGGAAATCTCGACCCGGAGACCGCCAGCAACATCGTGGGACTGCTCAAGGATATCACCAAGCAGGGTACAGCTGTAGTGATGACAACCCATAACATCCCGATGCTCGACAAGTTCCCAGGCATCGTATATCGCTGCAAGGATGGTTTACTCCACGACGTGACCAACGAGTACAACCACATCGACCTGACAGAAGATGGCGAGGAGAATTAAACGGGGAAAATACAACAAAAGAACAATAAAAATTAAACATTAATATAATATTACGACTATGAAGGTAATGAAATTCGGAGGTACTTCTGTAGGCTCACCAGAGCGTATGAAGGGAGTAGCCTCTTTGGTTACAGAATCAGGTGAACCAACTTTCATCGTATTGTCTGCGATGAGCGGTACAACAAACTCTCTCGTTGAGATCTCTGACTATCTCTACAAGAAGAACCCAGAGGGCGCCAACGAGGTAATCAACAATTTGGAGAAGAAATACATGCAGCACGTGGAGGATCTCTACTCTACTGATGAGATGAAGAAGACTACACGCGAGTTCCTGCAGGGCGAGTTCAACTATCTCCGTTCATTTACCAAGGATCTCTTTACTTCTTTCGAGGAGAAGAGCATCGTGGCTCAGGGCGAGATTATGAGCACTAACATGGTTGTAAACTACTTGAAGGAACAGGGTGTAAAGGCTGTATTGCTCAGCGCATTAGACTTTATGCGCACCGACAAGAATGCAGAGCCAGACCCACAGTACATCAAGGAGAAGCTCTCTGCCATTATGGAAGAAAACCAGGGTTATCAGATCTACATCACCCAGGGCTTTATCTGCCGCAACGCTTACGGCGAGGTAGATAACCTGCAGCGTGGTGGTAGCGACTACACCGCATCACTCATCGGTGCAGCTCTCCCTGCAGACGAGATTCAGATCTGGACAGATATCGACGGTATGCACAATAACGACCCTCGTGTAGTAGAGCACACAGAGGCTGTTCGCCAGTTGAACTTCGAGGAGGCTGCTGAGTTGGCTTACTTCGGTGCCAAGATTCTCCACCCTACCTGTGTTCAGCCAGCCAAGTATGCCGGCATCCCAGTTCGTCTGAAGAACACCATGGATCCTAAGGCTGATGGTACCATCATCGACAACGTCATCGTACGTGGCAAAATCAAGGCTGTAGCTGCCAAGGACAACATCACTGCTATCAAGATCAAGAGTAGCCGCATGTTGCTCGCTACAGGTTTCCTCCGCAAGGTATTCGAAATCTTCGAGAGCTACCAAACTCCTATCGATATGATTGCTACCTCAGAGGTAGGTGTGAGCATGAGTATCGATAACGATGCTCACCTCAACGACATCGTCAACGAGTTGAAGAAATATGGTACTGTAACTGTAGATTCAGACATGTGCATCATCTGCGTGGTAGGTGATCTGGACTGGAGCAACGTAGGCTTCGAGACCATCGCTACCGATGCTATGAAGAACATCCCGGTACGTATGATTTCTTATGGTGGCAGCAACTACAACATCTCATTCCTCATCAGAGAGAGAGACAAGAAGCAGGCTCTGCAGAACTTGAGCAACGTATTGTTCGAGAAGTAATCACATATTCAAGATCTCCGCCCCCGATGGGGCGGAGATATATTCTGATTTAACTATAATAAGATATTAAATAATAAGTATAAGCGAAATGAAAGGTACATTTCCGATAGATAAGTTTCAGGAGATACAGACTCCGTTCTACTATTACGACACCAATGTGTTGCGCCAGACATTGAAAACCATCAATGAAGAGGCTGGCAAGCACGAGGGATTTGAAGTGCACTATGCCGTAAAGGCAAATGCCAACCCTAAGGTGCTCAATATCATCTGTCAGGCTGGTTTAGGAGCCGACTGTGTGAGCGGAGGAGAAATTCAGGCAGCCATCAAAGCCGGATTCCCAGCCAGCAAGATTGTTTACGCTGGTGTAGGCAAAAGCGATTGGGAAATCAACCTCGGATTGGAGAAAGGCATCTTCTGCTTCAATGTAGAAAGCATTCCGGAGTTGGAAATCATCAACGAGCTGGCTGAAAAACAGAATAAGATTGCGCAGGTTTGTTTCCGCATCAATCCGGATGTCGGCGCCCATACGCACGCTAACATCACAACAGGTCTGGCAGAAAACAAGTTCGGAATTGCCATGCGCGACATGGAAGCCGTAATCGAAGAGGCTGCCAAGATGAAGAACATCCAGTTCCTCGGACTGCACTTCCACATCGGAAGCCAGATTCTCGATATGGGTGATTTCGAGGCACTCTGCAACCGTATCAACGAACTTCAGAACCAACTTGAAGCGCATCACATCGTTGTGAAGAACATCAATGTGGGAGGCGGACTGGGCATTGACTATAATCATCCAAACCGACAGCCAATCCCTGATTTTAAGGATTATTTCGATACATACGCAAAGAAACTGAAGTTGCGCGATGGTCAGAAGCTTCACTTCGAGTTGGGCCGCGCCGTAGTGGGTCAGATGGGTTCTCTTATCACCAAGACACTCTACATCAAGCAGGGCACAGCCAAGCAGTTTGCCATTGTGGATGCAGGAATGACCGACCTTATCCGTCCAGCCCTCTATCAGGCTTACCATAAGATTGAGAACATCTCAAGCGATGAACCTGTAGAAACTTACGACGTTGTAGGTCCAATCTGCGAATCAAGCGATGTCTTCGGCAAGGCTGTCGACATCAACAAAGCCCATCGCGGCGACCTCATCGCCCTCCGCTCAGCCGGAGCCTATGGTGAGATTATGGCGAGCCAGTATAACTGTCGCCAGTTGCCAAAGGGATATATTACAGAAGACTTTTAATATAGTTGAAAGTTAAAAGTTAAGAGTTTATAGGATTCTCCTTTCTCTAGCTTTCTATATTACGAGAAAAAGAATATGATGATCATTAGTACAACTACTATAATAGCAGGCGCAGTGGTGGTTTTATTGGCGGTTCTCGGATCGCTGATAAATCCATTTCTGCGCTCGTTGCGCTTTCAAAAGACAGAAACGGCAGAGAATCAACCTCCTGTCAGTATACTCATTACCGCACACGATAATCTTGCAGAATTGGAGAGGAATCTCCCTATGTTCCTGCGCCAGCAGTACGCTGCCGACTATCAGGTAATCGTAGTCTGCCAGAGTACAGATGGCGAGACACAGGATTTTCTGAAGCGAACAGCAGCCGAGAACCCTCATCTGTATTATACTTACATTCCTGAGAGTTCACGCTACATGAGCCGCAAGAAATTGCAGATTACACTGGGTGTGAAGGCAGCCAAACATGAATGGATTATTCTGACAGAGCCTAATTGCCGCCCAAGCAACGACAAGTGGCTGCAAACCATGGTCCGTCAATGTCAGGACCCAAACCATCTGTTATTGGGATATGTAGCCCTTGATGAGGAAACCAAGAGCGTACGCCGTTTCGACAGCATCCGCAAGGCTTACTATGTTTTGCGTCGTGCCCAGCAGACCTATGGTTATCGCAGCCACATGCCAAACGTAGCGTTCCGCAAGAGCGACTTCATGAAGGAACAGGGTTATCAGGGCAACCTGGAATATGTTCGCGGCGAATACGATTTTCTCGTCAACAAGTATGCCCATTGTGGCGATACAGCTACAGAACTGGATTGCGATGCATGGCTCATCCGCGAAGCACCATCGAACAAGAGCTGGCACAATGCCCACCTCTATCTGCAGGCTTCACGCAAGAGTTTGGAAAGAGCCGGTTCCATGCGAACCCTCATGTTCTTTGACCATCTCATGCCACATCTCAGCCTGATAGCAACACTGGGCGTTGCAGCCTACTCTATCCTCATGAAGAATTGGATTCTTACAGGATGCGCAGGTTTCAGTTTCCTCCTGCTGTTCATCGTGAGAATGCTGATAGCCAACAAGGCCATCAAACACTTTGATGACGGAATAGCGATGTTCAAACTGCCATTCTTCGAATATGGAATTATCTGGAGAAATCTGGCTACCAAATTGCGATATTGGCGGGCTGACAAAAACGATTTCACTTCTCATAAACTCTAAACAGGGTAAAAAGGAAGTAACAGTCTATCAGAATAATAACAGTTAAAAATAACCGACAGAACGATGAAAGTATATTTGTTCATTTCCAACCATAAGAAGTTGCTGAAGATGTATCTTCCATACATCGAAGCCTTGAATAAACAGCTCGACATCACCAACAACCTGGTTGATGCCGACATTGTGTTGATTATAGGAGCATGGACATGGCAGGGAGCCCAGATAGCCAAGAAAGCAAAGCAGATGGACATTCCCTACATCGTTTGTCCGCTAGGTGATATTTCTGAGAGAAACTGCAAGAACCCTTACTTGAAGCGTTCACTGCAACAGTCTATGTATCAGAAAGCCATGTACGCCAAAGCCAACCTCATAGTAGCTACTACCCCTATGGAGAAAAACTATCTGGAAAAGAAAGGTTGGAACAAGCGCATCGCCCTGATTCGCTATGCAGGATACAGTCATCTTACCAACACTGAAGCCATGATGCAAAACTGGCAGGAGACGGATGAGGAGACGCTGGCAGTCTTCGAGCAGCAAAAGGCAGAAGCCATCGCTGCCCAAACCAAACAGGCTATCATCGCACAGATTATGCAGATAAAAAGCCGCATGCCGCACCAGAACATTCCGCAAAAATATCTTGACGATTTGCACACTCTGCTCTATGCTGATGATTATGATGAGGATGCTATCAAGCAAGAACTGGCAGAGAAGAAACTCTCTTCCTACGCCGCCTCCGTTTTCCAGACCATGACAGATAAAACAGGACTCACAGAAGGCTTCATGCCGATTCCTGCCAAAAAGGGCAGAAAGAGTAAAGAGATTCTGAAATTTGTGAAATAAAAGAAATCTGAAGTTTGTGAAATAAGAAGAAATGAACTTAGATAGAATAGAACAGCAGGCTGGTCATCTGCCAGCTTACCAGATAGCCGACTCTGTCAATGAAGCATTGATGGAGTCGGCTAACCTTGTTATTACAGCTCCTCCTGGAGCCGGTAAATCTACCCTTCTCCCGCTCACCATTCTGCGGGGCATGAGTGATCAGGCATTGGAAGGCTTCAGCCATGATCATCTTAAAAGTCAGGATAAGATTCTGATGCTCGAACCGCGCCGCTTGGCTGCTCGCCAGATAGCCGAACGGATGGCGCAGATTCTGGGAGAACCCGTGGGAAGAACCATCGGCTATCGGGTAAGATTCGAAAGCAAGGTTTCGGATGATACACGCATCGAAGTCCTTACCGAGGGCATTCTCACCCGAATGCTGGTCAATGATGCTACACTCGAAGGCGTTTCGTTCCTCATCTTTGATGAGTTTCATGAGCGCAGCATCAATTCCGATCTGGCGTTAGCGCTGGCCCGGCAAACACAGGAAATCATCCGCCCCGACCTGAAGCTCATTATCATGTCTGCAACAATCGATGCTTCCAGTATCTGCCAGACACTTCATGCTCCGCTTATCGAGAGTGAAGGCAGAATGTTTCCGATAGAAACCATTTATGCAGACCACGACATCGACAGATATCAGGTAGCGCAGGAAATGGCAGCCACCATCTGTCAGGCTTTCAGAAACCAGGAAGGTGACATTCTTGCCTTTCTGCCGGGACAGGGAGAAATCATGAAATGCGAAGAACTGCTTCGCTCTGCCCTGCCCTCAGCCACTCTTTACCCGCTATACGGTAACCTCTCGCCTGAAAAGCAGCGGCTCGCCATCGCTCCTTCTAAACCGGGTGAACGAAAAATCGTATTGGCCACCCCTATCGCCGAAACTTCTCTCACCATCGAAGGAGTAAGAATCGTTGTGGATTCCGGACTCTGCCGAAAACTGGTTTATGATGCCCGTACAGGCTTGAGCCATCTCGAAACCGTTCGTATCAGTCAGGACATGGCTACGCAACGAAGGGGGCGTGCGGGCAGAATAACATCAGGCGTATGTTACCGGCTTTGGACACAGACCTCGGAACATCTGATGCCTGAACAACGGCTGCCCGAAATACTGGATGCAGATCTCTCTTCGCTGGTTCTCGACATTGCAGCTTTCGGCGAAAACAAACCGGAACTGCTGCCTTGGCTCACCCATCCTCCCAAGGGCAACCTCGTATTGGCACAGCAACTTCTTATGTCGCTCAATGCCCTCACTCCTGATCATGATACTCACGCTCTCAGTGGCAGCATCACCGCAGAAGGCAGCAGAATGGCTCAACTTCCTTGTCATCCGCGCATTGCCAAGATGATGATCAGCAGCGATTCTCCGGCGAGCCAAGCCCTTGCCTGCGACATTGCAGCTCTGCTGGAAGAGAAAGATCCGATGAGCGAAAATGAGGATTCAGACATGACGCTCCGCCTTTCTATCCTCCGTTCCGCACGCTGCAAGAAGAATCTGGGACGTTGGAACCGTATCGCTCAGATTGCCCAGGAATACAGGAAGATGCTGCGTATCAGAGAAGACAACGAGCCAATTGATGCTGAGGAAGTGGGCCATCTCATCGCCCTAGCCTACCCTGAGCGCATCGCTCATGCCACCGACCATGCGGGCAACTTCAAGATGTCGAATGGCAACACGATTTTCATCGACCCGTGCGACAGCATGGCAGCAAACGAATGGCTTGCCATCGCATCACTCAACCTCGCTTCAACCTCATCATCCAGTTCTGGGCAGGGACGGAAAGGAAGGGTATTTCTCTCAGCCCCAGTCAACTGGAAGAACTTGCCGGCACAAACCTGCGAGAATATTTCATGGGACAGCAAAGCGCTGGCAGTAAAGATGCAACAGGAAACACGGATAGGAGCACTCGTCATAGACAGCAAGCCGATACAGAATGCCAGCCGAGAGACAGTTTCAGACATTATCTGCGAAGCTGCCAGAAAAGACGGACTCAGCATGTTCGATTGGAACGAATCGGTTCATCGTCTTCAACAGCGCGTGGCGCAAGTAGCTGAATGGCATCCGGAACTGGAGATTCCCGACCTTTCAACGGAGCATCTCCTTTCAACAACCCAAGCGTGGCTCCCATTCTACCTCGAAGAAGGTGGTAAGATGAAGACTTCTGTTACAGAGCTGAAGAAACTCAACCTGTGAGAAATCCTTTGGAACATCCTTCCTTATGAGCTTCAGCAGGAGATAGACCGCCTTGCTCCCACTCACATCCGTGTACCATCGGGCAGCAATATCCGCATCGATTACCGACAGGGGGCCGAAGCCCCGGTTCTGAGTGTGCGGCTTCAGGAGTGTTTCGGAATGACATCAACTCCCACTGTCGATGCTGGCAGACAGCCTCTTCTGCTTGAGTTGTTATCTCCCGGCTTCAAGCCCGTTCAGCTTACTCAGGATCTCGCAAGTTTTTGGCAAGGCACTTATTTCGAAGTCCGCAAGGAACTGAAGCGCCGTTACCCTAAGCATTTCTGGCCGGAGAATCCGTTAGAGAGTCAGGCCGTGAGAGGTGTCAAACGATGGTGATCCAGATGCTCTCGCCTCGGTCTCTCGCCGCCGTGATGGCATTGACGAGGCGATGCAGCCAGATGCGGGAGTTTACCACCATGCCTCGGAGTTTGTTTTCGCCCGGCAGGATGCAGCCCTGCGTATCATCGGGGTAGTTGCCGGCATGGATGCGGATGCCCTCAAAGCCAGGAACGCCCTGCAGCAGGGGCAGCCACTGCTTGAATCTCGGCGACTTGGTGATGAGCAGCGGATAGGTGCCCTCGGGTATGGCAGTCTTGCCCTTCATCTTCTGCGCCTTCTTCCCCGACACTCGCCCCAGGCGCACATTCTCCTCTTGGGGCAACAGGGTGATGCCCAGCAGATTGCGCCACGTAGGCTCCAGGGTATCGCAGAAGTAGTGCTCCCCGTCCAGCTTGCCCACATCTAACACATGGCAGAAGCTGCGCTTCTGGTCCTTATTGAGCGTATAGTTCACCTTGCGCTCCACCTCCTCGTCCTTCAGGATATACATACGCCCTATGGTGTAAGTATTCTGCTTAGCTATTCTTTTGAGTACGATTTCCATAATTGTTTCTATTTAGATTCTTTTTTGAGAAAACATAGCTTGCGATAAAAACTGTAATTACCGTAATTGTAATTGCAATGGCTGTTATCAGCTTTGTCATTACCGGCATTAACGCCTTTTTCGCCTGCCTCCACTTTCACGATATACTTTCTGAACACCCAGGTGGCTATCATCCGTCGGGTGCCCTTGGTATCCAGCCCCAAGTCGCTTCTCAACTGCTCAGCCTGCTGATAAGAGAACTCATTTGGCAGAAGTTGCAGCATATTGGAAGGCCCTCTTTTGCTCGACTTCACTCCCTCCTGCTCCGACTTCACGATAGCATCTCGGAAGAATCTCATCTTGCAGTACAGGTCATACTGCTCGCTCCAGCGCACAAACTCCTCTATCTCGGATTCCCATTGGCAACCATTCGCCACATAGAGCACGCAAGCCTTCAGATAGGCAATGACATTGGCTCTGAACGAGAGGTTCTCGTAAACCCTGTCTTGGCTCATACGGGCAAAGTCGGCATTCTCCTCTTTCAGCTTCTGTGCCAAGGCGAAAGCCTCAGGGCAATTGATAGTACCAGAAGCCATGTTAAGATGCTCGATATAGGGTTTTAAGTTCTCTCTGAATGTGTCATCGTATGTGCCATAGACAGGCATCTCGGCTCCTATCTCACGCTCTGGGATAGTACAGAAGTTGATTCTAGAGATAGGACCATCGGTCAATACCTTGGAGAAATATCGGATACCCTTGTTGATGGTGGTCGAGGCATTCCAGTTAAATCGGATGGTTACTCGCTCCGTAACACTCTGCGTGCCCACTCGGGTTTGTCCATATTGATTACCAGGGTCGAAGGCGAGGCACATGATACGAAACTGCTGGTTGCCAATGCCCCTTAGGTTATCAAACTGGTCAATCTCGTTGAGAGCAGTATAGAGGAAATGCTCCTGCGCCTCGGCGGTACGCATCACGAAGGCAGGGTTGGTCATATCGGCGTCTATCTCCTGGATCACGAGGTTTTCAGGTCGCTTACGCTTATCCTTGTTAGCACCTTTTCTTGTCACCTCATCCTTCCACTCCTTCTCTCGTTTCAGGTTATCTTTGTCTCGTTTTCTGATGTCTTCCATAATCAGGTTGATAGGCATCTGCACGCAGTTCTTTCCTGCGCCCGTACCAGCTAAGAGACAACACATTAGCGTAGCCTCATGCTCCACATTGTCGATGTAATTAAAATAGGTGCGGCAGAGGTGGGTGGCTAGCGGAGGAAAGATGGCATGGGCTACGGCAGGCTTATAGATATCCGGTGTCTGAGATACGAGGAGCTCCACGAGCTTAGGCAGCTTCTTCGGCATCTCGGGCGGAGCGGGGTAATCATCTTCATAGTTAGGAGTTTGGAGTGAGGAATTAGGAGTTAAGAGAGTCGCTTGCTTCTCTGCTTGCGCATTGATGCGGATCACATCTCTAGAGAATGGCTTCGAACTGTCTCCATATTTCTCATAGAAGTCATGGATCAGCTGCTGGCAGTCACGCTCTTGGGCGAAGCTAGGCATCTTCACTGCCACCACTCTTCTCAGTTCTTCCTCACTCATCACCCTGCTCGCTCCTGCGCTCATGATGGCTAGCAATGAGGAGTGGCGAGAGCCCTCGGTATCGATATTCACATTCTTCAGTCCTGCCGACTCCGTGAAGAGGTCGAAGGCTACCAGGCTCTTCTCGCTGGCGGTACCAGAGGTTGGTAATCCGTCAGGAATATTTTGTTGAGTGTTGAATGTTGAGTGTTGAATGTTGAATGGTTGGGGTTGAGTGCCCTGTTGCCGTCTGCCGTCGATGGTGAGACCACGCTTCAGATAAGCCTCTCTGCGAGCCTTCAGCTCATCGGCAGGAAGCACGGCATACCAGTCCTTGGAGCGATAGATCTCCGAGTCCTGATCCGTGATAAAGAGGATTCTCTCGGGGGTAAAACAGCTCTCATCGCAGGGCACGCCAAGTGCCTCACAATACGCTCTCTGCGTCTCCTCGATAGTCATACCTATCGGCATTCGGATGTCGATGTGGAGCTTCTTACGAGCCGAGTATTCCAGATGCAGTAGCATTCCATTCCAGATGGAGTCGCTGCAATTCAGCTGCCTTGCCATTTCGATGGCGATACCCACCAGCTCCTTATCATCGATGTCGATGGTGGTCTGGAAGAGGAAGCTCGTAGGGTCAGCATCCTTCTGCGAGCGATGATTCTTGAGGAATCGGCTGTAGTGGCCGCAGCGGAAGGGCATCAGCCCCTTCAGCTTGTCATTGCCCCCACGTATCTGCTCCACCATATCGTGGAGCCAAGGCTGAGCTATCAGCTTGTCATATTCAGCCAGGGGCAGGCAGCTAGCGCTGCCCTTATTGCCCCCACGCTGAGGATTCATTGCAATAAAGTGGTTCATGCTTAATTATACATTATTAATTATACATTATCTATTACTCCTTATAGTCCTCCCACTCCACATTTTCCTTGAAGGGCTTGATAGCCTTCACCATCTCCTGGTGCTCACCCTTGAGGCAGCGCAGAATCTCCGCCTTGCTCATGTCCTTGGAGAAGGCATAGTTCACCTGCACGGTTCGCTTGCTAGTGCGCACCACCCCGTGCTTGGTCTTGAGAATCTCCGTGAAGGGCTTCTCTCGCTTGCCCTGCACATAAGGCTTGAAGTCCACCCAGTCGCCTCGCCCATTCTCGCCACCCGAGAATATCATCCTGCCCCTGATCACCTGCGGCTTGTCACTGATTACCTCCGTCTCGTTCCATGGCGCCTTGCGCACTGATACGTTACCATTCTCCTCGGTGATCACAGCACCGTCCACCTTTACTGCATTGATTAGTCTTGTAAACATATTATATGTATTAAAAGATTGAGAACCCGCAATACGCAAAGTCCCCGCAACCAGACGCGCTGTGCATCTGATTACGGGGACAAAGGTACTAAGAAGTAAAATGTTATCTTTATAACAGTTATATAATATTATACGATTATATAAGCTATAAGTATCTGAATATCAAGAGATATATTCCAATAAAATTCTTCGAATATTTTTTGCCTCATTACACCAGGCATTATAATTACTAAACTGTGATATGTTATTGCTCACCGATGCTTTAGCCACACCTTCGATATGCGAAGCATTCAAGAATAGGGCTTGAAAAGGTTTCCACATGATAGTATTGTTAGCAGGGTGCTTCACTCCCAGAATATCGGATACGATATACACCATATATCCATACTCAGCCTGCGTACGATCCCATACATACCAAGAGCCCTCAGCATGAATATACTTATTTTCTGTCAGTGTTTTCCATATCAGGGCAGCCTTCTCAGTCTTGAGTCTGGGGTCCACCTTGATTTCCTGGTCTACTTTAAGATTTTGGTTACTAGCAGCTGTATTCTGCAAAAAATCACTCACCTGCGCATTGCTACCAATGACAACAGAGCAATTCAGTATGGTTACTCCACCAGTCAGAATTGCCTGGGCAAAAATTTCTTCTAACGACATTTTCCTTTTCTTGTTAGAATGTTAATGATAAAGAGCAAGTCACGTTTACCTATCGATGGGGAAAGGACTTCTAGTAAACGGTGTCCGCACACAACCTTGTTGCATACGGTAGTCTTTAAGGCAAATGATCTTCGCCCAATCGGAGTTGAATCTTCATAAGGGTGTTGGAAATTTATTAGTTTTACATTAATAATTATAGGTAATCACGCCAAAGCTAACTACTATTTCTTCACTATTTGGCGCAAGTCTATTCTATCTTTAGCTAGGTCCAGGGCTGTCTGAGCCGCATGACCATATATCTCTACTAGCTTATTCTCCAGATCTGGGATAGCATCCAGTTTTTGCTTTTTCTCGATGCCATCCTCCTCAGCCTCAATTTTTCTACGGTGGCAGTCTAGATAATATGCCATGGCATACATCATCTTCTCCAGAGTTTTTTTAGAAACAGTGAGATCAGTTTCTCTCAATTTTCTGATTGTAGCATAGTCTATACAGAAGTCATACTTCATGTGATAACGGGTAATAATACCTGCCCCTATCAAAGAGTCGAGATTTTTTCCCACCTCTTTGATAAGTTCTTCTCTCACTTTCTTCTCAGGAAATGTCTCCTTATTTAGCTTTTGTTGTTGCTGTTCTTTACGTTGACTCATTTTCTTATTAAATATTACGATACGAAGTTCGTGATATTTAATGATATGTGCAAGTTTTGTGATAGTCTATAGAGTCGCAAAAACGCCTAAAGAATTAAGGGTTTTTGTTTTTCGTTAACTTTTCAATGTGGATTTTTGAGCGAAATAACTCAATAGATGTGCTCGGCACATTGTCGTTAATCCTTTATAAAATTCCTTATCGTAGGTAACTGCTGGTGCACCTCTTTATTTACCACTTAATACCAGGAAAACGCATTACTGAAGGGAATAAATCGTTAAAAAGGGGGCCTACTTGCAGGAAGTAGACACTTTTTTATAGGAATGCGACACTTTTTTATAGGAATGCAACACTTTTTTGAAAAAAAACACTATCTTTGCACCATAGAAAATATGATAGAGACTTTCACGAAAGAGGAACAGGCTATTTTTATAGTGGCATTGTTTCTTCTGCTGTTCGCCATAGTCATGAGCTATGCCATGATTCAAGACTACAGGATATTATTAATTCAAAAACAAAAAATATGAAAAAGAATTTTGTAAAATCGAGATGGCTTTTCACGATGCTCTTGTTCGTGACAACCATGATTATGCCATCCATGATGTTGGCGCAAAGTATTACTCCAACCACACCGAAAGGTAAAGGCACCGCAGAAGAACCATATCAAATTAGTACTGCTGCCGAACTTTATTGGTTTGCAGGTCTGGTGAATGGTACGCTTCCAGACGGGGGGGGGAAAGGATGCATCTGCCAATGCAATCCTCACGGATAACATTACCGTGAACGAGGGCGTTCTTGACGCAGTTAATAAAGGTCAGGTAAGCGAAAGAGACTTTATAGAATGGAAACCTATTGGTACCTATGATTCTTATGATGCTGTATATACTGGCACCTTTGATGGCCAGGGACACACCATCAGCGGATTGTATTTCAATCATCCTGACGCATCTTATGTTGGCTTGTTTGGCTACATAAGAGCCAACGGCAAAATTTCCAACGTAGGAGTTTCGGATTCATATTTTAAGTTCAGAATGAAGGGGGGGGGGAGGTGTATGCGGAAAGAATGATAAAGACGGCGTACTCCAAAACTGTTCTAACAGCAGCACTGTAATTGGCAAAAATCAAAATAGTAGAACAGGCGGCGTGTGCGGTGATAACAGCGGCACTGTCAGAGATTGCAAAAATACAGGTTCTGTAAGCGGAGAAAATTTTGTCGGCGGCGTGTGCGGAATTAACCTGGGCACAATCAAAAGCTGCTATAACACAGGTTCTGTTCATGGAACAGATATTTATGTCGGCGGCGTGTGCGGAAACAGCTATAGGGTAACAAATACAAATTATTGCTATTATCTTAGTGACACAGCCACACGCGGTATAGGAAATCTGATGGCGGATGAGAAAGACAAGGCAGAGAAAATGTCCATAGAGCACTTTGAAAGTGGCGAGGTGGCATGGCTGCTGAATGACAAAGGCTTAGGCGAGCAGGTATGGGGACAGCAGTTAGGCATAGACCCATCTCCCGTTCCCGGCTCTGCCTATAAAGTAATCAAGGCAGCACAGGGCGACAAGGATGCAAATGGCAACTATACATATTGGGCAACATTCAGCAATCTGAAAAACGATGTAACCCTTTCTGTTCCATCAGACAGAACGCTTAATGTCTACAACGCAACGGTAAGCGGTGGCAAGATGACATTGACAGAACGCGACAAACAAGTGGCAAAGGAAGAGGGTGTGCTACTGAAGACTGACGGAGAGTATGTCAATGCAAAGGCAAACGAGACAAATGAGTTGGCAAAAGCTTCCTCTTATGAAAACAACCTTGTGGCTACACCAGCTGAAACTAATACTGTAACAGAAACTGATTATATACTCTATCGTCTCACATATAATGATGCTAAAAATAAAGAAGGTCTCGGCTTCTACCTCGGTAGCAGCGACGGAAAAAGTCTCAAGGCGATTCCAGGAAAGGCTTATCTGAAAGTATCTGAAAATGCAGCAAAAGCCCCATCATCGGCAGCACTCACTCGCAGCTTTGTATTCGGTGGCGGCAGCGAGACAACAGGCATAGATGGAATCACCATTATGGGTACTGACGTGCAGCGTCATGGCACTATTGAAGGAATCTTCGACCTCCAAGGTAGAAAGATAAGCAATCCGACAAAGGGCATATACATCAAGAATAACAAGAAAGTAATAATCAAATAAAAATAGTACAATATGAAGAAAGAATATATAAAACCAGAAATGCAGATGCATGAGATAAAAGCCCAACAGATGCTGACAGGGTCGCAACCAGAGCTTAATGATGGAATTCCAGAAGATAATAATGAAGAAATGTGGTAAAGTCCTAAGCTGACAGGAATACCAATCATCTGAAAAAATAATTATCAACCCATACTTTGCGGTTGTTCCAAGGGTCTATACACCTCGACAAAAGGGTGTATAGACCCTTTTTCCGAGAGTGTAAACTAAACTGTGTTAAACTACTTTTATTGTAGCTTGACACAGTTTAGTTTACACTCTCATAGTTTTATATATCGGGGCAAAATTATCAGGTTCTTTCTTATCTTCGCACCATCGTATAAGCTTCGAAATATACACTACGCCTGAAGCGGCTTCAATTCTTCTTCTGTCAATCCAGTAGCCTGCATGATTTGCGACCAAGACATACCCATTGCCAACAAGTTACGGGCTATTGTCAAACCTTTAGATAATTCACCTTCTGCTCTACCTTTAGCCATTCCCTTTTCCTCGCCTTCAACATAAGAGCCATAAAGACCGGAGTAGTAATCATCAACAGCCTTAATACTTTCATCGTATTTTTCCCGCTCCTCACTACTCAAGAAACGAACATCTGGCAATTTTGCAAGATGATCGAGCATCTTCTTTTGTTCCGCTAAAGGCAAATTTTTGAATACTTCATCCATTTCCATATACTTCAATACAGAAATTAATTTTTCAATGCCTGTTCTTATTTCCTCATTTTCTGAATTTCCTCCAGCGGAAGCTCGGTGGCCGTTGATACTTGTGCTTCAGAAAGACCCATTGACAAAAGGCGGTAAGCTGTGTCTAACTTTTCTTTAGCCATTCCTTTAGCCATTCCTTTAGCCATCCCTTTAGCCATTCCTTCTGCTCTACCTTTAGCCATTCCCTTTTCCTCTCCTTCAACATAAGAGCCATAAAGACCGGAGTAGTAATCATCGGCGGCCTTAATACTTTCATCGTATTTTTCCTGCTCCTCACTACTCAAGCAACGCACATCCGCCAATTTAGCAAGATGATCGAATATCTTCTTCTGTGCCGTAAAAGGCAATCTTTCCAATACTTCCATATACTTCAAAACATAAATCCATTTTTCAAAACCTGTCTCGCATTCTTCCTCACTCTTATCAAAGAAAGGAAGAGAAAGATAGATGAAACGAAGCTTGTCAGAAAACATCGAGTCACTAGACTTCTCCCTCAAAGCAACGTCTGTCCTAAACTTTGTCACCTCATGCTCCTTTGGCATAAAATTCATGATGCAAACCACATAAACCGGTACAAACTGGTATAAAATAGCTGTGCGGACACCAGCTTCATCAAATTTCTTGCGTTGGGCAACAAAAGCCTTACTAGCATAATAGATGGAACGATTCACAAAGAAAGGTACCCATCTGTTCTGCATCTCAACGATGAAATGCTTGTCATCGTCGGTAACACAATAGATGTCAAAGATGCAGCCACGGAGATCATTAGTATCTCCAAGCTGTTCCTTATCCTTGAATGTTACGTCCTTGATTTGAAACTCACCTTCAAACAAGTCGTTCAAAAAATTAATCAGCAAGTCCTTGCTGAACTCTTGACCGAAGAGACGCTTGAAGCCCCAATCGGTAAAGGGGTTGATGTATCTACCCATAAATTATCAATTTAGATTCTGTAAATCTGCCGCAAAGATAAACTTTTATTTCGAAACATGCAAGAAAATCGGGGAAAAGTTTAGAAAAAGTTGCTGGCAAGGGGAAAATGTTTATAAGTGCGCGAAAAATAAGAAAGATGAAATGGTATCCGATTACAATTTCAGTTATTACAGTTTTTTCCTGAGGGGGTATAAGGGCTTGAAGGTAGTAACAATCTGTTACTATAAATATTTATATATACTTTTCTATACTTACATTTTAAAAGCGTGAGATTGGGTCAAAATAAAACTGTAATAACTGAAATTGTAATTTGTAATCGATTTTTTAGCGGTATCGAGATGCATACTTTCATTGCCCCTAAAACTATGACTATCTCATCACAAAGCTATGAGTTATGACCCGCAAAACGATGAGTTAGATTGTTTAACATAAAGCTCTAAAGCAGCCAAAGGAGAACAAGAGAGGTTGGAACGTAAACAGTTGGGAATGAGCAGATTTGCACAAAGTTGCCAAATCGGCATAAAGCAAGCGAGTGAGGAATATTGAAGTAGTTCAGTTACTAAATCGTGAGCC
>OODA01000396.1_pt1 | contig 28665 bp, 21 predicted proteins | sample 1671341 | NCBI WGS metagenome assembly OODA01 (sample SAMN06348147, study PRJEB24527) | human gut metagenome | biome: human gut; feature: ankylosing spondylitis patient; material: feces | host: Homo sapiens | place: China | collected 2015-10 | reverse complement strand
TAATTAACGTTAAAAAATACGCTCAAAGCTTGCTCAATTAGAGTAAAACAGGGCGTATGGGGCAGGCTCTTCTTTCTGATTGTGAGAATCAAACTCTTCTTTCTGATTGTGAGAATCAAGCTCTTCTTTCTGATTGTGAGAATCAAGCTCTTCTTCTAAAACTATTATACCTCTTTTATACCGCTTTTCTCCTCTTTTATACCATTTCGCCTTGCTTTTATACCTTTACAATCTTATTTTCCCGGACGCTTGGAAACGCTTCTTTTATTCCTTATTTTTGCACTGCTTTTCCGAACGGTTGAGCGGCGGGAGCCTATCTCTCGTCTTGTTTTTAATTTAAATTTTTGTTATCATGTCAAATTTTAGAAAGATCTCTTTTGAGGAGTGCAAGCAGATGAGCAGCCGTCTCATCGCCATGAACCCTAACCGCAATGCGAACATGGGTAAGATTTCTACTTATCTTCTCGATTACTACACCGAGCTTACCAAGCAGCCTTGGCTCAGCACCCTCGTAGGTCAGATTCGTGACCTCACCGCCAAGCAGAACCAGATGCTGCAGCAGGTGGCTGATGCGGTAGATGCATCTCAGTATGCTAACGAGGATGACCTTGCCTTCGCCATCATCAAGAAGCAGGAGGAGGTGAAGGCAGGCGAGACCTTCAAGCAGCTCGACAAGCAGATTTCCGCATTCAAGAAGCAGTTGCCGTTCCGCTCTCCTCATTACTTCCACTTCCTCGACGACCATCGTGCCCAGAAGACCATCGACCCGGAGGCTTTCACCTTCCAAACCACCGTCGACATCGACAACCCGGAGGAGGTGGAGACGGCGGTGAAGAATGCCCTGCTGCTGAACGGAATGTTTGATGATCCTGCCGAGAAGCTTTTCAGAGAGAAAATTTTCTCTGCCGATGACATCGAGCTTTGGAAGGGGAAAGTGCTCCACGTGGAACGTTCGGCTCGCAACAAGGCGCACATCGACATCCGAATCCCTATCGGAATGACCATCGCTGAGGCTCAGAGCGCCTTCTGCAAGCTCATCCATGCCACCGAAGACCCTAGCTGCGTTACGCCTGAGCGCATCATCTTCATCACCGATGCCGTGAGCCAGATCTATACTGCCGACGACTGGTACAAGCGACTGGATGAGGAAGCCGTGGCTGCCTATCGTGAGGCTTACAGAAAGAGAGGATTGGATATTGACGGTCGTCCGCTGGATGTAGATTCTGCCCAGGTAAGAGCATCCCAGAATCCATATTCATCTCAGAAGTCATCTTCTCAGAATTTCTCTTCTCAGAGCTCTTCTTCCTCCGCTCCAACCGTAGATTTCCAACCCATTGAGAGCGAGGAGGAGAAGGCGAGAAGGGCTGCCAATGCCGTGCAGTATGAGCAAACCTACGATGGCGTTCCTTACGAGGAGATTACCAAGGCGCTGGTGGATTTGATGGGCGGCGCTCCTGCCCATGGCAACCGCAACAACTTCATCTATCGTGAAGCCTGCCTGCTCAGATACATCTGCAATAGCGAGGCGGCTTGGATTAAGCAGGTAATCGAAATCTTCGGCGAAGACGAGGCGAAGGCGTTCGCCTCTGTAGAGAGCGCCTGCAAGGTGGCTCAGTCCTCGGAAATGCCTCAGCTCGTGAAGCAGGCAGTGGAGCTCGCCCGCAAGAACTATCTCGCCAAGCAGGCTACCGAGAAGGCGGGAATCTACGCTGATGTTCCGCCTCAGATGCCTGCCAAGCTGCCTAAGCTCATCAAGCTGCTCACCAGCAAGGTGCCAGCCGATTTCAAGGCGCCTGTGGCGATGGCGGTCTTTCCTCCGCTTGCCGCTCATCTCAAGGGCGTCAACTTCCGCTACATCGATAATCAGGTGCACGAGGCGGCGATGATGAACCTGCTCGTAGCGCCGATGTCGTCAGGCAAATCGGCGGTAAACGGACCTATCGACTGCATCATCGAAGACCTGGTGCAGATGGATAAGGTGAACCGTCAGAAGGAGCAGGACTGGAAGGACGAGGTGAACACCATGGGCGACAACAAGAAGAAGCCCGTTCGCCCGGAAGACATCTGCATCCGCATCGTTTCGCCCGATCTTACCCGTGCAGCCTACATCCAGCGTCTCGACGATGCGCAGAAGGCTGGCGATGCTTATCTCTACTGCAAGATGGACGAGGTGGACATGCTCAGGAAGTTCAATGACCCTAGCCAGCTGATTCGTCTCTGCTGGGACAATTCAGAGGACGGTCAGGAGCGTGTGGGCACCAAGAGCGTCACTGCCCGTGTGAAGACCCGTTTCAACTGGAATGCTTCCAGTACCATCGCCGTTACCCAGAAGTTCTTCTCGGTTCGTGAAGTAGCTGATGGAGCCGTGAGCCGATTGTCGCTTGCCACTATCTTCCTTCCCGAGTTCGCTCCTTGTCCGGTTGTGGGGAATTATGATGCGCAGTTCAAGTCGCAGCTGGCTCCTTACATCCATCAGTTGAATGCCGCCAGCGGTTCCAAGGAGTGCAGGAAGGTGCGCCAGCTTATCGAGCGCTTGGGCAGTGAGCTTATGGAACTGGCTCAGTTGGCTTACAACAAGCCTTACGCCGAGTTTGCCAAGCGCAGTCTGGCGAATGGTTTCCGCAGAGCGATGGTGCTTTATCTGGCGAATGGCGAGAAGTGGGAGAAGGCGATAGAGGATTTCATCGTATGGAGCGTGAAGTATGATTTGTGGTGCAAGATGCGTTTCTTCGGCAATCAGATGCAGGAGGCGATAGATGCAGACACCCGTTCTATCTATCATGCATCCGGTGTGAGCAATCTTCTGCTCTTCGTTCACGATACTTTTGATAAGGCTGAGATTCAGAATGTCTGTATGGTTCATGGCACCAAGACGAAGCTTGCCATCCTCCTGTGCACCTGGAAGAAGCGTGGCTTCATCGTGAAGAACGAGGACGGCACCTTCTCCAAGACTGCCAAGTTCATCGCCAAGTATGGCCATTATGGAACGCCTGGAATGGCAGCGTAGAGTCGCTTTTTTTGAGTGTTTTGAGTGATTTGGGCGTTTTGAGTGATTTTGTTTTGAGTGTTTTTTAAGGAAAAAAGAAATCGGGCAGTTAACAGGTTAACAGTTAACAGCCCGATTTTCTTTGTTTCTCTTTATTTCCCAAGATAAGGCTTCAGGATTCTAACCCAGTTCTGGTAGCCTTTTCCGAGCAGATGCAAGCCGTCGTTGGTGTAATCTGGGTTCATTTCCTGAGTTCCAGGGGTCACGAATTCAGAGAAGAGGTCGATGTAGGTCAAGCCACGTCGGTTTGCGATGTCCTTGATCAGGGCATTGAGGGCAGGAACATCCTTGTTGTGGTTCGTGTACTCAACAAGAAACTACTTGAAAATCAGGGTGGTGAGCCTGTCTTTATCAAACAGTTCCTGAGCCACGGCTTGAATCTGGGCGGCGGTAATCTCATCCACCTGCTCGTAGAGGCGGTCAACGTTCTTCTCCCAGCCATAATGCAGGAAGCTCTTGCCGAAGTCGAGGGCGAAGTTCTCGCGGTTGTCGCAAGCTACGCCTATCTGGCCCTTAATCTGTTTCTTGGCAGCCTTGAGCTGCGCATCGCTCAATGGCTTCTGCATAAACTTATCCAGTTCCTTGCGAACCAGGCGGAGGCAACGTTTCACATCGTGCTCATCGCATCCGAAATAGATGCTCCAGGTGCCCGTGTCGCCATAAGCCACCATCGTGCTTTCTACGGTGTAAACCAATCCGTTGTGCTCTCTGAGGGCGAGGTTCAGTTTGGCGTTCATACCCGGTCCGCCCAGCATATTATTAAGCAGATAGAGCGGCATTCGGCGGTCGTCGTTCACATCGTAAGCCCGGGTTCCAATCATCACATGAGCCTGATGCGTATTCTTCTGCATTACGATTGTCTGGCCAGCAACTTTACTTTGAACATTGAACTTCGAGCTTTGAACTTTATGATTTGCATCGCCTGCTTCCATTTCTTCCGTAGGTGTTTCGCCAGTAGGCGTTCCTTCTGTAATCCTTTCTTCCGTAGGCGTTTCGGCGGATTTGCAATCCGTCGAGCAAGCAAGCTCTCGGCCTTTTGGGCACTCTCCCAAAGCCTTCTGGATAAGCTTCACCAGCTTCTTGAAATCAATATCCCCGTATGAGAAGAATATCGCATTGTCCGGCCGGTAAAGCTTCCTTGTGAAGCGCAGCGCATCCTCCGTCTTGAAAGCCCGAACCTGCTCGGCTGTGCCCAGGATATTATGCCCCAGCGGCGAACCCTTGAAGAGGATATTCTCGAATTCATCGTAAATCAGTTCGGCAGGCGAATCGTTATAGCTCTCTATCTCATCGCAGATAACCTCCACCTCCTTATCTATCTCCGCCTGCGGATAAACCGAGTGGAAGACGATGTCGGAAAGCAGGTCCACGGCCCTTGCGATGTGCTCCTTCAGGATGGCGGAGTAATACACCGTGCCCTCCTTGTTGGTGTAGGCATTCAGGTCGCCGCCCACACTCTCCAGGCAGTTGAGAATGTGCCACGCTTTTCTGCGTTCGGTGCCCTTGAAGGTGACGTGCTCGCAGAAGTGAGCCAAGCCCTCCTCGCCCGGCTCCTCGTTGCAGGTGCCGGCATTTATCTGGTAGCCGCAATACACCACCTTGCTATCCGATGGCAGGTGGATGATGCGGAGTCCGTTGTCTAATGTATAAGTATTGTATTTCATTTCAAGGTGCAAAGTTACATTGAAAATGTAATTTATCCAAAATATTGGGCATTTATTTTGCATTATCGCCAAAAAGAATTATCTTTGTCCCCAAAAAAATATAAATAGAGACATAAAACAATGCGTAAGGTTATAGGAATAGGAGAGACCGTGCTTGATATCATCTTCAAGAACGGCAAGCCGATAGAGGCTGTACCGGGTGGCTCATCGTTCAATGCAGTCATCTCGTTGGGACGTGCGGGCGTGAATGCTTCGTTTATCAGCGAGGCGGGCAACGACCGTATCGGTGAGTATGTGATTCAGTTTCTGAGAGATAATGGGGTGAATGCCGACAATGTGAGCATCTTTCCGGAATCGAAGTCGCCGCTCTCGCTGGCGTTCCTCGACGAGAACAACAATGCCGACTACATCTTCTACAAGGATCATCCCCACGACCAGCTGGAGTTTGCCACTCCCGAAATCAATCCTGGCGACATCGTGCTCTTCGGTTCGTTCTTCGCCCTGAATCCGGTGGTTCGTCCTCAGGTGGCCGGTTTCCTGGAGTACGCCAAGAATCACGGCGCCATCCTCTATTACGACATCAATTTCCGTGCTTCTCATCAGAATGAGATTATGAAGATTACGCCTAATCTGATAGAGAACCTGGAGTATGCTGATTTTGTGCGTGGCAGCCATGAGGACTTCGGAATCCTCTACAAGAAACCGGAGGCGGATAAGGTGTATAATGCCGAAATCAGTTTCTACTGCAAGAAGTTTATCTGCACCCAGGGTGCTGACCCTGTGGAGGTGAGAGCCGAGAACGGCTTTGCCAAGAGTTATCCTTCGGAGAAGATGAAGCCGGTGAGCACCATCGGAGCCGGCGATAACTTCAATGCCGGTTTCGTATTCGGACTGATCAAGGATGGGATCACCCGCGAGGATATCGACCGTGGATTATCTGAGGCGCAATGGGATAGCCTCCTGAAGAGCGCCCAGGAGTTCTCCACCGAATGCTGCAAGGACATCTACAATTATGTTTCCAAGGAATTTGGAGAAGAAAAGAAGAAGGAATTATAAAAATATAAGGATATGACAGAAATTACAAACAAGATTTATTACGTAGGCGTTAACGACCGCAACAAGCATCGTTTTGAGGGCCTCTGGCCTTTGCCTAACGGAGTGAGCTACAACTCTTATATCATTGACGATGAGAAGGTAGCGCTGGTAGATACTGTAGAGGTAGATTTCTTCACCCAGTTCCTCGAGAACATTCACGAGGTGATTGGCGACCGCGAAATCGATTACCTCATCATCAACCACATGGAACCTGACCACAGCGGCTCCATCGCCCTCATCAAGAAATACTACCCTAACATCAAGATCGTGGGCAACAAGAAGACCCTGGGAATGCTCGAAGGCTTCTATGGCGTTACCGATGATGTGGTAGAGGTGAAGAATGGCGAAACCCTGTCTTTGGGCAACCACGAACTGAGCTTCGTCCTTATCCCTATGGTTCACTGGCCAGAAACCATGGTTACCCTGGATGCGAAGAACAAGGTGCTCTTCTCAGGCGATGCGTTCGGCTGCTTCGGCGCGCTGAACGGCGGAATCATCGATACGGAAATCAACTGCGAGACTTTCTGGCTGGAGATGGTTCGCTACTACTCAAACATTGTGGGTAAGTATGGAATCCCTGTTCAGAATGCGTTGAAGAAGTTGGCAGGCGTGGAGCTGGATTACATCTGCTCAACCCATGGTCCGGTTTGGCACGAGCATATTGAGAAGGTAATCGGCATGTATGATAAGATGTCGAAGTATGAGACGGAGCCGGGCTTGGTTATCTGCTATGGCACCATGTACGGCAACACCGAGCGTATGGCTGAAATTATCGCCCGTGCAGCAAGCAAGGCTGGCGTGAAGAACATCGTGATGTATAATATCTCGAAGACTCACCACAGCTACATCCTGCGCGACATCTTCCGCTACAAGGGTCTCATCGTGGGTGCTCCAACCTACAATGCCGGTCTTTATCACGAGATGGAGGTTCTCCTCTCCGAGCTTGCCAACAAGGACATCAAGAACCACCTCTTGGGTTGGTATGGTTCTCATTGCTGGGCAAGCAAGGCTGTGGCTAAGATTCAGGAGTGGAATGAAACCAAGCTCCACTACGAGCCAGTGGGCGAGCCGGTGGATATGAAGCAGGCGATTACTCCAGAGGTAAAGGCGCAGTGCGAGGCTCTGGGTAAGGCGATGGCAGAGAAGCTGCTGGCGGAATAGAAGATTTCTTATTGGAGATAATAGATAAGATTTTAGAATGATCAAGAGCGGAAGAACAACTGGGGTTAACAGAGTTAACAGTTAACAGTTGTTTTTCCGCTCTTTCTTCATCTATTTCATATAGGATTTTTATGCCTCGCAGAGCTTTGTCAATTCTTCCAGGTTATCCGCTACTTCTATCACATCTCGCCAATCGCCACGAATCATGCTTTTCTCTGCCATGTCATCCAGTAGGGCGATGGTGGAGTTCCAGAAGCCTTTCATGTTGTAGAGAATCACCATCTTGTGATGGTAGCCGATGGTGTGGGCGGCGGCGATGGTGAAGATTTCATCCAGGGTACCGACACCGCCAGGAAGGGCTACGAAGATGTCGCCCTGGGCAAGCATCAGGTCCTTGCGGTCGCTGAGATTATCACAAGGAATCTCGATGTCGAGGTCAGGGAAGGTTCTGCCGCCTCGCTCTACAAGCGTAGGAACCACACCGATGGTTCTGCCGCCATTCGCCTTCACTGCCTTGCCAATGCAATCCATCAGACCAGAGTTGCAGCCGCCGAAAACCAGGTCGTGACCGTTCTCAGCCATCCACTTTCCCATCTCTTCAGTCAATGTGAAGAAGTCGGGGTCGATATTCTTATTTGCTGAACAAAAAACTGCTATTTTCATATTGCTTTATCTTCTATTTGATGATGTTTTATCTGTTGTTTATGAATGTTTTATCTTCTATTTGATAATGTTTTATCCGTTATTTATTGATGTTTAGGCAAAGGTACGCAAAAAAATCGAGATTATTGGACTTTTTTTGCGGATAATTTCTTAATTTTGCAAACAATAACTAATCTTATAAAACAGGAAGATAGAATGAAAAGGATTATCACATATAGTATTATTGCATTGTTGCAGGCGTCGGTGGCGCTTGCACAAACCCCTGTATCGCTTGCACAAGCCCCTGTGACACCTGTTAAGACCCCTTCGAAGCCGAAGCTTCAGAAGCGGGAGAAGTATGAGTGGCAGGGAGAGATTCCTACTTACGTTGAAACGCTGAAGAAGGAATTGACCTATCCGATGGCTTGGGGCAACAGCCCGATTAAGAACTTCAAGAAGTGGAAGAAGGCGGCAAGGGCAAAGGTTTTCGAGTGTATGATGACGCCTCCGAAAGCGGCTGCGGCTTGGGATATGGAGGTATTGGGCGAGGAGCAGAGAGACGGATATAAGGCGCAGAAAATCGCCTTTAATATCAACGCCTATTCCCGAATTACGGCTTATCTTCTGATTCCGGATGGAGGAGATGGAAAATTCCCAGCCGTAGTGGCGCTCCACGACCATGGTGCCCATCTCTTTATAGGAAAGGAGAAGATGATTCGCCCTTTCTTCATCGCATCTGAAGAGCAGGATGCGGATGGGAAGATTTCTGAAAAGAAGAAGGCTGCCAACCAGGAGGTTCTGGACGATGCTGATGCGTGGGTAAACCAGCTTTACGAGGGTCAGTACGTGGGCGATTACCTGGCGAAACATGGCTACGTGGTGCTTTCGATTGATGCGCCGATGTGGGGAGAACGAGGCCGGAAGGAGGGCGTGGATAGAAACAAATACGATCTCATAGCCGGCAACATGATGATGCTGGGACGAGACCTCTCTGCCTTCATGACTTACGATGATATCGCCAGCACCGAGTTCCTGGCTTCGCTGCCGATGGTAGATGCGAAGCGTATCGGATGCGTGGGCTGTTCGATGGGAGCCTATCGTTCGTGGATGCTCTCTGCATTATCGGATAGAATCAAGGCGGGTGCTTCCATCTGCTGGATGATTACCACCGATGCTCAGCTTACCCGGAGATTCGGAAGAAAGGAGAATGGCGGTTTTGCGAATTGTATCCCCGGTCTTCGCCAATATCTCGACTATCCTCACATCGCCTCCCTCGCCTGTCCGAAGCCGATGCTCTTCATCAATGGCACAAAAGATAAGCTCTTCCCTGTGCCTGGTGTAAAAGATGCTTTCGCCGAAATGCACAAGGTTTGGAAGAGTCAGGGAGCAGATAATCTGCTGGATACGGAACTTTGGAACATTCCTCATTCCTGCGGATTGAAAGCGCAGGAGAAAATGCTGGAGTTTCTGGATAAGAATCTGAAATAGGGGTTAACTGAGTTTACAGTCATTTACTCCCGATTATGCGGCTTGGTTAATCAAGTGCAAGCAAATTTTAAATTAGTGATTTTAGAATAACTAACTGAGAAATTACTAAAAATAAAAAAGAGCGGAAGAACAACCGGGGGTTAACAGAGTTAACAGTTAACAGTTGTTTTTCCGCTCTTTCTTTTCTAAACTATTTGAATATTCTGTATGATTTTACCACAATTCTGCTGGCGACAGATCCTTGTCTTTTCTGCCCATCAGATAGTAATCGGCAAGGAACTGGAGGTTTGCCTGGGTTATCTTCAAGCCTTCCTCCTTCACATATCGGCTGGTGAAGATATTGGCGTCAGGCAACATGTTGTTGTCTATCAGCTTGCACACAATCTCGTAAGGGAATGGGCGACCGTTGCCGCTGATGATTCCGAAGCAGTCATCTTCAGCGCGCTCAGCGTTGTAGTAAGGATTCTCAGGCGAAGCGATGCAGTGGGCGAGGCCGAAACTGATATTGATACCCGTATAAGGACTTGCGCTCACGATGATGCCCTTTTCGTATTTCTGTGGGAATCGGATATCCTTAGGCAATTCGAATTCAATCTCATTGAGGAACTCCTTCAGGGTCTTCACATCCTCCAGGAAGATGAACTTGTCGCCCAATTCCTTTGCTTTGAGCAGGTTGTAATCGTGGATAGCCTTCTCGCGATCTACGCTAGTCTCCATCTTCTCGATCTTCTCCTTGAATTCCTTATCCTCCCAGAGCTTGTGGGTAGGCATCTCAGCCGTAATCTTCTCAAGCCACTCTAGGGAAGTAAGCGCCAGGAGATTGCTTCTGCTGGCAATGGTCATCTCCATCTGTATGGAGTAGGCCATAGGTTCTGTAAGTCCCTGAGGAGAATTTGCCATCTGCTGGAGAGCAAACTGCAGGCGTTGGCGGTTGCCCACATTGAAGTAGCAGCCATAGTGGAACCAAGCCAATGTGTCGCGGCGGTGGATTTCGTCGAGCTGCTTCTCTTCTTCTTCATTCTGATTCTCCAGTACAGGCATTTCGCTCAGATAGGTAATCAGACGCTCATTCTCAGGCGCAGTCTCGTATTCCTTGTCGAGCAGATTATAGGCAAGCTTGGCAGCCAGCGTCATCGTACTGAAGAGGAAAGGAACGGCTTCCTGAATGTAGGTGCTCTGCTGGTAATGGTGCCAGCACAGGAACTTGATGTCGGCGAAGTTGATTTCTTCCGGATCGTATTCTGGAACATCTTCGTTCAGGGTATTCGGAACGAAATCATCCTCGTTCTCATAGAAAGGAATGTAGGAACCGTAGCGCTTCTTGCATTCCGCAGTAAACGCCTTCCAAATTCCTGCGCCGGAAATCACATCCTCAAAGTAGCCCGCAATGCTGAGTGCAAGCTGCTTGGCATCCTCCACATTCTTAAACTGATGGGTGAAGCACGCCTCGTCGAGGGCGTGGTATATTTCGTTAGCCAGTTCTGTATAGTACTGATCTACTTCGTTTGGTTTCTCGTATGGATGCATTGCCATCCAATCCTGGGTGAAAATTACCTTTTTCATTTTTTTCGATTCTTTGTTATTCGAGGTTAAGCGATGTCGTTGTGACGCGATATTCGTTCTTCTCGGTTGATGTTTATGATTCTTGTTAGCCAGTTCGGAGCAATATTGCCCGATTTATCTGTAAAGATAATGCAAAGATAATGAATTCTGCGCAAAAAATGCAAGAAATTCGCAGTTTTTTCGTATCTTTGCACCCGAATTTAGGCAATCTTAATAAATGCGTGGGATTGCCGCAAGCGTTTCGGAAGGATTTTGCACCCTAATTCATGGCTGGGAGGGTGAATTCGGCCTTCCATTTTGATTATAATGAATTAAGGTTAAAAAGATTTGAAGACATTTGAAGAATTGGGCGTGAGCGAGGAGATTCGCCGTGCCATCGAAGAGCTTGGATTTGAGAATCCAATGCCAGTTCAGGAAGAAGTTATCCCATATTTGCTTGGTAATAAGAACGACGTGATTGCGTTGGCACAGACCGGTACGGGTAAGACTGCATCTTACGGTATTCCGGTAATCCAGAAAACTGATGCCAGTAGCAAGCAGACACAGGCTATCATCCTCAGTCCTACACGTGAGCTCTGCCTCCAGATAGCAGACGATTTGAACAGTTTTGCCAAGTACATCGACGGTTTGCATATTGCCGCAGTTTATGGCGGTACCGACATCGGAAGCCAGATTCGCACCCTGAAGCATGGTGTGCAGATTATCGTGGCAACCCCTGGTCGTCTGCTCGATTTGATTAATCGTGGCGTGGCTCAGTTGGAGAACGTGAACAACGTGGTGCTTGATGAGGCTGACGAGATGCTGAATATGGGCTTTTCTGAGAGCATCAATTCTATCTTCGAGAATGTTCCGGAAGATAGAAACACCCTGCTTTTCTCGGCTACCATGAGCAAGGACATCGAGAAGATTGCCCTTAACTATCTGCACGACCACAAGGAAATCGTGGTGGGTTCGCGCAATGAGGGTGCTGAGCATGTAAACCACATCTACTATCTGGTAAATGCCAAGGACAAGTATCTCGCCCTGAAGCGCGTGGTGGATTTCTATCCACGCATCTTTGCAATTATCTTCTGCCGCACCAAACTGGAGACTCAGGATATTGCTGATAAGCTCATCAAGGATGGTTATAATGCAGAGGCGCTGCACGGCGACTTGAGTCAGCAGCAGCGTGACCTCACCATGCAGAAGTTCCGCAACCATACCGTTCAGTTCCTGGTGGCTACCGATGTGGCTGCCCGTGGTCTGGACGTTGATGATCTGACTCACGTTATCAACTATGGTTTGCCTGATGATGTGGCAAGTTACACCCACCGAAGCGGCCGTACGGGTCGTGCCGGAAAGAAGGGAACATCCATCTCTATCATCCATACCAGAGAGAAGTTCAAGGTTCGCCAGATAGAGAAGCAGATTGGCAAGGAGTTCGTGGACGGCATTTTGCCTACCCCAGAGGAAATCTGCAAGAAGCAGCTTTTCAAGACCATGGACGACATTATGAAGACCGATGTGGACGAGGATCAGATTGAACCATACATGGCAGAAATCAACCGACAGTTTGAGTACATCGACAAGGAGGACATCATCAAGAAGATGGTAACCATCACCTTCGGTAAGTTCCTCGATTACTATAAGAACGCTCCTGAGATTATCAAGCCAGAAACCGGCAAGGGTTCCCGTGGCGGTGAAGGTCGTGGAAATCGTGGCGAAGGCCGTGGCAAGGTTTCCAATGGCCGCAGAAAGCATGAGACTGAGGCTGGTTTCAAGAGACTGTTCATCAACCTGGGTAAGGCGGATGGTTTCTATCCGGGCGAAATCATGCAGTATCTGAACAAGCACGTGAAGGGTCGTCAGGAGGTTGGTCACATCGACTTGCTGAGTAAGTTTGCCTATATCGAGGTGCCTGAGGAGGATGCGAAGCGCGTGATGAAGGCTTTGAACGGTACTGAGTACAAGGGCAGAACCGTGAGATGTAATGATGCAGATGAGGAAGGTCATGGCAGAGCAGCCCGTGGCGGACGCGATTCTGAGAGTCGTGGCGGCCGTTCTTCTGAAAGAGGAGGTCGTGGCCGCAGAGGTTCTTCTGATGATTCTCGTGATGCTCGTGGAAAGGGAGGACGTGGAAGCCGTGGCGAATCTCGTGGCGGAAGAAAATCACGCAGCCAGGAGGATACAGGTGATTGGCGCCAGTTCTTCCAGAACAACGACAACGTGAAGTTCAAGGGCGAGGAGCCAAACTTCGATGAAGAAGGCTGGGCTCGCCGCAGACCTAAGAAGAAATAAAGCATATTTATATGTTGAGTATGTTTAGATAGTAAGGAGCACTCTTTCTTGTTATTCAGGAAAGGGTGCTCTTCTTATATGTAGATGTCTCTACTCCCTATGATAATCAGTATTTTCTTCTATCAAATAAATCTCTACTCCTAATAGAAAGTTTCGTTCAGCGACGTTGAACGTACATTCAGCGACGTTGAACCGACATTCAACGACGTTGAACCGACATTCAGAGACGTTGAACGGAACTTTTCCTTCGTAAAATAGAAAGAAATCTCAAATAAAATGATTATATTTGCAGGCGGATTAACAATACCTAAAAAATGAGAAGAATAGTTTTAATCGTTTCCTTGGGCTTGATGAGCCTGAGTATGCAAGCACAGAGTATCTCCCTGGCAGGAGAATGGCAGGTGGAGTTGGGCGAGAGCAAGAGCGCTTTTGCTAAGGGCAAACGTGTGGTTACGGATGCTGCGAAGCGTGCCATCCTCCCAGGCACCATCGATACGAACCATCTGGGATTCGCTCCGAAAGATACGATGGAAACAACGCATCTTACGAGACTCTATGCCTATAAAGGAGCTGCAAGATATTCGAGAACAATCAATATCCCGAAGGATTGGAAGAAGAAGCCGGTAGAACTCTTCCTGGAGCGTACCCGACCGACATGGGTGTATGTGGATGGAGAACTGGTGGATTCCTGCAACTTCATTTCTACTCCCCAGCGCTATCTTCTGCCAAAGAAGGTGAAGCCGGGCAAGCATCTCCTGGAAATCGTGGTGGATAATGGAAGAGGTGTGCCTGAGCAGGTTTACGGCTCCAGCCATGCTTATACAGAAGATACGCAGACCAACTGGAATGGAATTATCGGAAGGATAGAACTCCAGCTTGCCTCTTCTGCCGATTGCAAATCGACAGAAACGCTGACGGGAGCAGTCTCAAGCCGTTCTGTAGCTTCTCTGGCAGGAGCAATCCCTAGCCGTTCTGTAGCTTCTCCTTCTGCCTTTCAGATGCCTGATTTCGCCAAGGATTTCCACATTGAGGGCGCCCACTTTTACGCCAATGGTCATAGGATATTCCTTCGTGGCAAACACGATGCGGCTGTATGGCCGCTGACGGGACATGTGGAGATGAGCGTGGAAGGCTGGATGAAATATCTCGGAACCTGCAAGGAGTATGGAATCAACCATGTGCGCTTTCATTCCTGGTGCCCACCGGAGGCGGCTTTCGTGGCAGCGGACAGTCTGGGAATCTATCTTCAGCCGGAACTTCCTTTCTGGGGCTCTTTTGACAAGAAGGATGAAAGGCTGATGGCGTTCCTGCATCAGGAAGGCGAAAATATCCTCAGAGAATATGGTCATCATCCATCTTTCAGAATGATGGCGCTGGGTAATGAACTCTGGGGCGACATCGACAAGATGAAGGAGTTTGTGGATGATTTCCGCAAGATTGCACCCGATAAATACTATACCTTCGGAAGCAATTACTATCTCGGTTATCAGGGAATAAAAGAAGGAATGGATTACTTCACCACTTGCCGCATCGGAGGCGAGGGATGGGGCAAATACAATACTCATACCCGTGGTTCCTTCTCGTTTGCCGACGCTTACGATGGAGGAATGATCAATCATTTCCATCCTAATTCTACGATGAATTTTGATGAGGCTTGCGACCCATGGGCGAAGCCTCAAGCTTGGCAGAAGCCGGATGCTTCACGTAAGCAAGCTGCCGGAATCCCAATCATCTCTCACGAAACAGGTCAGTTTCAGACCTATCCTGACTATCGGGAAATAAAGAAATACACCGGAGTGCTTCATCCTTATAACTTCGAAGTGTTCCGTCGCAGGCTGGCTGCAGCCGGAATGCTCTCGCAGGCTGATGATTTCCACAAGGCTTCGGGCTTATGGAGCGTGAAACTCTATAAAGCCGATATAGAGATGGATTTGAGAACCCGGAATATGGCGGGCTTCCAACTGCTCGATATCCAGGATTATCCCGGTCAGGGAAGTGCTTTCGTAGGCATCTTGGATGCGTTTATGGAGAGCAAGGGAATCACTACGCCCGAGGAATGGCGCCAGTGGTGTTCGCCTGTGGTTCCTCTGCTGGAAATGGAGAAATTCTGCTTCGAGGACGGAGAGAAGATTCAGGCTAAGGTAAAGGTTGCCAACTATGGCGGCGCTTCGCTGAAGGGCAAGAAACTGAAATGGCATCTGGTTGCCGAGAACGGATTGTTCTGTATGGATGATGGAACTTTCAGCACCAAGGATGGTGAAGTGAGAAAGAATGTGGGCGACTTGATGGCTGAGGATGAGGGAGTATTGAACATCTTTTCATACGATGAAGGTTTGGTGGATGTGGGTGAACTGAATGGTGTTTTCCACGTGCAGAAACCTACCAAGCTGCTTCTTACATTAAACATTGAAGGAACTGAGGCGAGAAACTCCTACGAACTTTGGGTTTATCCTAAGAAGGCTTTGGAAAAGAAGGGCGTTATCATAGCCAGAGATTTGAACCAGGAAGTGGTGAAAGTCTTGGAAAAGGGCGGAAAGATGCTTTGGATGCCTACGGCTTCCAGCCATTTCGTGGCTGCCGATGATACGCTTTCGCAGGCAGATAACGCAACTCCTTATACTGTTGGCGGACTCTTCCAGACCGATTACTGGAATTATCGCATGTTCAAGACTATCTGCGAGAACAACAAGAAGAAAGTTTCTCCAGGAACCCTGGGCATTCTGACGAATCCGGAACATCCGATATTCAAGGGATTCCCTACGGAAATGCACACCAACTGGCAATGGTTCCCAGTTATCAAGGAATCGCATCCGCTGGTGCTTGACAATTTCTCCAAGGATTATCGTCCGATTGTTCTGGTGATAGATAATATCGAGCGGAATCATAAACTTGGCTTGGTGATGGAATGGAAGGTGGGAGCCGGAAAGCTTCTCGTCTGCATGAGTGATTTGGAGAAGGCTTCGAAATATCCGGAAGGCAAGGCTTTCTATCAGAGTGTAATTGATTACATGCGCTCTGCCGATTTCAATCCATCTGCAGAAATAATGGTGGATGAATTGAAGAAGAAACTTGCCGAGAAGCCTCGTCAGGTTTCATTGAAGGAGCTGAATAATATCTCGCAATATTAGTAGGAATTCTGTAAGTTGCGAATCTGTAAGATAAAACAAGTTGAAAATCAGTAAGATAACAAGAATAGAAAGACTAAATAAAACAAGAGCGGAAAGCCAGGAGTTAACAGGTTAACAGTTAACAGCTGATTTTCCGCTCTTTTCATATCATCCTGAGATTAATCTTTATTCCAGGATAAACTTTTATTCCAGGATAAACCTTTATATCATCTCTATTGATTCAGAGATAGGATTTACTTTGCATTGATCTCCTTCAAGAGGCGGTCTGCGTGACCCCACTTATCCATCAGGTAGAGCACGTAGCGAATATCTACACCGATGCAGCGAGCCAGACGCTTGTCGAAGTTGATGTCAGAGCTGAGGCTGTCCCAGTTGCCATCGAAGGCAAGACCAATCAACTCACCCTTACCATTGAACATAGGGCTACCAGAATTACCGCCGGTAATATCGTTGTTGGTGAGGAAGCAGAGCTGCATCTTGCCAGTCGTCTTGTCCTGATACTTGCCGAAATCCTTCTCTGAGAGAAGCTCGTGCATGATAGGCTCAGCGTAGTAATCGATAACCTTATCGCCCTTCTTCATCTTCTCTACGATACTCTCGGCTGTGGTATAATAGCCAGATGGCTTGCCACCGAGGTCGAAACCGCCTACCTGACCGTAGCTCAATCGCATGGTGAAGTTGGCGTCGCTGTAGTGAGGCATGTCTTCCTCCATACGGAGCTTGGCAGCGCAGAGATACTTCTCCTGCTCGGCGATGCTGTCGTTGATGCTGCCCATCTGAGCAGCGAAATCTGCAAATACATCGTTCAGATCCATACCGAAGCTTACGCCTGGATCCTTCTCATATCCCTTCTTGTTGAAGTAGAGCTTGGCACCCTTCTTCATGATGAGCGACTTCTCCCAGAGATAATCCACATACTTGGCGTAGTTGCCGCCAAATTCTGCATCGATGGTCTTGTAGAACTTAGGCAACCATTTTGCATCTACGTGCTCCTTGTAGTTCTTCAAGAGGGTAGCGAGCACCTCCTTATCGAGCGCCATATCCCATTCTGCAGAGTTATCTTCAAACTCATGATACTGCTTCTTCTTGTTCTTCTCAGGACCCTTCACCTCCATGTTGGTCTGGAGCTTGATGGCACGGGTAGAGAACTCGATGTTGCTTCTTCTGGTGAAAGATTCAGAGAAGTTGGTCCAGGCATACTTCACGTCTGCACTCTCCTTGTAAAGCTTGGCGAGCTTGTCGAAATCTACCTTGTGGGCAAGATCGTTGGCAGCCTTGGCTGTATCCTGCCAAGCACGGAGACGGGTTTCGTACTCACGCTTCAGATTCACGATGCCGATAGAGTCGATACACTTGTTCATACCGATGGCATTCTTCCAGTAGTTGGAAGAGCTGGCGTACTTGCTGTCGTACTTGATGCGGACAGCCTCGTCGGCACGCATGTGCTTCTGCATCACCTCCTGCTTTACGCCACGAACCTGGGCACGAGGAGCATTCTCTGCATCGCGCATGGTCTGGATTCCGTAGCTTGAGAGATAGCGCTCTGTGCTGCCTGGGTAACCCATGGTCATCGCATAGTCGCCATCCTTGTAACCCTGGAGAGAAACCTGTGCCCAACGCTTTGGATGATAAGGCACATTGTCCTTGCTGTAGGCAGCAGGACCATTGGTCTTAGGGTCGGCATAGATACGGAATACAGAGAAGTCGCAGGTCTGGCGAGGCCACATCCAGTTGTCTGTATCGCCACCAAACTTACCCATAGACTTTGGCACGGTGAAAACCAGACGCAGGTCGGTGAAGTCGCGATAGGTAGTAGCGTACCACTTGTTGCCCTCGTAGAATGGCTGAACGGTGATATGAAGGGTAGAATCGTTCTTCTTAGCCTCTTTAGTCATCTCGTTCTCCAGAGAATCGATGAGTTCATCGCGCTTCTTGTTGTCGAGTTTCTCGTATCCGAGGCTCATCACCTTATCGGTTACATCCTTCTGTTCAACCATAAAGCTGACGAACATATTCTCGTTAGGCAATTCCTCTGCGTATGATTTTGCAAAGAAACCGTTGAGCATGTAATCGTGTTCCACGGTAGAGTGGCTTCTGATAGCCTCGAAACCGCAATGGTGGTTGGTAAAAACCAATCCGTCTGGAGAAACGACTACGCCTGAGCAATAGCCAGAGAAGTTAACCACAGCATTCTTCAAGGCGTTCTCGCCGTTGTAGAGCTGGTCGTAAGTCATACTGAAGCCTTCGCGCTGCATCATCTCATACACAGCGTTAGGCAAGTTGTAAATCGTCCACATTCCCTCGTCAGCGTGCGCGGTATTGATTCCGCAGAACGCCATGATAGAGGCGATAAGGACCGTTGCTTTTTTCTTCATTACTTGTTTTTGTTTTCTATTTTTATTATGATGTTATTTATTCTTTTTCTCATACCCTTCTTTCCAAGTCTTTGCCAGCTCTGTCATCCGATATTGCTGGTGTGGATGTCTTGGGGTGTTTGGATATTTCCTCTCAATAGCTTTTTCTGAGAGGGCAGCGTTTAAATATAGTTCACTAAAACTTTTTCTGTCCTTTAGTCCGATTGCACCCATAATTTCCGCAGATGTCATATATTCATCGTTAAAGGATAGAATAAGGGTCTCCACATGTTGACTGAACTTATGGGGTGCTTGTGGGGTACTTGAGGATAGCTTGCGGGGTACTTGTGGGGTACCTATTCTTGGCTGCTCTTTCCAATCATCAGTCGGCCGAATATGCAAGTATCTGTTTTTGAGAACCCAGCTATCTTTTAGGAGTAAGTTTCTGAAGAAACGAACCAAGTAGATAGGAGAGTAATCTATATCTTTATTGATATTGCGATAATTGGCACGAACCAGGGCATTGCGGAAATACCAGGAATGCTTGGCGAACATTTCGTTGTTCACTTCATATCCTAACGAACGGAGATATTGGATGGTGAAAATCGCCGTGGTTCGGGTGTTGCCCTCTCTGAAAGCGTGGATTTGCCAGATACCAGATACAAATTTGGCAATATGCTCAATCTTTTCATCATCCGAAAGTCCTTTATATGAGAAGTTCTTCTCCTGCTCAATATCCCAATCCAAGGCTCTTCGCAAGTCTTCCCAATTCAGGTAGTTTACGGAATCTCCTTCGAGCACCCATTCTTTCTTGGAAATATCATACTGGCGGATTTCTCCTGCGTGCTTGAATACTCCCTCGAATATTCTTCGATGCAGGGAAACATATCCGTTGGTATTGAAGGCAAAGGTCTTGCTGGCGAGAATCTTCGCGATGTTGGCTGAAACCTTATCTGCCTCCTCTTCGTCTTCATCCTTAGGGGTGCGAACCGTCTTGCTCTGATAGTAAGAGTCAATCAGTTTTCTGGTTTCATCCAGAGAGATTTCCCCTTCGATGTTTCGCTTAGCCACATCTATGAGATACGCCGATGGTTGCAGCCCATCTACAGCCTGCAATCCGATAGCCGTCTTCCAGTTCTCGGCACTTTCCTTCTGCGAAGGCTCTCCTTGTCGAAGATATTCATCGAAGGATGCGAACTCGTTGATATTATCTTTATTCATAGATGTAATGCTTGATATTTGACTTTGCAAAGTTACAACTATTTCCCGAAATTACCAATGATTTAGGGCAAAATATTAAAGAATTATACTTTTCATCATTAAGTTTTCGAGTAATTTGGCGAATACTTCTTGTAAGTATCCAAGCCGTTTACGGCTCGTTCATATACATACACAGAACTTATATCCTACAACTCATCGCCCACCAGCTGATATCCGCTTGCACAACAGGTGTTGGACGAGCGCATAACAGCTGATATGCAAGCGCACAACAGCTGTTGTGCGGCTGAAGATATAGGCTTCTCCGGCTTATAATATTAATTCTTCCGGCAACAAGTAAAGGTTACTCCGAAGACTTTTTACGTAAAACCGATGCAACAAAGATAGCACTTACAAGGCACGATGATAGTACTTACAAGCGACAGCGATAATACTTACAAGGTGCAAAGACGTTATTGAGAGGTCGCCATAATAGTACTGACGAGGCGTAAAGCGGCTTGTATCGCTTATTGCCTTACTATGGCACAACATTGCCCCTTACCAGGGCAATAATCTGCCATTGCCAGGCACAAAACGATACGTCGGGAGTTTTTTTATAAAATTCTGCTAAAATCTACTGAACAGCTTAAAATGAGCTATTTATGAATAGTTCACCTCAATAGAGGTAATGACTTGGCAATAGTACCAACTTCTTCATTATACATAAGTTTGCCTTGCTTGTCAAACAACTCTGTTACGATTGCAAAGATAAATTTAAAATCTGAGAAATAACATCTTTTGCGTTGTTTTTATAGATTATTAAATTATGGTCGGAAAATGTCTCAGAAATGCAACTGTACAATATCTAAAGAAACACATATAAGTTTCATATACAGCATTAAAAACATGAGAAATGTTAAATGCAATTCCCTTTCTAACAATTCAAAGCAAAATTTTCTCGTTTGTAGATTGTTTTTCGTACTTTTGAAATTAGAATTATAAAAATGGGTATTTTTAGAATTTATGACTAAGGAGTAACAATATACCCATTTTGTAAATAAAGGGAATGTTGAACACCTAAAAATATCAATTTATGAAAACCAAAGGACGCAACATATGCGATACCCTAAAGGCTATTCGCAAACAAATAGCGGATGCCAATGGGATAGACTATTCACCCGAAGAATGCCACTTCAAGGGCGAATGCAATGGAACTTGCCCAAGATGTGAGCAAGACGTGAGAGACCTGGAACATGAGTTGAGAATCAGACAAATGGCCGGGAAAGCCATCAAGGTCGCAGGAGTGGCATTGGGAATCACCGCCCTCGCCGCATCCACCACATCATGCGCCACCCAGAAGGGATATTATAGTTCTATATCAGAGAAAACCCTCCCTATTCTATTTCAAGAATATACGCCAAACGATTCCGTCCTCCTCAAAGAAAAAGAAGCACTAAACAAGAAAGGAGTACTTTTTGTACAAGGGCATCTCATTGACGAACAAGGAGATCCACAAGTAGGAGCCACGATTACGGCAAAAATTTCTGGCAGCAAGACTATTGCTGACAAAGATGGAAACTTTACTATCGAGGTGGAGAAAGAAGATATAATCACCGTGAAATATCTTGGCATGCAAGACAGAATCATCAAAATCACAAAAATGAGCCAAGAGAAACTCAATATTATCACTTTGACAGAAAGCAGAGATGTCTTGGGGGAAGTCGCAGTTATCAGAGGAACAGCTCCTATCATCAAGAAAGATACTCATTCAGAAGAAGCAAAGCAAGAAAAGTACACGAATGATGGTAAGACCGCCATCATCCAACAAACCGTCGCATTAGACTCCACCAAGAGCAGCAAGCTATTTGGCGCAGCAATCGAGGAAATGGCATCATTCCCTGGCGGTTCAGCTGCATTGATGCAATACATCGCCCAAAATCTCCGCTATCCAAACATACAAGGAGATTGCAATATACAAGGAAGAGTCATTGTTGGTTTCACTGTCAATGAAGACGGAACCCTGAGTGACATCAAGGTGATGAAAAGCATTTCCCCTACCTTCGACGAGGAAGCCATTCGGGTAGTGAAAAGTATGCCGAAATGGAATCCTGCCAAGCGAAATGGCAAGGCCGTAAAAACGAAATATACAGTCCCCGTTACCTTTAGATTAGAATAAAATGAAGACCGCCCCACTCATTTGCATCGACCGCCACCGCCTTACGATAGACGGCGAGGGTGTCACCACCCTCGTGGCATTCCACGGATGCCCTCTCCATTGCAAGTATTGCCTCAATCCCCAATGCCTCGAAGCCGACGGCGTATGGCAGGAGATGGACACGGAACTGCTGATGATGAACGTGGAGATGGACAATCTTTATTTCTTGGCGACAGGAGGCGGCATCTGCTTTGGTGGAGGCGAACCACTCTTGCGAAGCGCATTCATCAAGGAATTTTGCGAGCAATGTCCTGAGGAATGGCAGTTTACGATGGAGACGAGCCTCAACGTGCCTCGCCATCACTTGGAGGAAGTCATCTCCTTCATCGACTCCTTCATCATCGACATCAAGGACATGACACCTGCCATCTACCAAGCCTATACCGGCAAGGGCAATCAGCAAGTTATTGAGAACCTTGTCTGGCTCTACTCCCATGCCAAACATAAAGATAAAATCACCCTCCGTCTCCCCATTATACCCAAGTTCAACACTGAAGAGGACAGAAAACACAGTCGTCAAGTCTTAGAAGAATTAGGGTATGAGAATTTTGATGAATTTGAATATGTGATTAGAGGATAAACTGGTTAAATCTATGCCCTACCGAGACTATGGTCTCATTTCAGTGTTGTTTCTACGGACTATCTTGCCGTTCAAGGTGGACTCACGGATATACTCAGCCAACTTGCGATTGGTTTTTCTCGCCATCAATTTCAATACCTCGTAGCTTGGCAGAGAGAATTTCTTCGTGTCAAACTTTGACAGCTTGCGAATCCTTTTAGTGGGCAGTTTTCCACCCTTTCTCCTGGCTTGTTCATGCATGCTTGTAATTCGACATACTGTTTATAGTTGGTACACTCACTTTCTGCGACCGTTGGGAACAAAAATTCTCCGCCCTTATGGTGGAGCGAGGAGTTTTGGGGTTCCCAAAACATAACCTCGCTCCCTCCTCTAAGAACAAAAGACGAGATATTTGCCTTTCGGCTTTCCATGCCCAAGGTTGCAGACCTTAATTCTCTCAATTTGCGCCAAACATCAAAGCTGCCACATTGAAAGAACAAGGTCACAGACACAAGCTACTTTGTACATGGAGTTTGCAAAGAAAAAGATGATATATTCAGTGTGAAACTTGCCAAGTGTTTCAGTTGTGTGTTGTTGATTTCCTTTGTGAACTATGCCGAGTGTGTTATGTGCGCTGTGTGTCCTCGGTATAGTCTGCATAAATCTAATGCCATGCTAAAACACTGCGGAGGTTTGCCCAAGTGGCTGGAGGCGCAAAGCCTCCAAGGAACGTTGCTGCAACCATTTCGGAGAATAGAGCGGTTGCCAATTAATCCACAAGCACATTTTACAGCGTACCAAGTGAGGGCATGTAAAACGTTGAATTGTTGAAGATAGGTGTTATCTTTATGATAACCAACCACTTATACCCTCAACAAACTCTCAACAAATAGCTCTACACAACAAATTACTGGGCAAAAAAGAAAGAAAGGAATGGTGTTCATGGTTTTCTCTTTTCAACATTATCTTTCTTTTGTTGAGAGATTTGTTGAGAATATGTTGAGCCGTAAATGCCTGATGTTCAATACTTCTTTCATCATATTCAACAATTCAACAAAAATAAGGGGTGTTTTGTCCGTCATTTTTATGAACAGAACTCATCCCCCTACAAGTAAGAATGTCATGCTTATGCTTCAGTACTTATTCACGACAGTACGACAGCGCCAAGCCAACAAACAAGCAAGAGGACATTCAACTAAAGGCGGTTGTTCCTCCACTGAATTGTAGGACAATGACACTACTTTTCTCTTTTGCCCCGTACAACTTCTTCATGATGGTGTCCCGAAACCGAACAGCACCATAAGAGCCTATACGGAAACAAAGGGCAACAACCATCGGGAAACCATACATCGTTTGCCAAATGCCCTTGGAGGTTTCCTGTTTCTGTTGTACCTCCGACATGGGCAACAAACCTTCCTCGTATATCGACCTTATCACAGCATGGAGTTTCGGGGCGGTGACATGGAGCATATCAACCAATTCACCCTCACTCATCCACAAGTCTTGCAAGTTGGACGGAATGGATAACATTCCATTTCCGTCCACGGTGATTACAGTCCTTTTCATGCCATTCCCCCCATTGTCGGCATATGCCCCTTGATTCGACTTTCAAAAGCTGATATGTCATGCTCCAATTTAGTACTTGTCACCTTTGCGTAAATTTGTGTTGTGGCGATGTCCGTATGTCCCAGTATCTTGCTTACACTCTCTATCGGCATACCGTAGTTTAAAGCCAAAACTGCGAACGAATGCCGGGAGACATGAAATGAAATTCGCTTCTTGATGCCACACATTTTTGCCACTTTCTTTATACGCTTGTTTACCATGTCAAGTGAGCCAATATTAAACAAGTGCATATCTTTTCTCAATGGCTTGTAACGTTCAATTATCTGTATGGCTGCATCTATCAGTTTAATTTTGAATGGTACGCCTGTCTTTTGACGCTGAGAAACTATCCATGGAGACCCACTTATAATGGCAACATTGTCCTCTGTAAGATTCTTGATGTCAACGAAAGAGATACCTGTCCAACAACCAAACATAAACAAGTCTCTCGCAAAAGCAAAGTTGGGATTTTCCAACTCTATTCCTGCAAATATGTCCAATTCTTCCTCTGTCAAGAACTCACGCTCCTTGTGGTCTGGGTCAACGTGGTACATGGCAAACGGATTTCTCTGTATCTTGCCGCTGTAGTGTGCTGCCGTGACGATATGCTTCAATGGTATGGAGTATATCCAAATGGTAGATTGCGTGAGTCCAATGACATTCTTCAAATACAGACAAAAATCACGGATGAACTCCTCGGTAAGCTCATTCATGGACATATCGCTGCGCTTGTACTGAAATTTGATGAACTCGGCAACGTACTTTCTTACCGTCAGATACTTGCGGTAGGTTCGGACAGCTCGGTCTTTTCCCACGCGTTGGGCAAAGGCTGCGTTCTCCTTGTCAAAAGCTCTGAGTAATGTCTCATACTCCGTACCTATGCCTTGATATGCGTTTCTCACCATTTCAGCGGTAACGAACGCCTCACGGTCGGAAAGCCGTTGGTAATGCTTAGCGATTTGAGCCTTGATGTTATCAAGCGCAAAGTTCACCTCATTGGCTTCCTTGCTTCTGCCTTTGGCTCTGTTGCCCTTGGCATCCCATATCGCCTTGGTCACGCTCAGCTTGCAACTGAACTGTGCGATAGTTCCGTTGATTGTCACTCGTCCCATGATAGGGACAATTCCGTTTCTCTCCTTGCTTCCATTTACATAGAAGACTGTCTTAAATGTACTTCTCATAATTCCTTGCTTTTGTTCGGTGCAAAATTAAATCATGAGAGTTGCATGGCAAATTCTAAACCTGTGCAGAATGGAGAAGTAAGAACCGAAGCCGTTAAATATGCTTATTTGGGAATTTCTTTGAGGTAATGACTTGAAAGCGTTTCCACTTCTCAAATCCGCCATTTTCGCATTTCCTCACGAATGCCACTTAAAGCCAACGACTACCACAACCACTTGAAACTCAAAACAAAAGCTCAAATCTGCTATTTTTTGCTTTTTTTATCAGTCTTTTTTGCTAAAAGCGCCACTCTTCTTTTTACTCTTCACTCTTCACCAAATCGGCTGAAACCCCGATAAACACTGGGGTTGCGAGAGGTGAAGAGTTACGTACCACTCTTCACCACTCTTCACCTTCGTATTGCGCACGGAATTGAATCGGAAGCTCGCCCTGTTTGGTTGGGGGGCTGAAAACCTCTTTTTTATGTCCCACAGATTTACACAGATTTACACAGATTTTCCGGTAAGCGGCTCCGGGTGAAGAGTGGGTGAAGAGTGGTGAAGAGTGACGTAAGCTCTTCATCCGTGCAAGTTTCTAAGTTACAGATATTTATGTCCTTCCGGTGAAGAGTGAAGAGTGTTTTTGAAAGTGGCGTACTATTCCGGCGGATTGCAAAGACGGATGCTCTCGCCAATAAGCCATGGAAGCCATCTTTTGGGCATTGACTTTCTTGTGATAATCGTTCAGTTGTATCTCCATCCATTTATGTATTATATTGTTAGAATGTTACGTTTGCAAACGTTACGACTATTTTCTGAAAATACCAATGATTTAGGGTAAAATATTAATGAATAGCCCATTTATAGCTTACTTGTGTGCCTAAACATTAAATTTCTTAGAAAAAACTTATTTAAAATGATACGACTTTCAGAAATAATCACTACCTTTGCATTCGAGTTGGAGCGGCATGAAAAGACTTGCCGTGATGAAGACTCAATTTAATATAGAGCGTTTTGATATTATCTCTCATTGAAATCTGGACAATTTCATTCCCTGAGATAATGGCAATACTGCTCACGCTTAGGATTATTGTACCCTTTTCTGAAGGGCGTAATATATCGTATAGGCGTGGGCTATTGCTTCATTACTAGGGAGTGGGCAGTCCAGAGCCTCAATGAAGTAATAAGCAATAGTTCCCACGCTTTTCCTATTTATTAACCGCTATACTTCTGGGAAACAGTTGGCAAAATAGTTGGTAATAATGTATTTATCTTATAACGAATTTGTCTGCACATTATCTAAGGTTACTAGTGCGACAAGTGTGACTGGTCAGAAATATTATGATATTCATATCATTGATAATTTGATATGCGGCAAAAGAGGAATCGGAACCTCTTTTCAAATTAAATTGGCAAAACTATATAATGCCTATATAGATTTACCTATTATCAATACAACGACTCTCAAGCCTTATGTTGGTGGTGTGCAATCTCCAGCACTAGCTATATTGGTGGAAGCAAATCTGGTTAAGACTCCTGCGTCGGATGATTTTGTGTTAAATGATAGAGAAAAAGGAGAATTAATAAAGCCTATAGTTGATAACGAAAACTCAACAAAAGTTAAAAGCAAAAGTAACAATAAAAAGTTTTATGTGATAGTTTTACTATGTATTGTCTTGGGACTGTTGATAAAGTTTTCAAGTAAACCGAGTCTTGATGCAATAGGTAGTATGGAAGAATTAATTCCCAACAAAGAATATATCATACAACAGAATACAATAGCTACTTATGATAAGGAAAGCAATGCGCTTTTAACACAATATTCTGTGGATCAGAATGATATGGGCGTTACCCAGATGTTACTTGATGGTAGGGCAAAAATGATACCTGCTGGACGTCGGGCAAGATTTATTAAAATTATACAGGGAAATGCTGTTGTTCATATAGAGGGTGAAGCTTTTAATATGATAATTCCAACATCTGCATTAATTCCCGAATAACTTGCTCTGCAACTAGTTGAGCAAAGTTTTACTTACGTAGAAGAGACAATGAGTGAGGCATAAGCTTCACTCTTTTTTTGAATAGTTCGGAGAGTATTTCTTGTAAGTATCTAATCCATCTGTATCCGATTTGAAGATGATGGTGTCTATGAAATAGTAGTTGCCGTCATCTCCAACCAATACATTATTAGGCACGGTATCGAAGATGTCGTGAATGCCATTGGTGAAATATTCTCCATTGTCTTCTGCGTAAAAACCGATACGCTCAAACTCTGCCTTGATTTCTTCGGGAGTAGCTTCCCTCGCATTTACAACAAGTTGTTGGCGAAGGACAGCACAAACTTTTCCATCTCGATTCTGTGAGAAACCGATGAAATTGTAGGCGCAATCAGGAAAGTATTGGTTATGGGCAGGAATGCGTTCAAAGAAAGGAGTAAGGTTGTCGTCTGAATAACGGAAGTCGTTAAGTTTATAGACGTGTATTCCATCATAGGCCATATAAACCTCGTTCTCTGAACCTCGGTCAGAGAACACACCTAATGATTCCGGATTTTCAATCCAGCAATCATTCTCCTTAGCCCAGTCTTTTAGCCTTGCAATTTGGACTCCCTTGCAAGTCGTTGTTCCCGCAAGCGCTTGAATTGAGCTAAGCACTCCTCCAGCGAAAGCGGATGCTCTCGCCAATAAGCCATGGAAGCCATCTTCTGGGCATTGACTTTCTTGTGATAATCGTTCAGTTGTATCTCCATCCATTTATGTATTATATTGTTAGAATATTACGTTTGCAAAGTTACGACTATTTCCCGAATTTTCCAAGGCTTCGCTTGATTTTCTTCATAATTTGCCTTTTTGCCGATAACATTCCTGGTGATAGAACCTCCTGTTCCAGCATATCCAATGCCATTTTTAACTCTTCAAGGAGTTCGGGATAGTACTTCATCTGCTCGTAGGCGAGCTTCATGCAGTAGCAACGGATGGCGTAGGGCTGTGAACAGGCGGTAATCTTGGCGATGCAGAAATCGATGAAATCGGAACGGAGTGATTCTTCTTCGAAAGGCTGACGGAGAAGGAGTTGGAGCATCAGGCGGCGCTTGGTCTCATTCTTCTCTACGAGAACCCTATCTATCAAGTCATCATGCTTCTGAAAGAGCCACGGATTGTTGGCTTTATCAAAATGGCTTAAAGCCCAAAGTGCATTGAACGATACGCGGTCGTTCTCATCAAAGGTGAGTTGGTAAAGCTCTTCCTTTAAACAATTATTCTCTTTGCCTTGCGTCTGAAGGCAAAGAGAATAAATATCGTTTACACCTAATCTGTTTATGAGTTGATTCCTCATCATTTCAGTTCTTATAACTTCTTGTTTCAGCTCTTATAATTTCATAAGATGCTTTACTTTCTAAAGAACTTACCCACTACCGGCAGACTCTTCAATGGGAAATCCTTCTTCACGAGATAGGCGGCGAAGATGAGGATGAGCACCGTGTTGATGAGGCAGGCAATTCCACTGGAGA
>OODA01000386.1_pt1 | contig 29483 bp, 28 predicted proteins | sample 1671341 | NCBI WGS metagenome assembly OODA01 (sample SAMN06348147, study PRJEB24527) | human gut metagenome | biome: human gut; feature: ankylosing spondylitis patient; material: feces | host: Homo sapiens | place: China | collected 2015-10 | reverse complement strand
CAAAGCGTTCCTGTGCCTGTTCCTCTATATCTGCCAGATAACTGTTCAGTCTGCCGCTCATCATCAGATCCAGATATACATTCCTGCGGTATTCTTTCAAATACTGCAAATGTCTTTGTCCCCATACTCCAACAAATCTCGGTTCTTCTTCCTCCGGCAAGGTAAGGTTTGGGATAAGGTAATCCCCACATCTTACATAAGTGCCACCCATTTCTTCAAAAATTGTTTTCTTCATTTTCTGTTCCACCTTTCTTATCGTTCTCTGTCCATTGATTTCTTCTTTGCTGTCTGTTTTGGCTGTTGTCTGCTTTCCTGCTGATAGCGATGCAATTTTTCCCGTATGCTTGCCTTTTTCGGCGATTCTGATGGCTTTTCTTCCTTCTGTTCTGTCTGCTTTTCCCATACCCGCATCTCCTCATTATATTCTCTGACCAGTTTTTCCGATTTCTGATATGTCTTTGCAAAGCACTGAACATCTGGATATCCTGCCTGTTTTACAGTCTGTTCCATATCCGTGCGGATACGTTTTTCCTGTTTCTCTGCCTGTTCAATTTTGCCCTCTAAGGATTTCCGTGCTTTTCCTTTGAAAAATCCAGTTGTTTCGGAAAGCTGTTTCTTCAACGAGGAAATCTCCTGCTGTGTGGACTTCATCGCCTGTGACTGCTTCTGAAGTTTCTCCATCAGCTTCCGCATATCATTCCATTCCTGCAAATCAATCTTTGGTACGGGCTTCGGCGGCAGCTTAAATTTGAAAATCATTTCCTGTAAGAAATCTTTCGCACCTCGGATAATCTGCTGAAACATATCCGGCAGCCATCCATGTGTCCTTATCGATTGCAGTGTTTTGTCTGTAATTTTCTCCCGCTTGACAGTTAAAATATCTTCTTCGGGAACGCCCTCAACCAATGCCACATCAACTGTCCGATTCCATTCCTGCCTTACCGCATTGTCTGCCCGTATCTCTGCTTCTTTCGGATTGTTCTTCCCAATTTTCTTTGTTGCCAGATACACACCGCCCTGCTGAAATACAGACAGCTTTTCGGATTCTTCTTTCACATGACTGTTGATGATTTCCATGAACATCTCTTTGACTTCTCTGGTAAAGACATCGCTCTTAAACCATTCATCTTTCTTGGTAAAAATATGGCTCTCGTAAACTTCCCCTTTGGGAATAATGCTGCATCCTGCCCGAAGATTTCCCTGCTCGTCTAAAATCTCTTTTTTCGGGCGTCTATGCTTCCCCTGTTCGTCATAAAACATATTTCGAGTGGCAATCTTCACTTCGGGCTGTTCCAACATTTTCCGTTCGCTGAATACCAGGTGAATATGATAATTCGTCTTTGTCTTGTTGTGATGAAGGGCTGCGCTGCACTCTACACCATATCTTTTATGAAAAGTCTCTGTAAAAAGTCTTACCACATCACCTGCCCTGTACTGAACAAAACTTTCGGGAAGTGCTATGATGAACTCACGCCCTTCGATACATTTCCCTGCCGATCCGCTCGCCTTAAAATCCAACTGATTTTCTCTTGCAAGATTTTTCCAAAATTCAGGTGTTGCCCCTTCTGTCTGGTAAGTCGCATAGAGATATTCCTGACGTTTCGGATTGGAAATATAATCAATCCTTCCTGCCACATCGAACAGCTTACTTTGTCTGATAAATGAATGTCTGCCTATAAGCATCCTCCTTCCTCGGCTCTCGCCGGCATTGCTGTGAGTAGGTGCATAGGCACCTGTTTACGAACTTATCCGCCTGTCGGCGGCTTGCCCCCTGCAAGGGCGAAATACGCAGAGCATAAACGAAGTTTGTGCGATGGGTGTATTTCGCTCTCAATCGCCGAGGGCTTGTTTTTGTTTAACACAATCTGATTACTTCTCGGACTTACATTTAGATTTATGGGCGTATCCGCCCTTTTTATCTGCCCGTATCCGGGCTGCTTTTTCTATGACTGACAGCAGATGATCTACGGTACTTTCCTCCCATCCAGCAAGCCATATCAGAGTTTTTTCCTCTGCTTTTGTCAGTTCCACTCCTGCCAATACCTTGTTCATTTTTTGTATCTGTCTGCCCTCCATCTCATAAAAGAAATCATTCACATTTCTGCTTTCTCTTTCCGTCTGTTTCAACATCTGCCACACTCCCTTCTGCTAAAAAATAAAATAAATTTAAAAATTACACGTATAAGCGTATAAACGTATCTTCCATACTTTTCAGAAACCTGTAATCCCTTGATTTTACTGAGAATATACGCATATACGCTTCTTTGAAAAATTCTTTTTTATCGGTTTTTCATCCGTATCAACGATAGCTGTCTATGCGTATCTGCGTATGGATTCCCTGAAATCCTCTGGCATTTTTCCCATTGTCTGAGGGAATGTTGGTAGAATAATGAATGTGATACTTCTTTTCATTTTCTTTTAAGTACCCCGAAAAACTTTTTGCACTCATAGGCTTTTCCGTATTATCTTCACACCAGCGGCAGTATGCCTGGTAAAGATTCTTGGAAGTCGCTGTTGTGTTTTCTTCCAGCCGGATATACCCGGATGACTGCATAAAAGCGATAATGTTATTCCCAGATTCCATAGCTTCGTGCAGATTCTTCTTTGCACGTTCGCTGATAGTAAAGCGGTATTTATTTTTCAGTAATCGCTTCAATCCCTCCAGACACCAGAGAAAAATATCGTCTGCTTCTCTTTGCAATTTCTCGATTAGATAGGGATCATCTACTCTGTCCGGCGGCACATCTTTCACCGTAAGGATAATCTGTCTGTGGTAAAATCCATAGGAACGGTCATGCAAGGCACTGAGACTTCCGTTTCCGAAGCAGAGGAACCTGACATATAAATTCCCCTGTACGCTCTGCTTTGACTTCCGTTCCAAATCCATCTTATCCTCCAGCGTGACAATAGTTTTAATATAGTTGGTGTCTTTCAATGCTTCCAGTTTCATATCATCATCCACCATCAAAAGCCTGTATTCCAAATCTGCCCTTGCAAAACGGTTATGCTCTACCTTTTGAATATTGCTTACATTCATATTCGTTCCGAGAATTTTTCTCATCACCAGACCAATACGGGATTTTCCCTCCCCGCCTTTTCCTAAGATAATCAATAACTTCTGTGCCTTGTTGGATGGGATTAAGCAATATCCCATATATTCCTGCAAGGTTGGAATATCATCTTCCTCCAACAGTTGCGAAAGAAATTTTAACCACCGTTCTGCCTTTGCTTCTTTCATTTCATAATTTACAGGCAAGCGGTTCAGGCAAAACTCCTTATTTTCTGTAAAATCTCCATTCAAAAAATAAGTTCCATTATTCACATGGATGCGATCCATCTGCACTGGAAGTTCCTCCGAATAGGCTTCCAGTTTTAGAACCTCCGAAAGCTGTTTTACTTTCTTGGAAATCCCTTTCGTAAGAACCGGCTTTACCATTCTGTAAATTTCTTTTTCCACTTCGCCGTCCGGCAACATTCCGTCATAGCTGAAAAAGATACCGTTGATACACTTCAATGGCATTCTTTGCAGGAAATTTTCACAAAATGATACTTCATCAATCTGCCCATCCTCAAACCATTCCTGAGAGTACGGCTTAGAGTTCAGTTCCCTCTGATCCAATGCTTCTTCCAGTCTGTTCCTTGTTGTTTCGTCTATATTCTTCCATTCGTTCTTCAATTCTTTTCACATCCTTTCCACTATCCAATAAAAATTCAATTCTGTCCTGTAACTCTCCAAACACCAGTAAATCCAGATCGTAATTTATCTTTTCTGTCTGCTGACAGGCTTCTATAAATTCTGCTTTCCATTCTTCCTCTGGTGTTTTTGGTGCATATCTTATTTTCCATTCTTCAAATTTCTTTTCGGTCTGGTACAATGTTCTTTTCGGTTTTTCTTTTTTCTTACTGGCATTCCTTTTCTTTGCGTTATCTGTAAAAACAGGTATCTGAAAATCTTCTGCCAGTTTCTTTGCTGCTTCCAATGGTGCAAGATGAAAGAAATCTGCCACAAACGTGATTACATCCCCTTTCGCACCACAGGCAAAGCAGCAAAAGCCTTTGTCTACTTTCATACTGGGATGCCTGTCATCGTGAAAGGGGCAACAGACCATCCCATTTTTATTTACTTTTAATCCGTACTGTTCGGCAGCCTGCCTTGCAGTTACGTTTTCTTTTACTACTTGAAAAATATTCAATTCGACTCCTTTAAAATTTTCGTTGTATTCTCTCAGAGCCTTTGATATACTGAATTTGCGAGATAGAGTTATCATAAGCTCTGAGAAGTTGTCCTTGTGTTACGCAAGGGCTTTTTCTTTTCCCTGCTTTTTTGCCTCTCCATTGAAATATCCAGTTTCCTCCCATACTTTACGATCAGAACAGTAATAACTGAATTCATTGGAATCGCCCATCTTCATTGCCACTCCAAATTTCAAAATTCCCTGCTGTATTCCGATACGAACGTAATGAGCATCTTTTCCGATTGCTTTTGCAATTTCCGTAATCGTCACATTTCTTCCCGTAAATGGCGGCAATTCTACATATAATCTTTTATCCATTTTCCATATCCTCCTTTACAATCTGACTAAGTTCTTGATCTAAAGCTGTAGCAATTTTATATGCTACATGCGGTGTACAGCCCTTTCCTGATATAATGCAGGAAATCGTCTGCCTTAACACTCCACTTAATTCAGCCAATTTCTTAATTGTTAATCCTCTTTCTCCCATCAAAATCTGCATTTTAAATACGTTTATCTTCATTTTATTTCTCCTTTCTTTTTTAATATGCACTTTTAATGCGCATTTTTTATTATATGCACTTATTCTGCACATGTCAATACTATTTTATATAAATATGTACTTGTAATTCGTATTTTTCTATGATATGATAAGCGTGAGGTGAATAATGATGAGTAATGAGAAGTTACATAACAATCAAATCGGACTTAGAATCCGTACTGCTCGAAAAGAAAAAGGTATCAACCAAACAGAGCTTGCAAATTTGTTGGGGAAATCGCTTCGCACAATCCAAAAATATGAAAGCGGAGAAATCGAAGTTTCCATTGCTATGCTCAATGAAATAGCAAAAGTTTTAGACTGCGAATCCACATATCTTATAGGGTATGATGCTGAGAGAAAACCTTTAGAAAATCTTTCTGATATTATGAATTTCTTATTTCAGTTAGATAAGATAAAGGAACTTGGCTTCAATATCGAAGTCAAACGTCCACCACATTACGATGGCTGGGAATGTGCTATTACTTTTAATGGCAAAGATGTTTCTACGGAGTTAAATCAGGATCTCTGTCTATTCTTGGAAGAATTTGAGGATAAACGAAATGAAGTCAAGGACTATCAGACAAGTCTTGAATCTTATCAGAAGTGGCAGGATAAAACACTTGCTTATTACGCAAATGAAAAACTGACCGAAAAAGAAACAGAAGAAATTTCAAACGAAGAACGAATCCAGAGATTTCAAAAAATTATGAACGAGCGGTACGGTAAGAAAGAGTCCTAATTTTTAAGGAGGATTTTTAGAATATGAAATTACCGAACGGCTACGGAAGTGTAGTAAAACTATCTGGAAAAAGAAGAAAACCTTGGATGGTTCGTAAAACCACAGGCTATCGTATTGATCCAGTCAAAGAAAAAAAGTAAATGAATATATCATCATTGGATATGCCGCCACAAAAACAGAGGGATTACAAATGCTGGCAGATTATAATCGGAATCCTTATGATACGAAGGCAGCCAAAATGACTTTTGATGAAGTGTATGAGGCATGGTCTAAGAAAAAATTTCCTACGGTATCCGAAAGCAATATCAAAGGATACAAGGCATCTTACAAAACATGTGGCATTCTTTACAACCGAATTTTCAAGGATTTAAAACTGGCAGACTTACAACAGGTTATTGACACCTGTGGAAAGAATTTTCCCACATTGAAGAAAATCAAAATCCTGTTCAACCAGTTATATGAATTTGCATTGAAGAATGACATCTGCAACAAAGATTATTCTACTTTTGTTGAAATCGCCCAGTACAAAGACCGCAATCCAAACAAGCATACACGTACAAAATTCACGAAAGAAGAAGTTGCAAAAGTCTGGACAATGAAAGAGGACAAATACTATCAGATCATCCTCATGCTGCTCTATAATGGCACACGTATCTCCGAATTTCTTGATTTGAAGAAAGAAAATGTGCATTTGGAAGAACAGTATTTTGATGTAATTGACAGTAAAACAGAAAACGGAATCCGAAAAGTTCCGATTGCTGATAAGTTCCTGCCTTACTATAAAGACTGGTATAATTCTTGTCCTGATTGCGAATATCTTCTTCATACAGAGGATGGCAAAAGATTTCTTTATCGCAATTACTATGACAGCTATTTGACTCCTCTTGTTGAACAGATTGGAATTGACCGTACACCACATTGTACTCGGCATACCTGTATTTCCATGTTATCGGAAGCTGGTGTTCAGGATACAACAATCAAGAAAATTGTGGGGCACTCCGGTGCTATGACTTTGACAGAAAAAGTTTATACTCACTTAGATATGCAGGTTCTTGTAGACGCAATCAACAAAACCTTAGAAAATGAGAACAGCGTAACTGCCGATACAAAATCTGCATAGCAAAAAGGACACTCTCCAGTGCCTATCACCGAAAAGTGTCCTATATTTTTTAGATATTTTTGTTGCAAACGTGTTGCAAATGCGTTGCGAACCGAGTAAATTCCACCGCTTTTCACCACATCTGACAACTCCACAAACCCTTGTAAAACAAAGATTTGAACGTAAATCCAAGTTCCGAAGATTATCTCTTTGAGAACTGTGGTGCACGTCTAGCTGCTTTGAGACCGTATTTCTTACGCTCTTTCATACGTGGATCACGTGTTAAGAATCCAGCAGACTTAAGAACCGGTCTGTACTCTGAATCTACCTGAAGGAGTGCACGAGCGATTCCGTGACGGATTGCTCCGGCCTGTCCTGTGTATCCACCACCACGAACGTTAACTAAAACGTCGAACTTGTCAACTGTCTCAGTTGCAACTAATGGCTGGCGAACAACTACCTTTAATGTCTCAAGACCAAGGTACTCATCGATATCTCTTTTATTGATTGTAATCTTTCCTGTTCCAGGTACTAAATATACTCTAGCAACAGATGATTTTCTTCTTCCTGTTCCGTAATACTTTGTAGTAGCCAATTTACTTTACCTCCTATTAAAACTCTAATGTCTCAGGTTTCTGAGCTGCATGTTTGTGATCTGGTCCAGCGTATACGAATAACTTTGTATACATCTGACGTCCAAGAGGTCCCTTTGGAAGCATTCCCTTTACAGCGTACTCTATAACGCGCTCTGGGTGCTTGTTCATCATCTCTCTTAATGTTGTCTCTTTCATACCACCGATATAATCTGAGTGATGATAGTAAATCTTCTGGTCTAATTTCTTACCAGTAACCTTAACCTTGTCAGCATTGACAACGATTACATAATCACCTGTGTCAATGTGTGGTGTAAAGATTGCTTTATTCTTTCCTCTTAATACTTTAGCAACTTCTGATGCTAAACGTCCTAATGTCTTACCTTCAGCGTCTACTACGTACCATTTTCTGTCGATTGTAGCAGGACTAGCCATAAATGTTTTCATCGGTTTTCCTCCTTAAATGATTCGATTACTTTTAATGCCGATGCCTCTTGAAATCGCGTATGTCCGGACGCCACTTCCTTTTTGACATCTTATAGTCCTCTGTTCCATCTCAGATGACTATCATTATCTATACTAAATGGTTGCCGGGGCTTTGGCTTCCATTTATCTACTTTTACAGACCTAGATATTATACTTGCGTAACCGGCTGTTGTCAAGTGTTTTTCACCCTTATTTTCGGCTTTTTCTTTAAGCTATTTCTTTAAGCTATTTCCTGAAACTTTTTCTTTAAGTTTTTTCTTTATGTTTATACTTTTTCTTTAAACTTTTATTTTAAAACTGCATATATACAAAATCAGCCGGATTCACACCCGGTCCGTAATAACCGAATATTATTACTATAAATATGCCAAGATATATTATTGCCCAGCGAAGCGGCAGCTTTCTTGAAAGTATGAAATCGCGCATGTCGAGCTTTTTATTTTCCTCAACGAAGCTGATGAAGAACCACAGCAGCGTACATATTATAAGTAAAAGTATATCGTACTCGTCCAGTCCGCATGCTCCTAGATTCAAAATGATGTTGTTTATTCCAAGCTCGCCGATATGGAAATCCGTGACTGATTTAAAAAGCATGTGAAATGCTGTCGACGCATTTGCAGCTATGTCAAAATAGTAGCCTACCAGTATGAGCATAAAGGTCCAAAGCACTGATATAATCGTTGCAAATATACCCTTTTCCCTGAGGCCGGTCAGCTTAAAAAAGCCTCCTGCCACCTTTTTGTTTACCGGAGCAAAAAGCTCTGCAAGCATGATGACAATGCCATTCCAGAGTCCGAAATACAGGTATTTCATATTGGCACCATGCCATACTCCGATGACGATAAATGTGATGACACTCGCGATGCAGCCCGGCAGCACCTTACTGATATGCGCACCAAATCTCGGCTTTAGCCATTTGCCAAAGTTCAGGAAACGCTTTGAGATTGAAAGCGGGTAGAAGATATAGTTTCTGCACCAGTCTCCAAGAGTCATATGCCAGCGGTGCCAGTACTCTGTGAGTGAGCGCGAAAAATACGGGTGGTTGAAGTTTGTCGACATTGTTATGCCAAACATCTCCGCAATACCGCGCACTATATCGATTCCTCCCGAGAAATCCGCATATAGCTGCAGCGCATACACTACTGCCGCAAAAAATACATAGGTGCCCGAAAAATCCATCGGCTTATCCATTACAAAATTGATGATATTTACCGCGCGGTCTGCTATCACAAGCTTTTTCATGACTCCCCAGAGCACCAGAAGCGCACCCTTTTGCAGATTTTCAAGTCTCAGGGAATGTCCCTCGTAAAGCTGTCCCGCAAACTTATCATATATCGCTATCGGTCCCTGTATTATCTGAGGGAAAAACGATACAAACAGTGCTACCTTAAAGAAATTCTTTTCAGGCTCGACAATTTCCCTGTATACATCCATCACATAGCCCATGGACTGGAAGGTGTAGAAGGATATGCCAAGCGGAAGCAAAAGTCCAAGCTCGCCCGCATATGGTATATATTTAAGGAATGCCAATATGCCGAAATTGCAAAGCAGCGCAAAAAGCATGACTGCCACTCTCTTTTTTCTGCCCTTTTCCTTGTATTCCTTTCTGGTCTGCCTGTCCCAGTCCTCCTTATGGCTTTTTACGATGGCATTCTGCTCCTTTAGCAGCTTGTCAATCCATATTGTCGAGCCATAGGTGGTGCATATTGTGAAAATGATAAAAAGCACATACCACTTACATATAATCACATAGTATGCCATGCTTCCCGCCAGAAGCACATACCAGCGGTATTTCTTAGGAAAGCAATAATATAGTACAAGCAATACGATTACAAATATCGCATATTTTAATGAAATGAGTTCCATTTTATTTACTCCAAATATATTTTCTAATGTAATACTGCCAGTCACACTTTAATTAACAGACAGTATTTATTTTAAATTCCATACACTATCATGCTATTTTTTAACCGGGGTATTTAACTCCTTTACAGGCTTTGCATCGTTGTTTGTATCCGCTACCTTATTTGTCGCAAGGCTTGATGAAAAATTATAAGGCAGATAAACGGACATCTCAAAATAATGATTGCCCAGACTCAGATCCGTATCCTTTGCGCAGGCACTCATCACCCTGTCAGCGCGCCTTGCGCACTCGCCCCATGCACTCTTAAGCTCCGGTGAGTGGTCTGCATTAAGCCTGTAATTATCAGACAGATATTTTCCCATATATGCAGTGAATTTGCGGCTTCCATTTATATTCAGATGCTCTGAATTGTAGAAATCATCCCTCTCATTGATTCCGATAAGTTCCTTATCGCCTTCAAAGCTTGCAAAATCATAGCCATAAGACTCCACCAGCTCCTTCACGTCGCAAAGCACCTGCGGATTCTTTACCTCCTTCTCATGAGGGAACCTCGCAAAAAGCACCTTTTCCACACCCTGTGCCTTACAATACTCAAGCAGATCAGTCATATACGCTCTACTCTTGTCGGTAAAATAGAGAGTTTTCTGCTTGCCTGATGGACAATCGGAATATTTAGCAATAGATGAAAAGCCCTTCATGCATGATGTTTTTGTAAAATACATTCCAACTCTTGTAGCAAAGGTGTGTGCACATTTGTCTATATCCTTCCAGTTGCTGTGATACAGCTTTAAAGGATTTGTAAAGTTGTCCTGCTCATCCTTTGGCACAATCTCTTTTATTGTATCAAGCCTGTTTTCCTCATTGTGGATATTGTCTATCCAGCTGTGCAGCTTTACCGTCCTGTCGTAGTAGCTGTCTTTTTGTAAAAAGCCATTCACCTCAAACACCACAACCTTCGGATGCTGTCTGGTGAGAGCTTCCCTGAGCATTGATTTGTACAGGCTGCCGGGCGCTCCGGATACCCCCAGCGAGTATGAGGTGTATCCATAATTCTTCCAGGCCTCTGTTGCGCTGTAATCAGCGTATACCTCGCTGGCTCCTATCATCATCACATCAATTGAGTCCTTCGGCTCCTTATAAAAGCCCTCTATAGTCGCAATATTGACAGCATCCGTCATCTTAAAAAATGTCGAGACAAACGAAAACAGCACTACAAATATCAGGGCAAACGCTCCTATACGGATCACTCTACGGTGTCTGCCTTTTACTTTGTCTGTGCTGTTTATGGCTTTGTTTTTTATAATTTTCTCTTTAACTTCTGTAAATCTCATAACCATCTTCATCTCCAAGCTTCTTTTTACCGTACCATGTCTTAACCGTAACGACATTATAACCTATTATCGAAGCTAAAAACGGATATTCCAAAAATCTTAATATAATATTAAAAATCTAAAGCTGTTACTCGTACTCCAGTCCTATCATTGTAAGCCCATGTGCCGGGGCTGTGGGACCTGCTGCAGCCCTGTCTGTTGCGGCTATTATGCCCTTCATCGCATCTGCCGGCATATCGCTTCCACCTATCTTCACAAGTGTTCCTGCGATTATGCGCACCATATTGTATAAAAAGCCGTTTCCTGTCACACGTATTGTGATGATGTCACCGGCCTTTGACACCGTACAGTCATATATCGTGCGGACTGTGGTCTGTGCCTGCGAGTTTGCCGAGCAGAAGCTTGCAAAATCATGCTCTCCTATAAGATATTTTGCAGCCTCACTCATCTTGGCTGTATCAAGCGGATAATGATAGAAATATGTGTCAAGCCTGCGTGTCGGATTTCTGAACCTCGCATTTAAAATGCGGTATTCATAGGTTTTACGGCTCTTTGAGAAGCGTGGATGAAAATCATAGCTTACCTCACAGGAATCGACCACCACTATATCCTCCGGCAGCTTCTGATTCAGTGCATATGATATCTTTTCCGCCGGCATGCGGGTATTGGTGTCAAACATACACACATTTCCAAGTGAATGCACTCCCGCATCGGTGCGGCTTGCTCCTGTCACCTTTATATTCTCCTTTAACAGGCGGCTCAGGTGCTCGTTTAATACCTGCTCAATTGTTATGCCGTTTGGCTGTATCTGCCAGCCGCAGTAATTTGTGCCATCGTAGGCTACAATCATTTTTACACGCATATATCTCTCCTGTTTTGCCTGCACTATCTATTTCACTATCTGAAAATAAGATTGCCCAGATTCACCGGCAGAAGGATTCTAAGCACTATCACAACCGCTAAAAACGCAAATATGAAAAGATATGCTATTTTATCGTCCTTTTCATATACGAGCGGCTTCATCTTTGTCCTGCCCTCTCCACCATTGTAGCATCTGGCTTCCATGGCCATTGCGAGGTCATCCGCACGCCTGAAGGCCGATACGAAAAGCGGTACTAAAAGAGGCACCATGCTCTTTGCTCTTTTTATGATATTTCCATGCTCAAAATCAGCTCCTCTTGCCATCTGTGCTTTCATTATTTTGTCTGTCTCCTCAATAAGGATTGGAATGAAACGAAGCGCTATCGACATCATCATGGCTATCGCATGCACCGGAACATGTATTTTGTTTAAAAAGCCCAGTGATTTCTCAAGACCGTCCGTGAGCTGGTTTGGTGTGGTGGTGAGTGTCATGAGCGAGGTTCCTATAATAAGAAGCACAAGTCGTATCATCATGGTTGCTGCATTTATCAGTCCGGTGTCAGAAATGTGCAGTATACCGTACTCCCAGATTGTGTACTCTCCCTGTGTGAAAAATACACTGAAGCAGGCTGTAAAAAGGAGCAGTATTATAATGGATTTGAGTCCCTTTACCATGAACTTAAAGGGCACCTTCGAAATCTTTATAACTGCTGCAAGTGCGGCAACTATGAACAGCACACCGGCTATTCCCTTGTAGGAAAACAGCGCAATAATATATATAAGTGTTGCGAAAAGCTTTACTCTTGGGTCCAGTTTATGTATTGGCGACTGAGCCGGATAATACTGGCCTATGGTAATGTCACGAATCATTTTTGTATTCCTTCCTCATGTTTTGTATCAAAATGTCAGCATTGGTGAGCTATTTAAAGGCTTTTAGTATTGAGTCCCTCGCCTCCGCAACTGTCGTTGCCGAAAGGTCAACCGGTATACCCTTTTCCGCCAGATCATGCATCAGATATGTGACCTGCGGTGCTGCAAGTCCGACTGCCTCGAGCTCCTTATAGTGTGAGAATACCTCCTTCGGCACTCCGTCAAACATCACCTCTCCTGAATTCATAACAATGATGCGGTCCACATACTCCGCAACATCCTCCATGCTGTGTGATACGAGTATGATTGTGATACCCAGATCCTTTTTCATCTGTAAAAGCAGTCCCAGTATCTCATCTCTGCCCGCAGGATCCAGTCCCGCTGTCGGCTCATCGAGTATGAGTACGTCAGGGTGCATTGCAAGTACTCCAGCTATGGCTACACGCCTTTTTTGTCCTCCGGACAAATCAAACGGTGGCTGATAGTAGAGATCCTCCGGAAAATGTACATTCTGCAGTGCCTCATAGGCTCTTAGCTCCACTGTTTTCCTATCGAGCCCCTGATTTTTCGGTCCAAAGCATACATCCTCAAAGTTGGTTGTCTCAAAAAGCTGATGCTCCGGATACTGGAACACCATCCCCACCTTGTGACGCAGCTTGCTTAAATCATAATCATTGTCATATATATCCTGTCCATTGTAGTATATATGACCGCTTGTTGCCTTCAAAAGGCCGTTCATATGCTGGATAAGTGTGGATTTTCCCGAACCGGTGTGACCGATTATTCCGATAAACTCTCCATCATTTATCTCAAGGCTTACATCCTTAAGTGCCTGCACCTTGTAGGCTGAGTCGGCACTGTAGCAATAGTTTATGTGATCTAGAATTATTGACATATTTTCTCCCGCCTATCTGTTTTTCAGCGCAACAAGCGCATTTACAAGCTCTTCCCTCGTCAGGATTCCATCAGGGATATCAAGCCCTGCCTTTTTGAGCTCATCGGCTACCAGTGTCACCTGCGGCACATCAAGCCTGTGCTCCTTCAGCTCGTCTACCCTTGAAAAAATCTCACGCGGTGTGCCGTCCATGACCACCTTGCCCTTTTCCATGACATAGACATGGTCTGCGCCGACCACCTCCTCCATGTAATGGGTGATGAGAATTATGGTCACGCCCTTTTTCTTATTGAGCTCATGGGCTGTGGCTATGACCTCCTTGCGGCCGTTTGGGTCAAGCATGGCTGTAGGCTCGTCAAATACTATACATTTTGGCTCCATTGCCACAACTCCCGCGATTGCCACACGCTGCTTCTGTCCTCCGGAGAGCTTGTTCGGTGAATGTGTGCGGTACTTTGTCATACCGACAGCCCTTAGCGCATAGTCCACGCGCTGCCAGATTTCATCTGTCGGCACACCGATATTCTCAGGTCCAAAGCCCACATCCTCCTCCACGACATTGGCGATAATCTGATTGTCGGGATTCTGGAAAACCATACCTGCACTTTTCCTGACAGGTATGACATTCTCTTCCTTTGACACATCCATGCCATCCACCCATATGGTGCCGTCGCTCGGTGCCAGAAGTGCGTTGATATGCTTTGCAAGAGTTGATTTTCCTGAACCATTGTGACCGAGGATTGCAATAAACTGCCCCTCTTTTATGTCAAGGTTTACGTTGTCGAGTGCTGTAGTGATTGACTCTACATTGCCTTCCTCGTCTCTTCGTATAAATTCATGTACTAATTTGCTTGTTTTAATTATGCCCATTTCTTTTTCCTAAAAATCTACCGTATTTACAATTATCATAGCTGTTAAAGCCCAAATAGCTGCAAAAATATGCGCTTTGCCGCTTTATTTAGTCATCCCAGCTTAAGTGATGAAGCTCTCCCTCAAGCCTCATATGATCAAAATTATTCTGTCTCAATGCCTCGTAGAGCACGATAGCTACTGAATTTGACAGATTAAGTGACCTTGTCTCACCTATCATCGGTATCCTGATGCACGCATCCGGATGCTCCTTTAGTATCTCCTCCGGAATGCCTGCGCTTTCCTTACCAAACATAATATAGCAGTCGGGCTCAAAATGAGCATCAGAGTACACATGTCTGCCCTTTGTTGTCGCATAATATATCTTTGCGCCCGGATTTCTCTCAAGGAAATCCTCCCAGTCCACATATGTGGTGACGTCGAGGTCCTTCCAGTAATCCATTCCGGCTCTCTTTAGTGCCTTCTCTGAAAGTGAGAATCCAAGCGGCTCTATAAGATGAAGTCTCGTGCCTGTCGCGACGCAGGTTCTTCCGATATTTCCTGTATTTGCCGGAATTTCCGGCTCATGTAACACTATGTTCAGCTTTGCCATTTTGTCTCCTGTCAATTTAAACTATTTATTATCCATCCCGGCGCGAAGCTCTGTGACAAACTCCTCAATGCGGCCGAGTGCCTCCTTTAAATCATCAAGCGAATATGCATATGATATACGTAAAAAGCCCTCACCGCACTCTCCGAATGCAGTTCCCGGAACCACGGCAATCTTCTTGCTGTTTAGAAGCTTTGTGGCAAACTCATCGGATGTCATGCCAAACTCCTTGATGCTTGGAAACGCATAAAAGGCCCCGAAAGGCTCAAAGCACTTAAGTCCCATCTCCTTAAAGCGGTGAAGCACATAGCGTCTGCGGCCGTTGTATTCCTCCCTCATCTGTACAACATCCTCATCGCCGTTTTTCATAGCCTCGACAGCCGCATACTGGCTCGTGGTCGGCGCACACATGATTGCAAACTGATGAATCTTTAGCATCTGCTTTAGAATTGTTTCAGGTGCACATGCATATCCAAGCCTCCAGCCTGTCATGGCATAAGCCTTGGAAAAACCGTTTATGAGCACTGTGCGCTCCTTCATTCCCGGAAACGATGCTATAGACACATGCTTATCCACATATGTAAGCTCCGAATAAATCTCGTCACTTATCACAAACAGATCATGCTCCTTAACCACCTGAACGATTGCTTCAAGGTCTGCTTTTTCCATGATAGCACCTGTAGGGTTATTAGGGAAAGGCATGATAAGTATCTTTGTCTTTGGAGTGATAACAGCCTCAAGCTCCTCGGCTGTCAGCCTGAAATCATTTTCCTCCTTGAGCTCCACGATCACAGGTGTGCCTCCTGCCAGAACAGTACATGGCACATATGAAACATAGCTTGGCTGTGGGATAATCACTTCATCTCCCGCATCGAGCATGGCGCGCAGTGCAATATCTATAGCCTCGCTGCCACCGACAGTTACCATGATCTCTTTGTTGTAATCATATGTCATGCCGTATCTTCTGTCGAGATATCTTGCAATCTCAACCTTTAACTCCTTGAGTCCGGCATTTGAGGTGTAGAAGGTGCGTCCCTTTTCAAGGGAATATATGCCCTCATCCCTGATATGCCACGGTGTGTCAAAATCAGGCTCACCTACTCCAAGCGAAATCGCATCCTTCATCTCGCTCACTATATCAAAAAACTTACGGATGCCCGATGGCTGGATAGTCTTTATTGTACTGGATAAAGGGTCTCTCATTATGACATAATTCCCCTTTCATCGGATTTGACAGGTGCCGCCATGATAGTTCCATGGTCCTTGTATTTCTTCAGAATAAAGTTTGTCTTTGTCGAAAGCACCTGATCCAGTGTAGAAAGCTTATCTGTCACAAACTGTGATACCTCGCGCAGAGTCTTGCCCTCGAGCGTGACCATGAGGTCGAAGCCTCCTGAGATAAGGTATACAGACTTCACCTCAGGATAGTTGTATATACGCTCGGCAATCTTGTCGAAGCCCATGCCGCGCTGTGGTGTCACTCTGACCTCTATCATGGCTGTGACCTTCTCAAGGCCTGCCTTGTCCCAGTCAATCAGTGTGTGATATCCGCAGATGACATTCTCCTGCTCCATAGCAGCAATCTCGTTTGCCACACTTGCCTCATCCACACCAAGCATGATTGCAAGCTCCTTCAGGTTTATCCTGCTGTTTTTCTCTATAAATGTTAATATCTTTTCTCTCATGATATATAATCTCCTGATTCAAATATATTAGTTGAAAACCTTGTATATCTCGTCAGTCTGGGCAGTCTCCAAAAATCGTCTCTCCTCGCCGGAAATCAGCACTCTGTCGTTTGAATCGGTTGTGGCACCGACTATAACAGCATTTTGTCCTGTTTTCTCAAGCTCTCTGACCACGCGGGTACCATCTGCAGCTATGATTATCAGACTTCCTCCTGACAAAAGCTTATACGGATTTATGTCAAAAAATTCACTTATTTCAATCGTATCCTGCCTGATAGGGAGCTTCTTTAAATCGATGTCAAGACCAATTTCCGAAGCCTCTGCCATATCCCAGAGTGCTCCAAAGATGCCTCCCTGCGAAGCGTCATGGATTGCCGCCACACCGGCGCCAATCGCGGATGCGGCCTCCATTGCGGTGGAAATATGGTCTATATATGCTGCTGATTTATCTATAAATGCCTTGGCAAATCTCGTTTCAAGCTCGGCTCTTTTCTCATTTGCAAGAATTGCGGTGCCCTCAAGCCCCACATAGCCTGTCACTATTACGTCCATGCCCGGTGCTGCTTTAGATGATGGTGTGAGCATCTGCTCACAGGCCTCACCTATTGCTGTAACTGTCACCACGATATTCTTCACTGCGCGGCTCACCTGTGTATGTCCGCCAAGCACCACAATGCCTGCTTTCTCACATACAGCATCAATAGCTCTCACCGTCTCTCGAAGCACGGCTTCGTTTTCTGTGGTAGGTACAAGCAGTGCCAGCTCTATCCCAATAGGGCTTGCCCCCATGGCATAAATATTGTTCAATGCATCATAAACTGCGCAGTTAGCACGCACATGCTTATCCGATACATCAAGTGTGAACGTCTGGGTAGCAGTAACTAACTTAGTTTGGCCGCCTGCCTGCATGGAAATCACCGCACAGTCCTCACCTACTGCCGGTTTAAAAAGTATTCTGTCGCTTGTAGTATGAAGTTGTTTTAAGACAGAGCGCTTTAAAACCGACTCTGATATTTTACCGTTTTTCATGTGTTTTCCTGTTCCTAATAATAATATGATATGAGGGCATTTACTGCGTCTGTGCTCCCTGTGTCTGTCCTGCCGGCTGCTGTGTCTGGGTGCCCTGTGTCTGCCCTGCTGCATTCGGGTCTGTCGGCTGCGTTTGGGTGCCCTGTGTCTGCCCTGCCGCATTCGGATCTGTCGGCTGTGTCTGCCCTGCCGCATTCGAATCCTGTGTCTGAGTCTGCGCTGCCTGTGCCGCTGCTGCCGCAGATGCAGCAATAGATTTAACCGAGCCCTCATCATTAGCCGCTGCTGCCGCCTGAAGCTGCGCAACAACCTCCGCTGATGCTCCTCCTGTACCAACCGTCACGATTTTCGGTGATGACTTGTACTTGCTGTTGTTGAATATCTCATCACTCTGCACTGTACCATCGACTGTGACCGTCTTCCAAAGCCTTGCGGTCACCCCCTTGTGCGCAGACTGCTCGGTGTTGAAATAACCGACCGGCTGACCTGCATCAAAATTAAACTGCGTAACCGGATCCTCCTCGGAAAGTGTCTCACTCCTGAATGAAATTTCCCTGTTTGCCGGTCTCGTCTCCACTCCGTACACATTGAAGGTAATGATTCCTCCACTGCAATAGCCCTCTATATACACCGGATTATCCAGATTATTTTTAAACTTAAGATCCTTGTAGGTACCTGCAATTGCTGCATCATCAGATGGCTTTACGTAGCTTACTATCATGGAATGGTTATAGCGCTGCACTATGTCGAGCTCAGCCCTTATAACCGCATTGTAGAGTGTGGTAGCAACCTGGCACACGCCTCCGCCTACCGAGTCCACTACCTGACCGTTCTCGTATGCGCCTGCTATCTGATAGCCGTTGTCAGTTGTGATAGGGCTGATAGCCTCGTAAACCGAGAACTGCTCACCCGGATATATGACACTGCCGTTTATCAGGCTGCATGCGTTCTTTACATTGGCTGCACGTCCTGCTGCCGAGCTGCTGAAATCTGTAGAAAAGCCTCCCAGATTATCCTTAATCTTTGAGAGTTCCTCCTTTGAGCCCCTCGGCTGAACCGTATTTGTGACCAGCTCTATCTCATTCGCCGAACCATCCCAGCTATTCTGCAAAAAATCATTTATGGCATAGACAGATTTTACCACATCAACCTCTTTGCCTTCCTGTCCCGGGACAAAATCGAAGCTGTCACCGTTTCTCTGCAGCGAATTGTCAACTGCCTTTATATTGAGCTCGTCGCTCTTGTCATAAATCATATTTGCGGTCTTTTGTTTATCAACCGACAGATACATATTGACGGCAACATTGCCCTTTTTGAGCTCCTCTGACTCCACAAATCTGTCAATCAGGCTGCCCTCATGGCACACTGAAAGAGCCTCGTCCACCGCTGCATCAGTGTCCGCCGAAACAGACATTTCCTGTGCTGTTGCATCAAATGAACTATTGGCGCCCTTTAATGAAAAGGATGTATCCTTTATGCTGTCAACATAGGCATCAACTGCTTTTTTTGCTTCTTCCTTTGTCATACCGCCTACATCCACACTGCCAATGCACACACCCTCTGTAATTGTCTGTACCTTTGCCTTCTTTGTGCCTGACGAACCGCTTGCATATGCACTTACCATGCCCGATGCTGCCACAAGCACAAATGCCATTGTACCCAATAATAATGCTTTTTTATTAATCTTCATTTCCGCTTCCTTTTCCTGAGGCTGTTAAAAGCGCCCCTGTCATCGCTTAACTGAACTGCATTTTATATCATATTATCATATTTTTTCCATATTTCAAGAAAAGCTATACAAGACTTGACACAAATGTTGTCACAAGCATCGCTGCTATAACCACTATTATCACTATAGCAACCACCTTCTGATTTCTTTTTTTATTAAAATCGTACATACTATTCACCTCTGTTCAAAAATGAGTTATACTATTTTCATATATGAGAAAGGATTTTCCAACATATGATTCCAATTTGTCTAATTTTATTCATTTTATTTATAGCAGTCATTACTTTTGCCATAAGAAGAGCTGATTCTGCCCAGGCAAAGGTCACCGAGGAATTCTGGGAGAAGGAGCGCAAAGCCAACTCAACCCTCCGCGGAGATACCACTAATCTGTGTTATATTACCATACCGGAAAGGTTTTTTCCATTAAATAATGATAAAATAAATGATTTAAGGGATAAAACCCTTGTCAATCTCACCGGAATGACAAACACTGATTTAAAGCTTAAATATGGCATTCTCAATTTTAAAAAGCTGTCTGAATATGATGATAATTTCACGAAATTTGTTTCAATGCTGCCAGACTATTACAATAGGCTTACTGAAGCAGGCTATGAATCGCTGGCCAATGAACTGCTCGAATTTGCTGTGGAGCAGGGTGCTGATTCAAAGAGCGTATACAGCCTGTTAGCCAACGCTTTCATCAGTATGTCAAAAGCTGACCGGCTTGCAGAGCTTATCGAGAAAGCAAAGCAGCTCAATTCTCTTTCAAGGGATGGAATCGTTTCTATGCTTGAGAGCCTACAGGATGATACCGCCTCGGCCGGTAATTAATTTGCGTTATAGCTTATTGTATTATAATTTATTGTATTGAAACTTATTCCGAGCCATCCACACACCTATTAATATATCTGCTACGATATTCATCGTACAGCCTTGAGGCCTGACTTCGGGTCAGGTTGTCCCACGATATGACATCTGCTATCCCATACTCAGCCATCAGCTCCTTTAGCTGTCTGACCTGATGGGCCGTGGCGGGTGTCTGTTTTTTTGCCTTGTATACAAGCGGCTTTGACTCCACCGTATCTCCCTTTTCATCCATCAGTGCAAGCAGCTTTTCAAATATCTGCTTTGTCTCTATCGCATCGTCGAGTGCCCTGTGCGCATTTTCCCTGCTCACACCAAAATACTCACACAAATCCTCCAGCTTCTTTGACTGCTCAGCCGGCAGACATTTTCTGGCTATTTTCAGAGTATCATATGCATTCAGCGAGAGTGTGCGCTTGTGATTTACCGCCCACTGCTTTAAAAAGCTGTAATCAAAGGTCACATTCTGCCCAAGTATGATGTCATCCCCTATAAAATCCAGCAACTTATCCACAGCCTCGTCCATATCTGCCGCGTTTTCCACATCAGAGTCGGTGATTCCGGTTAATTCCTGCACACGCTGTGGAATATGCTGCTTTGGATTTACCAGTGTGGATATCGTATCCACTATCCTGCCGCCACGCACACGTGCCGCACCTATCTCTATTATCTTGTCATTTTTGGCGGAAAGACCTGTCATTTCCAGGTCAATCACCGTATAATTTTTTATCTCATCTATGTTGCTCATATTTTAGTCCGTAAACCTTTCCGGCTTTTACCGCTATAGTCGTATCGCTTTACTGCTTTTTTATATACTCCGCTATAGCCATATCGCGTTACTGTTATTCTATATACTCCACCAGCGCCTGGTGGTCAAGCGGGTCTCTCATGTCGTAGTGGAAAAGCGCCCACACCGGCTCCTTATTGTACTTTGGCAGCTCCTTAAGCTTTCGCGTGTGCTTGTCCGGAAAAATATAGTGAAACGGCTCCACATGCGACAGCTTTCCATTCTTACAGTATGCATGTGTCATGTGCTTGAATTTGCCTATATCTGTGGCCCACACCGGGCGGCTCTTGCAGTTCTCACGATAGTACAAATCAAAGATGAGTGACTCCTGAATCATGCTGTAAATCTGCGTATTTTCATCAAAATCAGTATTTTCTCCGGCATTTTCTCTATCTATGGCATTTTCGTCAAAATCAGTATTATCTCTATCTCCGTGATTTTCGGATAATCCCACAGAAGTTATAGCATCGCTGTCACAGCCATGCAGGTATAAAGCCAGAAATTCAAGCAGTATCTCGCACCTTCTGATGCGCGAATGGCTCATTCCAAAATAGCCGTTGGTCTCATAAAAATCTCCAAGCGCCTGAAAAAACTCAAACGCACTGTCAAAGATACACTCCATAAGCTTCATCGTAATCTCAAACTGTCCGCTGTTGTAATACACCTCAAGCATCTCCTCGACGCGCTTAATTTTTATCACATCATCAAACGAAAGCCACTTCGTGGACATAACCTCATACGGTGGCTTGTCATGGTACACAATACCATATTCCGTGGCATGCTCAAACATGTACGAGCCCTTGAGTACCTTTAAGAATCCAAGCTGGAGCTGGTTTGGCTTAAGCTCATAAATCTCATCAAAGGAACGCCCAAAGCTGTCATAATCCTCATACGGCAGTCCTGCTATCAGATCCAGATGCTCATGGATATTGTTGCCACTTTGAATGAGCCGTACAACCTCCTTAAGCCTCTCAAGCTTCATAGTCCTGTGAATCTCCTTAATCGTGACCTCATTGGTGGACTGCACACCGATTTCAAGCTGTATAAGCCCCGGCCTCATATCAGAAATCAGCTCAAGCTCCTCCTGATTCAGCAGATCCGCAGATATCTCAAAGTGAAAGTTTGTCACACCATTGTCATTCGCCTTTATAAAGCGCCACAGCTCCATTGCATGAGCATGATTGCAGTTGAAGGTTCTGTCCACAAACTTAATCTGTGGCACCTTCTGGTCTATGAAAAACTTAAGCTCCCTTTTGACAATCCCGGTATCCCTGAAACGCAGTGTCTTATCCACCGATGACAGACAATAGCTGCACGAAAACGGACATCCCCTGCTGCTCTCGTAGTAGATGATGCGGTTTGAAAAATCGTCAAGCGTATCATAGCAGAATGGGATTTCACTCATGTTTTTGATTGGGCGTGGACTTGTGAATACTATTTCATCCGCTTTGCAGCCTGCGTTGTTCACACTTGTTCTATTACTTGTACTATTACCTGTGCTGTTTTTTCTGAAAGCAATGCCTGCAATATCACTCAGCTTTCTTTTATGCGCATAATAACCGCACAGCTCTCTAAAGGTATCCTCACCCTCACCTATCATCACACCGTCTATGTATGGATTTTCCCGCAGAAATGCCTCCACTTCGTAAGACACCTCAGGGCCTCCAACCCATATCGGCACTGACGGACAAAGCTTTTTATACTCGCGTGCAATATCAGTCACATAATCAATATTCCATATATAGCACGAAAAACAAAGTACGTCGGGCTTTCTCTTATAAAGCTCCTCAAGTATGTAATCCTTCTGATTGTTTATCGTGTATTCCGCAAGCTCCACAGCATCCCGGTACTCCCCGGCACAGGCACGCAGTGAGTAAACTGCGAGGTTTGAATGTATGTATTTTGCATTGATTGCTGTCAGTAAAATGTTCATGGTTTCTCCTTAAAAAATGACCCTTGAATGTAGACTTTATGCCACATTCAAAGGTCTGCTTCGTATTATTGCAGCATCGACATATTAACAAGTCTGTCATAAATGCCGCTTGCAAACAGCACCACCATGCCAATCGTGCAGATGACCGACAGTACAAAGCCTATTATCGATGTAATCATACCGGCAGTTGCTATTGTATTGTTATACTGCTTTGCCTTTTTTGACATTTTGGAAGCAAGCATGCCGACAATTCCAAGTCCCATCAGATATCCAAAAAACGAGAAAATAATACTGCAAATACCAAGCACCAGTGAAACAACTGCCAGCGTAGCGCCCTCCCTCTCGTCATCTATGATAGTCTCATTATTGTAGAGCATCTCAAGACGGATACGCCTTGATTTACGCAACATAACAAGCATAGGAATACCGAGCACGATAAACGCGATACAGTTCATTGCCGAAAACTCATTAATCCTGTCGGCCACTCCTCCTCCCTCAAATATTCCCGATGATAAAAGTCCTCCCATATCTACAACAGTATGAAAAATGGCAAGCATCCAGAAATTGCGTGTAGACGCGTATATCATGCAAAACAGCACACCCATGAGACCTGCTGAAATAACCTGTATCAGACAACTGCTGAACTTAACCCCTGCGCCCATATTGGAAAAATGCATCAATCCAAACAGTACCCCTCCCAAAACTACGGCTCCTGTGATTCCACCTTTCGTCTTTGGAAAAGCTCTCAGCAGCAGATTAAACACCACGCCTCTGAACACCATCTCCTCAACGAGCCCTACAAGGCAGACCGCAATAAAGAAAAAGATGATGTTGTAAAATGCCTTCACATCACCATGCTCACCCAAAAAGCACAAATAAATGCCTGAAACAACAGCATACAAACAGTACACTATGAAAAAACCGCCTGTGTATAAGCTTCTTGTCCATCCTGCTGCATTTTCCTTAAAGATATCCCACAGCCCAAATAAATATGTGATGCCCAGAAAAATAACTAAAACAACGGTCTCCACAATAGCTTGCAGCAGATAGTCATCCGCCTTTTCCATGCCGGGAATCAGGCCCAAAACTTTTCCGCTCCACTGCAAGGGTGCAATGAAAAGAAAGACTGCAAGAATGGCAAATATTATATTTGCCGGTGCCGAAAGGTTTCTCAATTTCTGTTTCATAACTTTAAATCTCCTCATTTGTGTTTAATTTGATATAAAAATATTCTATAGCATTTACTTTGACATTACAAGCTCCGGATAATCAAAATTCCTATCTATTATTTTACTTGAATTGAGCACTCCGTCAATGTCTAAAAAAAATCAGCCATTTACTGTCTTTCCGTAATGGTTAATGACACTCCGATTTCTGCCACAGGCGAGGAAATTGAGGATATAAAATGGACATTCAGAAGGACAAGAAAACCAAAGAAAATATAAAAGGAAAAAGAAAGAGAGGGCTCATCGTCCCTCTCTTTCTCGCCTATCAGTATGTCATCTACCGATGTGTGTAACAACCTGCTCAAGGCATACAGATTGTCGACCGTCGGAAGGCTCTCACCGTTCTCCCATTTCGACACCGCCTGTCTTGTCACATTACATGCCTCAGCAATGTCATCCTGTGTAAGCTGATTCTTTTTTCTGTAAAACTTAATATTGTCACCTATCAAAATAAATACCTCCAATTCAATTTATACCCAAAATTATACCGACAGGTGGCTGAAAGTAAAAAAAACATTGGTTGCAAATGCGCAACTTTGGGAGGGTTGCTATTCAATCTTGCTTTTTATGTCTATAAAGCATATATCTTTTCTGTCCCAAGATGCTCAAATGGTCTAAACAGTTCTCTTAAGGAATCTGACTTCGACCAATCAATCTTAGAAACAAATGTTCCAAATGAGCGCATTGCATTTTTAGGATTTACCTGATTGAGAAGAAATTTCCATTTCCATTCCCATACACGCCTTCTGCTTTGATTCCGTCTGTGTCTTTTCTTTCACCTCTTCCGCAGCGTACACTCCCTGTTGTGTTTTCTTTGAAAAAAAGACGGACATACATGCCCGCCTTCTCCATGGTTATTTTCTCGTTTCATTTTTTAACTATCGTTTCTATGAATTCAAATTTTCTCTGCGTTTCTTTACAGTAATAATCAATCCCGTTCCGGAAAGAATTAATAGTATAAACAGCCATACACTCGGTGTGTTGTCCCCGGTTTTAGGTGCAGTCACATCCTTCTTATCAGTTCCACTCGATGGCTTGTCATCAGAGGAATCGCTATTGTTATTGTCATTCTGGTTGTTATTACTGTTATCAGAGGTATTTGCTTTGATGGTAAATGTGGTGCTTGCAGAACCATCCGTCCAAAGGATTTCAACTGTATTGGTTCCTGCCGAAAGTGTATTCAGGTAGGAAGCTTTCAGTGTGATAATGGTAGAGCCTTCCTTTGCAGTGTAGTTGCTCCTGTCTATCAAATTTCCGTCCACCTTAACTCCGGTAAACTTGGAGAAGTCTCCGTTACCCCGGATGGTGATATTACCATCACTGTCATGCGTCCAACTACTGTTTGCTCCATCAATAATCTGATAGGTGTTATTCGGTGTGTCAGGATTATCGGAACCGCCCGCATCCTGTACGGTCAATGTTGCGGAATTACTCTCTACGTTTCCTGCGCTGTTTGAAACAACACACTTATACTTAAATCCGTTGCAGCTTATATTGACTGTGGATGTGGTATAGCTCGTTGCCGTTGCACCGTCAATGTTTACCCATCCTTTCCCATCATTTCTGTCTATCTGCCACTGATAGGTAAGATCTGTACCGCTTGCTGCTATGGTAAAGGACGCAGTCTCACCTACCTTCACTGTCGCATTTCCAGGCTGTGTGGTTATGCTTGGTGCAATCACATCCGGCACATCCGGTGTCTGGCTTTCCTGTTTAAAGGTAACTTCTATGGTGTGATCAGTATTCACATCACTAAAGGTGTAGCTTGTGGTTGCTGTCACTTCCGAACCATCCACCTTTACGTCCGCAATATAATATCCTTCGTTCGCCTTGATTGTATATGTAAGCTGACCTGCGGCAGATACCGTTGTCGTGCCACCGGGAGAGATTGTTCCACCGATACCTGCCGTTGCGGTAATCTTGTAGCTTGCTGTACCGCTCGGAGGCGTTATCGGCGCTGTATCCGCCGTAAAACTCCAGCTTCCACTGAATACCACGGTTGTATCGTTTAAGCTGCCGGTACCCCAGCCCGAAAAAGCCCATGTGCCGTTTTTGCCATCCTTTGGCGCCTTAATGCGAGTTGCAGCGGTATATTCCGTATCCACAGCATCCCTCGCCTGCTGCTCGCTGGAATAGGAGTTGCTATTCTGCGGCAACGTTACGCCTGTCGGGAATACAGAGCCCCAATCATATTTCACCGTATAATTTTTTGTCACCGGCGGCTCGGGGCGTTCCTCAGTCCTTTTATAAATATAACGAATCGTCATACCATTGCTCGGGACAGTCTCTTCCATTCCCTCCGCGTGAACAAAAACGTAGCCGTGCAGTTCCTGCGGCGGCTGCCAATCAACCTTTTTGCCTACCGGAACAGTAAAGGTAGTCGGCATGGTGTTTGGAACATCTGTGCCGTCCTCCAGCTGATATTGGATGGTGACATCGACATAGCGCTGCTTCTCCGTATCATCATGAGCCAATACCTCGCCTGTCGCACCATCTACAATATCAAAGCCGATGGTATCGCCGTATTGCAGAATGGCATTCTCCGGAATCGTGTAAACCAGAGAGCAGTTGACAAGGCCGGAATCAAAGTCGCTGCCCTTGTAATCCAATGCACCCTTTGGCCAGAATTTACTTTTCTCTTTCCAAACAGGGATGTCAAACTCCTTTGTAGTGAAAACCTGCTTCCCATCTGTCGTGACCGCTTTGTCACCGTTGGAATGTTCCACCCACAGGCGCAGGGTCACAGTCTTCGCTTGGGTATCCGAAAGATTTTGTATAATGGTACGCAGCTCAACCTGCTGCCCCTTCATTTTGCTATAATCAAAGTTGTTTTTACTGCCGCCGCTTAATAGACGGCTATTCCTGTCATATTGATAGCTCGCATATGCGGAGGAATTCGCTGCCTCAAAGGCAAAAGGTTTTTCTGCAGGATTTCTGTAATCACCGATATACTTTTTCACCTCAGGAACAGCCACATAAAGCGCAGGGGGATTTTTAATGAGCTGACTCATAACCTTCATGCCCTGCAGCTTGCACACATCGCAAAAATCATTCTGAAAGGTTTCTCGCATCAGACAATCCCTGCTGGAATTATAGGTATAAGGATAGTAGTCAAGATGCGGGCAGGTATAGGTATTACGGAAGCCAAGCAGCTGCTTCCACTTCACTTTCGTGGGATCTTTTGTTGCAGTCATATTCAGTGATGTAGTGTAATTCCACTCATCTACAGGAACAGTGCTATAATTATATTCATCTCCCAGATGGAACAGACCGTGTCCCAGTTCATGCCGCTGGGTAAACGCAGAATATGCGTTTCTCGCTGACGCAACAATATAGTGAATACCATATTGTTTATTATCATGAGAGCCACCGAAATACTCACCGCTATTCGCCAACACAACGAATTGGTTGATATTTTCATACACATAATCATACTGTCTATAATTATGATCCATCGTGTTTTCGTTTGGATGCGTTTCATTAGGAATATGTGCGTCATGAATCTTCTCGATAAACGCAGGGCCTATGATGCGCTCCAAAACATGGTTGCGCCAGTTCCCTTTGTTAGTAGAAATTCCTCCTTTGGCGGTCGCAGCAAAAAATGTGCTGGTACCGCCATAGCCATCCACCGATGCCGTGCAGAGTGCATAGACATTAAAGCGATCCGCCATGCTGCGATATGGCTCTATCTGCAATACCTCCCCCCACAGCTTTTTTACATCCTCGACAAACTGCTTTTGCTGGCTTTTGGTGTAGCCCTCGGCGCAGTACACAATCACCATGTTCTCCTTATCGCTGCGAGGCTTCTGGATTGTATACACCGGTACGGTTACATTTGCATATGCAGGATCCTCAGTGTAGAGGGTACTCATCTCCAGCTGTAGATACTCATCCGTGTTCACATTCCAGTCACCATTCACATCCTCTCGCACAGCGCCGGATATGCCAATGCTGTCATCCGGCGCATCCGGTGCGGAAACAACATAGGGGTCCTGTGCGCTCTGTCCTGTGCCGGATGATACGGTGTAATTTTCCGTATTCAGATAGAAGGCAGGACGAACGCCGTAATATCCCTTATAGGGTGCGTCACGCAAAATATTCCCTTGAGGGGTCACAAATCGCATATCATGGTTACAGGTTGTAATCGGTGTACGCAGCCAATAGTTCCATGCTACACCGCTTCTGTTTTTTGCGATATGGTAGCCGTTCAGGTTATCATTAACCGTTTTGAGCTGCTGAACATCCAGCAGAAAAACTCTATCCCAAATATATTCATAATGGGCACTGTCATACCCATCCGCTACCGTATCAATTGTGGTGTTATAGGGAAGATCAACACCGGCTGCGTCGATATAACCTGCCGTATACTCCGGATGGGAAACGATAGAACGCTGCTTCACCGTTCGAATCGCTCCCAGCTCATCCGAACGAAAGCTGCGAAGGAAGCCCTCCTTTTGGTCATATGCTGCCGTTTTAGGATAGACAGAATCCTCTGTTGGCGGATTTCCGCAAAGCCATTTCACTTTTCCTGCTTCAGCGTTGGAATTGAGCCAAGAACGTATGTTGCTGTCTCTCCAGTGGTTAGAACCAAAATTATCTCTCCAGCTATTGCGCCGGTGCGAGCCTGTTTCGGCATTTTTGTTGGTTTTTGCATCATAGGGCATGTAATCACACAATACTCTATCCGAAAGCATCAATGGCCCATTGCTATCCTTCGCTACACAACGCCACACAATTGGCTCTCCCCCATAAGTACCCATCTGAATGTAGTCACCAATTTCGATGGTTGGCTTGTTATCTGCCGCCCTAACCTGCAAAGGGCATAGCACCAAAATTACCGCAAGCAGCAGAGATACCGTTCGTTTGCCATATTTATGTTTGATAATATTCATAAAGTCCTCCTTTTGTCATTCTCTCCTGAGCGTCATTCACGGTCAGTAGGCTTCTACCCCCCCCATTTTTGACATATGTCAATTTATACAATTGCTGCATCATCGATATTCACTTCATTTCTACTTGAGTTATTGCAAAAAATAGGTCTTTCTGCGATAACCCCTTGTGCCAAATGCTGAAACACCTTCATAAAGATGTAATAGCTTATTTATTTTAGAAAAGTATCCGACAAAAAACTCTACACTTCCGACAAAAAATATATATATTTTTCAAAATATATCATGGCGATGTACATTTGTCAATGATGTGACACCTCAAGATCACCACAGTCCTGATACTTCTTATACATGTCATTGATATAAATCGT
>OODA01000382.1_pt1 | contig 29681 bp, 20 predicted proteins | sample 1671341 | NCBI WGS metagenome assembly OODA01 (sample SAMN06348147, study PRJEB24527) | human gut metagenome | biome: human gut; feature: ankylosing spondylitis patient; material: feces | host: Homo sapiens | place: China | collected 2015-10 | reverse complement strand
TAAAGACAGCGATGTCAAAGCCGAGCATTACTAATTGCCCGAACACTTTCTTTAGAAAGTTCATAGTTTCAGCTGTTGACTCCCGATTGAATCGAGAGGGACGGTGGTTCTTTACTATCAAATACAGTTTGCTTGTGTGCAAATACGTCATACCCCATTATCAGGTGGTTATTGCGGTGAGGTCCCACCTCTTCCCATTCCGAACAGAGAAGTTAAGCTCACTTGCGCCGATGGTACTGCAATGCAATGCGGGAGAGTAGGTAGCCGCCTTCTTTTATTTATTTTAACCTCGATTACGTCCTGTAATCGAGGTTTTTTGTTTATTCACCTTCTATTTAACATAATAAAGAGGCTCATATTTCTCGTATTTTTGGCGAACTGTATGATTGCCTGAAAATATGAAAAATATGAGCCTTAAAAAGCGCAACAATTTTGCTCTTTAGGTATAAGTATATTCCATTTTCTCTTGGGTATTAATTCTCCTTGATGAATACCAATTTCTTAGGAATTTTAACCCATTTACGATTTCGCGCAATCTTGATGCTGCTTCCTTCTTTTTGCTGGAGCTCGTAAGTGCCATCTGAGAGTAAAACTAGGTCAGCCACAAGATCTTCGCTTCCATAATCATTAATAATGGAGAGGTGAGCTATCTTGCCATCTACATCCGCATCAGTGATCAGCCATTTTCTGCTATCCAGTCTATCTCCAAAGTAACCAGGCATCTCTCCAAACACTTCCTGCCCCGGAACTTTGAGATTCTTGTGGTAGAAGTCGATGCTCATATAGACGTTCAACTCCTTGTTAGTCAGTTTACCTTTGAATAAAGTACTATCGTTTTGTGCCATGCATACTATGCTGATAAGGCACAATAATGTTATTAAAAATCTTCTTTTCATATATAAAATTCTATTAACTGCACAAAGTTATTCATTTAAATCAAGAAAATATTATTTTTTTTATGATTTTAATGAGATATATTTGTTTTTTTGCAAATATTTACCTATCTTTGCGGTGTTTTATTGATATTTATATGGAAAAGAACAGATTATTTCCAGATTATATATTTGAGTCTAGCTGGGAAGTGTGTAACAAAGTTGGTGGTATATACACTGTTTTGTCGACACGAGCTCTGACTCTTACGGAAAAGTTACAGGACCGACTCATATTTATTGGTCCTGATTGTTGGGGAGAGAAGGTAAATCCTTATTTCTCTGAGGATGATACGCTTTATGCGGAGTGGAAAACAGAAGCTCTTAAAGAGGGCTTGAATGTAAAGGTAGGTAGATGGCAAATCCCTGGCGAGCCTGTGGCAGTCTTGGTAGATTTCCAACCTTATTTTGAACAGAAAGACCAAATCTATGGCCAGCTTTGGAATGATTATCAAGTGGATAGTCTTCATGCTTATGGTGATTATGATGAGGCATCCATGTTCTCTTATGCTGCTGCATTGGTTGTAGAAAGTTTCTATAAGCATGTTGTGGGCAAGGGTAAGAAGGTTATTTATCATGGAAATGAATGGATGACCGGTCTTGGCGTGCTCTATGTGAATAAGTATTTGCCAGAAGTTGCTACTGTATTTACTACACATGCTACTAGCATTGCTCGCAGTATTGCAGGTAATAATAAGCCTCTCTATGACTATCTTTTTGCCTATAATGGCGATCAGATGGCACAGGAGCTCAATATGCAGAGCAAACATTCAATTGAAAAGCAAACCGCAAAGTATGTTGATTGCTTTACTACGGTAAGTGATATTACAGCCAATGAGTGTAAGGAACTCTTGGATAAGCCTGTTGACTTTGTATTACCTAACGGATTTGATAATAGTTTTGTACCTAAAGCTTCTGCATTCACCAAGAAACGTAAGGAGGCAAGAAAGCGTTTGCTCGATGTAGCTAATGCATTGATGGGTACCGACTTGGACGATGATACACTTATAGTTTCCACCAGTGGTCGTTACGAGTTCCGCAACAAGGGCATTGATGTCTATATCGAGGCGATGAATCGTTTGCTTCGCGATAGCAATTTGAAGAAGAATGTTTTGGCATTCATCGATGTACCTGGTTGGGTTGGTGATCCACGTCAGGATCTTCTTGAGCGTTTGGAAAGTGGAAAGAAGTTTGATACTCCACTTGAAGTTCCAGAGATTACCCATTGGTTGCATAATATGAGTCATGATAATGTCTTGGGTATGTTGAAGTACTTCAATATGCATAATAACAAGGAAGACAAGGTTAAGTTGATATTCTTGCCTTGCTATTTGACTGGCGATGATGGTATCATCAACAAGAGTTATTATGATGTCGTTTTGGGTAATGATCTCTGCATCTATCCTTCTTATTATGAGCCATGGGGTTATACTCCATTAGAGGCTGTTGCATTCAAGGTGCCATGTATCACCACCGACTTGGCTGGCTTTGGTCTTTGGGCGAACTCAGAGAAGGGAAGTTATAGCGAGATAGAGGATGGTGTGAAGGTAATTAAGCGTACCGACTACAATTATTCAGAGGTAGCTGATGCTATCAAGGATACTGTAGCCAAGTATTCTGGTATGACCAAGACTCAGGTGAACAAGTGCCGCAAGAATGCCGAGAAACTCTCTGAGAAGGCATTGTGGAAGCATTTCATCGAGTATTATTACGATGCCTATGACTTCGCATTGCGTAAGGCAGAGAATCGTATGAAGCAATAAGAATTCTCTCTCTTAATAGGGAGAAATCACAATATAATTAATGAGATATAAATAGTTTAATATAAATCGAAACACAATGAAAATTAAAGCAGACTATGCTAATGCTCCTCAATGGAAGGAGACTACTATTAAGTCTAGCCTTCCTAAGGAATTGAAGTGCTTGGACGAGATTGCTCACAATATGTGGTGGGCATGGAACTATGAGGGTCGTGACTTGTTTAAGAGTCTCGATGCTGATTTGTACGAGAAATGCAACGCTAACCCAGTTTTGCTTTTGGAGCGTTTGAGCTACGATCGTAAGGAGGCTATTGTTAAGGATAAGGAGACAATGGCTAAGGTTAAGAACGTCTATAAGATGTTCCGTGAGTATATGGATGTGAAGCCAAACTCAAAGCGTCCTTCTGTAGCATACTTCTGCATGGAGTATGGTATCAACCAGGTGGTTAAAATCTACTCTGGTGGTCTTGGTATGCTTGCTGGTGACTACTTGAAGGAGGCATCTGATAGCAACGTGGATATGTGTGCCGTTGGTTTCCTCTACAGATATGGTTATTTCAAGCAGTCTTTGAGCATGGATGGTCAGCAGATTGCCAATTATGATGCTCAGAACTTTAATTCTCTTCCATTGGAACGTGTTCTGGATGAGAATGGCAACCCTGTTGTTATTGATGTACCTTATACAAACTATCAGGTTCACGCTTATGTATGGCAGATGAACGTAGGTCGTATCAAGTTGTATCTCCTGGATACAGATAATGATATGAACTCAGAGTTCGACCGTCCAATCACTCACTCACTCTATGGTGGTGACTGGGAGAATCGCTTGAAGCAGGAAATCCTGCTGGGTATCGGCGGTATCCTGACATTGAAGAAACTTGGCATCAAGAAAGATATTTATCACTGCAACGAGGGTCATGCTGCACTCTGCAACCTGCAGCGTCTCTGCGACTATATCGAGGAGGATGGTTTGAACTTCAACCAGGCTCTTGAGTTGGTTCGCGCTTCTTCTCTCTATACTGTTCATACTCCAGTTCCTGCTGGTCACGACTATTTCGACGAGGCTCTCTTCGGCAAGTACATGGGTGGCTATCCACAGCGCCTTGGTATCTCTTGGGATGAGTTCATCGGTATGGGTCGTGAGAATGCAGACGATCACAATGAGCGTTTCTGTCTCTCTACCTTCGCTTGCAATACTTGCCAGGAGGTTAACGGCGTAAGTAAGCTCCATGGTTGGGTAAGCCAGCAGATGTTCTCTAACATCTGGAAGGGTTACTTCCCAGAGGAGAACCACGTAGGTTATGTAACCAATGGTGTTCACTTCCCAACTTGGACAGCAACAGAGTGGCGTAAGCTCTATGATACATATTTCGACAAGAACTTCATGAACGACCAGAGCAACGAGGAAATCTGGCATGCTATCTACAATGTTTCAGATGCAGAAATCTGGAATACCCGTATGACATTGAAGAAGAAGCTCGTAGCTTACATCCGTGAGAAGTTCACACAGACATGGTTGAAGAACCAAGGTGATCCTGCTCGTGTAGTATCTTTGCTCGAGCGTATCAATCCTAACGCTTTGATGATTGGTTTCTGCCGTCGTTTCGCTACATACAAGCGTGCTCACCTGCTCTTCACCGACTTGGATCGCTTGGCTAAGATTGTTAACGACCCAGAGCATCCAGTATTGTTCTTCTTCTCAGGTAAGGCTCATCCAGCTGATGGTGCTGGTCAGGGCTTGATTAAGAGAATCTTCGAAATCAGCCAGCGTCCTGAGTTCCTTGGCAAGATTATCTTCCTCGAGGACTATGATATGACTTTGGCTCGTCGCCTGGTTTCAGGTGTTGATATCTGGATGAATACTCCTACACGTCCATTGGAGGCTTCTGGTACATCTGGCGAGAAGGCTGAGATGAACGGTGTTGTCAACCTCTCTGTACTTGATGGTTGGTGGGTAGAAGGTTACCGCGAGGGTGCTGGTTGGGCTCTTCCTGAGAAGCGTACATACCAGAACCAGGGTTACCAGGATCAGCTTGATGCTGCTACTATCTACAACCTCTTGGAGAACGACATCATCCCAATGTACTATAACAAGAACAAGGAAGGCTTCAGCAAGGAGTGGATTCAGGTAGTAAAGAACTCTATCGCTACTATCGCTCCTCACTATACTATGAAGCGTCAGTTGGATGACTACTATGATAAGTTCTACAACAAGGAGGCTGCCCGCTTCAAGAAGTTGAGTGCTAACGACAATGCTTTGGCTAAGGAGATTGCACTCTGGAAGGAAAGCGTTGCTGAGCGTTGGGATGGTATCCACGTAGTATCTAAGGATGACAGCAAGTTGATGGCTGCTGAGACAGGTCAGAAGATCAAGGTTCAGTATGTTATCGATGAGCAGGGGTTGAACGATGCAGTAGGCTTGGAGCTTGTTGTATTGAAGGATCAGCCTGAGGATGGCAAGCAGATTTATGCTGTTTATCCATTCAAGATGGTTGGTCATGAGGGCAACAACTTTACATTCGAGGCTGAGATTGAGCCAATCAATGCTGGTTCATTCAAGACAGGTGTTCGTATGTATCCTAAGAATGAGAAGTTGCCACATCGTCAGGACTTCTGCTACGTTAAGTGGTTGGACTAATAGGATAGCGGATTTCTATTCGTATCATATAAATATAATGAATCCTGCAGCTCGCATAGAGGTGCAGGATTTTTTTTGTTTTTTTCTCGGATTAGAAAGAAAACCGGGTATTCTTTGTAATCAGAAAATGAAAGAAGAATCAGAAAATAGAAGAAGAATCAGAAAATAAACAAAAGAAAAGGAGCTTTCCCGCTCAAGAAGAGTAGGGAAGGCTCCTTTTTTTGTTTATATATAATAATGTGGGAATTATTATACGAGATACTGAGAAGAAATACTCTCGTTGTCCTCTACGCGGCGGATAGTCTCAGCAAACATATCAGCGATGGTGAGCTGCTTAACCTTGTCGCAACGCTTGGTGTAAGGGATTGAATCTGTGAAAACAATCTCCTCGAGAGCAGAATTCTGTACGCGTTCCGAAGCAGGACCACTCATTACGCAGTGAGAAGCACAAGCGCGAACAGTCTTGGCACCAGCCTGCTTCATAATATCAGCAGCCTTTGTGATAGTACCTGCGGTATCAACCATGTCATCGATGATGACTACGTTCTTGTCCTTTACATCACCAATGATCTGCATGCTGGCAACTACATTTGCACGAGCACGAGTCTTGTTGCAAAGTACGAGAGGGCAACCGAAGTACTTGGCATAAGTGTTGGCACGCTTAGAACCGCCTACGTCTGGAGAAGCAATTACCATATCCTTGAGGTGCAAGTTCTGCAGGTATGGCAGGATAACGCCAGAAGCATAGAGGTGATCTACTGGAACATCGAAGAAGCCCTGAATCTGGTCTGCATGGAGGTCCATGGTGATGAGGCGGTCGATTCCGGCAACGCTAAGCAAGTCGGCAACCAATTTAGCACCGATGCTGACACGTGGCTTGTCCTTACGGTCCTGACGAGCCCAACCGAAGTAAGGCACAACAGCGATGATGTGGCGAGCTGATGCACGCTTGGCAGCATCGATCATCAAAAGTAACTCCATCAAGTTGTCTGAATTAGGGAAGGTACTCTGCACGAGGAATACGTCGCGACCGCGGATAGATTCCTCGAAAGAAACGCCAAACTCACCATCAGAAAACTTGGTTACTACCAAATTACCCAGTGGGCAACCTAAACTAGCGCAGATTTTCTCTGCAAGGTATCTCGTGTTAGTACCAGAGAATACCAAATAAGAGTTCTTGTCACTCATTTCCTTTAGTGTTTACGTGTATTAATAGTTATGTATTATTCTAGATGATATATATATGAATCATTGCGAACTGGTTTTTAGCTGATAGCTTTTCTCAGTCTTTCGAAATGCTGAATCAGCTCCTTGAAGTCAGTCTCATTATGGATATCAAAGCGGTTCCAGATGTCTCCGCAGATTACCACGCCTCCAAATCCCAGGTCTTTGGCCATTTTGAGATTTTCCAGGCTCATGCCTCCCAGGGCGTATACCTTTTTGTCTATGAGACCAGCCTTTGCAGCCATCTCTAACTGCTGTGTAGAGAATGAGGATTTCTCGTCCTTGAATTCGATGCAGTCGAATATGTTTTTCAGAAAAACATAGTTTGACTTCTTCTTCATCTCCTTCAGCTTTAATAGGTCAGTACAGGTGCGGCTGTATTTGCCCTTGTAGCCATCAGGGACAGGAGCAAGAGGATCATCGATGTGTATTCCCGCCAAGTCGTATTCCTGCTTGAGGTAATAATGGTCGTGAACCGTAACCTTGCGTCGGTAGTCTTCTGGCAATAAAGTGAGCAAGCGCTCAGAGTATATGGGCGATGAACCTGGCTTGAAGAGATGCAGGTTGTCCATCCCCTCGTCGAACAACGAGGTGAGTATTTTATCTTCCTCCACAAAGAATGTGGACTTGGTCATTATTGCTAATTTCATTGTCAAAATGCATTTTATACTGCAAAAGTATTAAAAATTTCGCAATCCTGCAATTATATCGGGATAAAAAGCTATCTTTGCACCATAAAATTAATATTTATCAAGAAATGAGAGTAAATTTATCGACTTTTTGTGAGATTCACACCCCAATTTATGTTTTGGAGGAGGAGAGACTGAGACGCAACCTGAGTCTTATCAAAAGTGTGGCAGAACGTGCCGATGTGGAGATTATTCTTGCCTTCAAGGCTTATGCCCTGTGGAAGACTTTTCCGATTTTCAGAGAGTACATCCATTCCACTACGGCGAGTTCTTTGAGTGAGGCGAAACTGGCTTTTGAGAAGTTTGGAAGTCCGGCGCATACATTTTCGCCGGCTTATACGGATTATGAGATTGATGAGATAGCCCGCTGTTCGAGTCATCTTTCGTTCAACTCGCTTTCTCAGTATGAGCGTTATCATGAGCGTGCCCGATTGGTAAATCCGGAAATCAAGTACGGATTGAGAGTGAATCCTGAATATTCTGAGGTGGAAACCTTATTGTATAATCCATGTGCTCCGGGAACTAGATTTGGCGTATCGGCAGATAAGTTGCCGGAAACCTTGCCTTCCGACATAGAGGGATTCCATTGTCATTGCCATTGCGAGAGTGGGGCAGATGTCTTCGAGCGCACATTGGCACATATCGAGGAAAAGTTTGCCAAATGGTTTCCGCAGTTGAAGTGGATTAACTTTGGAGGTGGTCACTTGATGACTCGCAAGGATTATGATGTTTTACACCTTATTAATATATTAAAGGGATTTCATGCCCGTTATCCTCATCTGAAGGTTATCCTGGAGCCTGGTAGTGCCTTTGGATGGCAAACCGGTCCGTTGGTAACCCAGGTAGTAGATGTGGTAGAAGATAAAGGTATCAAGACTGCGATTATCAACGCCAGTTTTACCTGCCACATGCCAGATTGTCTCGAAATGCCATATATGCCGGCAGTGAGAAATGCTGAAACTTTGGAGGTTGAAGACCCGATGAAGGCTCCGGAGGGCGAACATATATATAGAATAGGTGGCAATAGTTGCCTGAGTGGTGACTTCATGGGGTACTGGAAATTCGATCATGAACTGGAAATTGGCGAAAATGTCATCTTTGAAGACATGCTCCACTACACCACAGTGAAGACAAATACCTTTAATGGCATCACTCATCCGGCTATCGGAATCGTACATTTGGACGGAAATTTGGAAATTTTGCGCGAATTTGGATATGAGGACTATCGCGACAGGATGGATTGATGACTGGTTATTTGATGAAGTTTGTCCCTAAAATGGACGAATAACGCTTGAAATACGCCTAAAAATGCACGTTTTTCCCCTAAAATGAAGAAAAATGTGCATTTTTTATAAAAAAAACGCTGAAAAATTTGGTGGGTTCAAAAAAATGTAGTACTTTTGCACTCGCATTCAGAGGAACGCTCCTATGAAAGTTAGGAAATAAGCGGAAATAGCTCAGTTGGTAGAGCACAACCTTGCCAAGGTTGGGGTCGCGGGTCCGAGTCCCGTTTTCCGCTCGAACATTTTGGACAACATGTCATTCTGTATTAGGTATGGAATTTCAAGGTAATGGAGAGGTGGCGGAATTGGTAGACGCGCTACTTTGAGGGGGTAGTGACAATTGTGTCGTGGGAGTTCGAGTCTCCTCCTCTTCACTTCTTGAAGTTGTACAAGCGGAAATAGCTCAGTTGGTAGAGCACAACCTTGCCAAGGTTGGGGTCGCGGGTCCGAGTCCCGTTTTCCGCTCGATCATTTTTGTATTAAACCAAGATAGGTTTAAGTTTAGGGCCCAAGTGGCGGAATTGGTAGACGCGCACGTTTCAGGTGCGTGTGTTTCACAACGTGCAGGTTCGAGTCCTGTCTTGGGCACTGATGTTCAAAATGACATCTAAATGTTGGAGAGGTGGCGGAATTGGTAGACGCGCTACTTTGAGGGGGTAGTGACAATTGTGTCGTGGGAGTTCGAGTCTCCTCCTCTTCACTTCTTGAAGTTGTACAAGCGGAAATAGCTCAGTTGGTAGAGCACAACCTTGCCAAGGTTGGGGTCGCGGGTCCGAGTCCCGTTTTCCGCTCTATTTTATTTGAAAATAGAGAAACATACCGATTATGAATTTATATTTAAGATATTTCGATCAGGAGACATTAGTAAATAATGTCGATGAAGCAATAGATTTTTTGAAAGGTATCCCGGAAATTGGTATGGATGCTGAGCTAGAGGCTGATATTAGAGATTACGCCGCTAGCGATGTTTGCTATCCTAAACGTTATAAAGTTCGTCCTCGTATTTATTTCATTGTTATCAAGACGGCTGCTGCTACGATGCAGGATTTCAAGGATAAGAAGGCCTTGCGTTCGTCTGCACCTGCAGAACGTCAGGAGAATCCTGTGATGCTGAATCTTACACAGGAGTTGGCTGGCTGGTACGAGGGATCTTTGGATTTCAAGCGTGTTGTGATGGTGCCTGCTACGGGAAAGTTTGAATATCGCGATACTCACTTCGTGGCTCATGTCAAGGCTATGTCGGGGTTGGATTGCTACACTCGTATTGTAGAGCACTTGAAGGAGAGAGTTGACTCTCGTAGTCAGTTCCCTTCAGCTAAGGGTAAGAATTTCCATTTCCGCTATCTGGGAATGTGGAAGTAAAAAGATAATTATTAGAAAACTATGAATAAGGTAATGTTGATTGGTAATGTGGGCAAGGAACCTGTTGTGCATTATTATGATGCAGATCAGGCGGTAGCTCAAGTGTCTTTTGCGACAACGGAAAAAGGTTACACCCTGGCTAATGGTATGCAAGTACCAGATCATACCGATTGGCATAACCTCGTGTTCTTCCGTGGTCTTGCAAAGGTGGTGGAGAAGTATGTACACAAGGGCGACCGACTCTATGTGGAAGGCCGGATCCGCTATCGACTCTATGATGACAAGCAGGGTAAGCGACATAATATCACAGAGATATACGTTGATAATATGGAGATGCTGACCTCGCGGGCGGGAGCTTCTGCTCCAACTTCAGCTCCTGCTTCATCTTCAACCCCATCTCCTGCAGAGACTACTGAGAACAAAGATTTACCATTTTAAATTTTAAGCTCAGAAATTGGATATATCGACCATAACGGATGCTTTTAGTGATGTGCTGCTCTTGCAGCCATCTACTGGTGTTTTTGTAGCTGCTATATTGGCAGCTATCCTGCTTGGTATGTCAGCTTTTGCCAGTGGTTCCGAAATCGCTTTTTTTAGTTTATCACCTGCGGATATTGCGGAACTGGAGGACGAAAAAACTGACTGTGACAAGAAAATTCAGATGTTGCGTGAGGATTCAGAACGTACATTGGCTACCATACTGATAACCAATAACTTTGTGAATGTCACCATTATCATGCTCCTCAACTATGTTTTTGCCGGAATCGTGGAGTTTGGTCCTAAAGCTTATTGGCTTCAGTTCCTTATCATCACGGTAATCCTTACATTCTTGCTTTTGCTCTTCGGAGAGATTATGCCTAAGGTTTATGCCCGACAGGATCCTCTCAAGTTTTGCCGTAGATGTGTGGGCGGCATTATGTTTGCACGCAAGGTGTTCTGGGCATTGGAGAATGTACTGCTGAAGAGTGGAATCGTTGCTGAAAAGATTATACAGAAAGAAAACCATGTCCTGAGTGTGGATGATTTGGAACAGGCTCTGGAACTCACCGACAAGGAAGATATCAAGGACGAACAGAATATGCTGAAGGGTATCATCCGATTTGGCGATGAAACAGCCAAGGAGGTGATGACCACCCGTCAGAACATCGTTGACCTGGATATTCGCAGCACCTATCCTGAGGTGTTGAAGTGTATTGTAGAGAACAACTACAGTCGTATTCCGGTATATCAGGATAATACGGATAATATTCGTGGTGTGTTGTATATCAAGGACTTATTACCACATCTTTCAAAGGCATCCAACTTCCGTTGGCAGAGTCTGATCCGTCCTCCTTACTTCGTTCCTGAAACCAAGAAGATAGATGATCTGCTTCGCGAGTTCCAGGAGAATAAGGTTCATATCGCCATTGTGGTAGATGAGTTTGGCGGTACTTCCGGTATCGTAACCCTGGAGGATATCCTGGAGGAAATCGTTGGCGAGATCAATGATGAATATGATGAGGAGGAGAAGTTCTATTCGAAATTAAATTATAATACATTTATCTTCGAAGGCAAGACCTTGCTTTCAGACTTCTGCAAGATTCTGAATGTAGATGACGAAGAGTTCGAGGAGGTTGAGGGCGATGCTGATTCCCTGGCTGGTCTGCTCTTGGAAATCAAGGGTGATTTCCCAAGCATGCACGAGAAGATAGATTATAAGAACTATACTTTTGAGGTGATGAATATCGAGGAGCGCCGCATCAGCAAGATCAAGGTGACGGTACATCCGGTAAGAAACGAAGAGGAGAATTCCTCCAAGTAGTTCATCCTCCTTATATTTGTAATATTTTGATTATATAGTATGGCAGTTGTCAATATACGAGAAGTTTATCCGGGAGTGAGTCTGGGCTTATGGCAGATGGATGAGACTGTAGAACAGTTGTTTGAAGCATATCCTCATCTGCAGGCTTACCGCTCCCAGGTGGAAGAGAAATATAAGAACGATGGCAGGAAACTGGAGTTTCTTGCCATTCGTGCATTAATGTATGAGATGCTCAAGACGAACGGAGCTTCCAAGGGCTTGCTTTCTCATGCGGGTGACATTACCCACAATGAGGCTGGCAAGCCATTGTTCCGTGGTTATCATATCAGCGTTTCGCATACCAAGGGTTATGCTGCGCTTATCCTTTCCAAGAATCAGGAAGTGGCGGTAGATATCGAATACTTCAGCGATAGGGTAGAGCGCATCGCTTCCAAATTCCTGCGAAAGGATGAGAAGGCGGAAGATCTGGATGCCAAGCTGGTGCATTGGTGTGCCAAGGAAACGGTCTTCAAGTTATTCTCAGAAGAAAAACTGATGTTTGAGGATATGCGGGTAAAGCCATTTGATACGATGGCAGACTGGTCGTGTGATGTGGAGAATCTCAAGAGCAGAAAGACGGTGCATGTGGATTTCGAATTAACCATGGAGTTTGTTCTAACCTATGCTGCGTTGTAGTATCCTGTCCATCTTCCTGGCATTCAGTCTGTTGGCTGGAGCACAGGATTGGAAAGTAGTGAGAGAGAATCCTCAGAAGGCTTTTCCGAAAACCGTGGCTGCGGGTAACTACAGTGGCATTGCTCATCTGCATGATGATATCTATGCGGTGGTAAGCGACAAGTCGGATAGCGCCCTGTACTTCAACTTCCGAATTCAGGTGAATCCCAAGACTGGCGAACTGGAACAGGTAGAGAACCTTGGGTTTACCGAGAGAACAGATGGAACGCTGAACGACGGCAAGCCTTGGCTGGGGCTGGAGAAGGGATTTGACCATGAAGCCATCGTGAAGGTTTCTGATTCTACCTTGGTGATAGCAAGCGAAGGATATTGCCGTTTAAAGGAGTATCCTTTTCTGCCTATTTCGGCGGATACTGCCAAGGTTGGCTATCCGCAGAACCTTTGGGAAAGCAGATGGCCTTCTTCTGATTTTTATCCCAATTATAATTTTGAGTCCCTGGCTTTTGATTCCGTCCGTCAGTATCTCTGGACGATTCCTGAGAGCACGCTCCGCAAAGACGGGCAGCCTGCTACTCCTCAAAACGGATTGGCCAATCGGCTTCGTTTGATGAGGCTTGATTGGGGAAAGCTCTCTCGTTATATGACGACCTATGCCTATCAGATGGATCAACCTTCTACCCATAAGAAAGCAGATATCTATGTGATGGGTGTGAGTGAGCTTTGCGTCTTGCCCGATGGTCAGCTTCTGGTTCTGGAGCGTGAGGCATTTATTCCTAAGATCAAAATAGGTGCTTTCTGCAAGTGCAAGCTCTATCTGATCAATCCTTTGAATTCTGAGGAATTTTCTATGAAAGAGAAGTTTTCATCAGATACTCCTTTCTTGAAGAAGAGATTGCTCACGGAATGGAAAACCGGTTTGTCTCTTTCCAAGCGTTCCTTTGCCAATTACGAAGGTATGTGTCTTGGTCCTAAGCTGGAAAATGGTTCCCAGGTTGTCATCCTGCTGTCTGATTCGCAGGATCAATATGCTGGAGTATTGAAAGACTGGTTCAAGACGATTGTCATCAGAAAGGAATAAAGTTGTTATGTTGTAATTCTCAATCTCGTCCATAACCATCTAGGTATGAGTCGCCAGAGGAAGACGAGGATATCATATCTCCAGTCTATCACCTTAACTTCCTCTCCGTTTTCGATGGCACTTACGATATGCTTCGCCACATCTTCCGATTTGAGCTGCAGCGGATAGCTGCTGCCTGCGATGAGGTCGGTCTTTACGAAACCTGGTCGGATATCTGTAATGGCGATGGGGAGATGACGCATCCGTGCCTGCTGCGACAGGCACTCCAGATAATGGTTCTGGAATCGCTTGGTGGCAGAGTAGGCAGGGGCAGCACCGAGACCTTTGGTTCCGGCGATGGAAGTGATGCAGGCAATGCGGAAATTCTGACAGGCATGGTTTGCCTTCTTCTTACTTTCTGAAACAGAAAGTTCACTCTTACTGGTAGGAGTAGAAGACTGGGCGGCAAACCAGTTGAATGCCGTATCTACCATTCTTGTGAATCCCAAGCCATTGGTTTCCAGGGTCTTCATTTCCTTTTCTATATCCAGCGAGTTGTTCTGCCAGCCAATGCCGGAACTATGGAAGTAGAGGTCCATGCCTCCCAACTTATCGATGAGTTCGAGAAGTTGGGCAGGAGCATCGGGAGAAGTCACGTCTATTTGCTGGTAGCAGGTAATTCCGCCCTGCGAAATCAGTGCCTGCAATCTTTCGATTCTTCTTCCGGCGATTCCCACCTGCCATCCTTTTGCAGCAAGCAGTTTTGCCACTTCCATTCCGATGCCCGATGTGGCACCCATTACAATTGCTTTCTTTGCCATATAGTCCTATTATATAAGGTGAAGTCTTGATATTCCTATTTTATAAAGGTGAAGTCTTGATAGTTCTATTTATATCAAGGTGAAATCTTGTCTAACTCTATCTAAACATCTAAATCGCTTTTACTCTTCAGCAGGTCTTCCGCCTTCTTCACGCTTCCTGCTTTCAGAATCAGCAGCTTCACTTCCTCGTAATCCGTATATTCCGGATTGCGTTCCATGAAGATGCGGCAGGCGCGGTCGATGAGTTTATGATTGATAAGCTTGGCGTTCACCATCTTGTTGCCTTCCACTCGTCCTTGTCGAATCTGGAGAGAAGTACTGATCATATCCAGAATCATCTTCTGCGATGATCCGGCTTTCATGCGGGTACTTCCCGTCACGAACTCCGGTCCCGTGATGACCTCTACGGGATAATCGGCAGCCTGGGCGATGGGAGCGTGGGGATTGTTGACGATGCATCCCGTAGGAATGCCTGCCTCCTTGCAATGTTTCAGGATGGCGAGTACAAAGGGAGTAGTGCCACTTGCCGAGAAGCCCAGCACGAAATCATGCTTTGAGATATGCTTGTCGCAGAGCTGGTGCCAGCCATTCTCCAGGTCGTCTTCTCTTGATTCTCTGGTTTGCGTAAGGCAGCCGATGCCTCCGGGGAAGATGGCCTGTATCTGCGAACCGTCGATGCCATAGGTGTTCTGCACCTCGATGGTATCGAGCGTAGCCAGTCTTCCGCCCGTTCCGCAACCGGCATAGAAGAGCCTTCCGCCCTTCTTCAGCTGCCCTTCGATGGCGGAAATCAGTTGGTTGATGGCAGGCAATGCTTGTTCTATTGCCACAGCCACCTTCTTGTTTTCTGCATTGATGTGAGCGGTGAGTTCATCCACGCTCATCTTTTCCAGATGCTCGTAGAGTGAGCTTTGCTCAGTTATTCTTTTATCTACTTTGTTTGACATATTACCAGAATCTTTAGATTGTAGAATGTCTTGGAGTATCCTATGTATTATGTATATTGCTGATAATCCTGATGCAGGTATCTATTTTTCTGCCAGGAAATAAACCGGAGCATTTCGGGAACCTTCTTTAATCAGAAACCCGGATTTTTCCAGTTTCTTTAACCAGTTGAGCGCCGTCTGTTTACGGATATAAAATTCCTCTTCCAGTACTTTTCGGTTAATGGAACGGTTATGCTCCAGATACTCTCTTATTTTCTCCTTCAAAGCATCTTCAGAGAAGGGGTAGGAGCGGGAAGTATATAGTGATTTCTCGAAATGAGTATGATGTTTCACCTTTTTCAGCAGGTCTGCATTGGGGCGAAACTTGATGCCTCTTACGCTCACATAGTCGGCTCTCACTTTATTGTCGGGCTTCAGTTCATCCATATCCAGATCTACCGAGAGCGAGAGATAACCTATTTCCGGAATGTTGACACGTTTTCCATCCTGCAGGTCTTCTTCTATGATATCACGCAGTTTCATGAGTACGGACGAAACTTCTCCTTCTCCCAGACAGCTATGTCTGGCGATTCGGCTGATCATCTCCTTGTCAGTCATAGCTGTTTGCTCAAAGATATGGGCGAATCGGCGAGTCTCTTCATTTCCTCCCGCATTGGGAAGATAATGGATCTCATATTTTATAGCCATCGTTTTCTTCTTTCTGTTTAGCGATACAAAGGTAATCTTTTATTCTTAAACTACCAAATAAAAATGGCACTAATATGGATGAGCGGTGTTATTGATATATGTGAGTGGTGTAAATGATGTATGTAAGTTGTGTCATTGATATATGTGAGGACTGCTTATTATGTATGAACAAGCATCGAAAGAAGCTTTGAAAGTTGTCGGAATAAACAATAGAAGTTGTCGGAATCATTAATGTCTGTCGTCGGGATTATAGCATTCGCCAGTCGCACAACAGCTGTTGTGCGCTTGCATATCAGCTGTTATGCGCTTGCACAACACGTGTTGTGCGCTTGTAATCCAGCTGTTGTGCAGTAAGTAATGATTAAGCGTCTTTTACGGTTAATTATCTGTAAATAAACAATACGATAGAGTTGTAATCAAATAAAAATATGTATTTTTGTATCCGAATAGCGTATTTAAAAAGAGATCCGATGGCTTGCTGAATCGGAGAACAGATAGAAAGAGTAATATTCAGAATAGCTTATGAATAAAGAAAAAGAAGATTTCTTCCTCCATTCCAACGAGGTGAATCATATCAACAGAGAAGATTACGTGACGATAGCGCTGTATCGGTACCATTATCCCAAGATAATCATAAGACCTTGGTTCTGATGTGACTTGCTAACTTTGCTAACGATGCTTCATCAATGGTTCGCTTGCGTTCATCTCCTTGACACATACCTTGCCAACCTTACGGAAGACTTTCAATTGTCGTTCACTACCCATCTGTTTCCATCAGAGCAGCACAAAGTGGTTTGCAATCAGCACCTGCATGCCGAATGCAGTGGGTCTGCCACCATCTCTTTAGAAGTTACGACAGAAATCTATCAAATATAGCCAATATCAGACTTCATTCTGTCTCAGGACACACAACCATATTGCATAGTTATAACCTGGGAATTTCGGTTTCAAGAGTTTCTATGACTTTCTCGACATTATTGATAAGCAAACCCCTCTCTCTGAGAATTTCAATTTGCCTCTCGGTTGCTATGGGTCAGTAGCAATTTAGTGGGGATAAATTGCTACTGACCCGTATGTCTGCTATCCCACTCGTATGGCGAAAAATTAATTCCGAGAACCCTAAATAAAAGTCTATTCAGGAATAATCCAAAATAGTAACTATTCACAATTACAAATTGCAAGAATGTGCTCTCTTATGGAATTATACCTGTCTTTGGGAGCATAGCTTGCAAGATTTTTCAGAACTTCATCAATGTATTTGTTTATAACATTAGCATAAGTTCTAATGTCCCAACTACTACAATATCTATCTTCGAAGTGCCTTCCATCTACATATTCACTGGAGTGAACTTCAAAAGTACATGTTGCGTCTTTATACTTCATCTGCCATGTTGTGTCATTCCAAAAGAAATGGCCGACATGGCAAATATTGTATTGTCGCTTTAATGTATCATAGTTGGCTTCAAAAGTCTTAAAAACTTTACATAAAACAGTTGCATCAATCAGATAACGTTCATCCTTATAAATATTGTTATGACTCTTTATCTTAACTTCTCCAGTTCTAAGATCATAATTACGTATCGCAGTTTCGATATCTTTATATGGTTTAAAATACATGATGATAATTATTTAACCTTAATTCCGCAACACTATTATAACTTAAACTTTTTAAGCACCTGTGCAACTTCTTGTTGCTCAGAATCTTGCCATGTCAGAATTTTTACTTATCTTAGTGTTGCGAAAAGAAAACAAGCAAAAAACTCGGATGACGCTGCAAAGATACAAATAAAATCTGAGAAACCCACTCCTTTTGGAGAAATATTTTCGGGTCGTGGAGCAATTTGACTCCACATTGTCTTCTGTAACCGACTCAACCCTCGGTCTAAGGTGTAGATCGTTCCATTCCATGGCACGTTTTCTCGCCATGGCAGAGCTTAAGTAAACTTAGCTCTGCTCATCTGGCTTAACGAAAACTTTCGGTTATCGGTACAGCGAAATCATCCGTTCTCTCATGAGTATCTACTTCTGTGGTGGCTCATGTACCCCAGGATGTCACTATTCATTTGATGAACCATCTCTCACTTCATCCGACACTTCGCACTTGTAGCTCTGACACTATTGCATTGAGCAAGCTCTACTTTTACCTTCGAGCATAAAGTCAAGAGAAGAATGATGATTGACGAAGGCATAGGCTTCGCTATCTGCCATATCCGATGCTTGACATCTATCCCATATAGTATTATATTTCCATTTGTCATACAGTTAAGCAAAGACAAAGGATAGTACGGCAATAACTGCCAAAACTATTTTGTTACTTTTAATATTCATATTATTTAATCCTAATTTTCCGTATAATTTAATTCTTTTAGTCGTAGTCGGGAAGGCTCATCTAAATGCGTGCAACCACAGAAAGCGTAATTTCCTATATTCGTTACTGAGTTTTGAATGGTGACGCTTTGAAGAGATTTGCACGGCCAGAAAGCTCCACCTCCTATCTTCGTTACAGAGTTTGGAATGGTGATGCTTTGCAGAGAATTGCACTGTTCAAAAGCGTGCTTTCCTATGCTTGTTACAGAGTTCGGAATAGTGATGCTTTGAAGAGATTCGCAGCCACTAAAGGCGTAATCTCCTATGCTCGTTACAGAGTTCGGAATTATATAATTGACGCAATCTTTTATTCTACTAACAATAGCTGTCTTATCCTTATTGAACAAGCAAACATCATCATTTTGGAAATATGTTGAGTTACAAATGAAAAAACATATATTGCAATCACGAAAAGCGTGATTTCCGATATTTCTTACAGAGTTTGGAATGGTGATGCTTTGAAGATATTTGCACCCCCAAAAAGCTTCATCTCCTATGCTCGTTACCGAGTTTGGAATAGTGACGCTTTGAAGAGAATCGCATTCACCAAAGGCTTTATCTCCTATCTTCGTTACAGAGTTTGGAATAGTGATGCTTTGAAGAGATTTGCAGTTATAGAAAGCACTATTTCCTATGCTCTTTACAGAGTTCGGAATAGTGATGCTTTGAAGAGATACGCACTTTTCAAAGGCTTTATCTCCTATCTTCGTTACAGAGTTTGGAATAGTGACGCTTTGAAGAGATTTGCAGTATCTAAAAGCACCATCGCAAATAACTTCTGTTTCTTCTCTAACAACATATTCTTCTTCCCCGCATAATGAGAAATAAACCTTTAATAGCTTTTTCCCATCGCGACTATACATAACTCCATACTCATCTTTAATAGCATCCTTTAAATCCTCTTTCGTTGCTTCTGTAGAAAGAACTTCTTCAATTGGCTTTTCTACCTTATTCAATAAAAACAATCGGAATGACACGGCTGATAGTTCTTGCTGTGAGTGCGCCAAGAGGAACAAAGCATATAATTTCGAAAATTCCGCATCATTCAAAAGAGCACATAGTGATTTCATCATCAGACATTCACCGATGTCCTGGAAATCAGATTCTGAAAACAGAAGTGAATCTGAGTTAGCATTATTCTGCAACAAAGAGGTGTCTAAAGCTATTGCTTTAAGAGACATACCAATAAGCGCCAATGGAAAATCATCGATATGTTCATTGAAACAATCTTCTGTACGCAATGGATGGCGATAGTCAGGACTGCCCAATTCTCTCGCCTTTTGTCCTTGCATAGCGGGCACGTACATACCATCATAGTCAACTAGTACTAAGGCCCCATCTTCAGTAACTAAGATATTATCGGGCTTAAGGTCTCCATGAGCAAATGGTTGTGACATCAGCCAGGCTGCCATTCTACAAAACTGATATGTGATAAGCTGCAAAGCATATTTATCGGATATGTGTTGATGAACATACTTATCAAGCGTAACTCCTTCTACCCAGTCCATGAGTAATACTGGAAATTCAGTATCAGAAGAAACTGTAGAATCAACAAACAATTCTTTTGGGAGGTACTTGATGGAGCACAAATAGGTTGATGACGCATATTCCAATTCATCTGTTATCTGCTGATATGCTATATCACGTCCCTCTTGCTCTCTCAAAAAGCACTTCACTGCATATAGCTTCCCAGAGGATTCATCTTTCATCTTGAATACCACCGCAAAGTTACCGCTAGACATCACTATCTCACCTGCTTCATCATAAACAGGCCGAAGGGTGCTCAGTTCATTAAAATTGTCTTCAGAATTCTTAATGGATTCAATGTATTCTGATATAAGAGGATATTTCATAATTATAATGTTTTATAAAGTGAAAGTATAGTCATTCTCCCACGGCTTCGCCGTCGTCCCCTGCAATAGTGGACGTAACCTGTGGTTGTATATTTGTCTCTTTCATCATGTGAATCAAGTTTGTTTTTTGATGTCGGTCATCTGAATCTCTATATAAGAGATACAGAATGTTCCTGCAAAAATAAGAAAAATGTAGGAAACTAGCAAATTATGCGTGTTAAAAAATGAATAACATTCTACGAAAATCAATATTTTTTCACTATTCTTTTCATCACCAAATCTGCGAGCACGATGGCTGATTCCTTTTCATCCCTCGGTGCATCCTTTGACTTCCATGCCACGATGAAGCGGATTCGGGCAGCGGTTACCTTATAGCCTTTCAACTCCCATTTGCCTAGTTTCTCCTTCATCTTGATGGAGAGCTGGGCTATGTCTCTGCCTGTTGATGGGAGACAGAGGCAATGGTCGTGGTAGGTTAGCGGCATACCGCTTCTCAGGCAAAGGATAGCATCCTTGTGAGGCTTGGAGAAGCCCAGGTTTACATCCTTGTGTGAGAGCTGAAGCACTATTTCGTTGGGCTCATCGTAGGCTTGGGCATCATAGAGATGCCGGGCACTTTTCAGGCTGTCGAAGAGATTGCCGTTGGTGTGGATGGCAAGCGTACGCTTGGCACGGGTCATGCCCACATAGTATCGGCGCAGTATGTCATCTGTAGGATGCTCGGGATGGGTAATGAGCATCAGTACATGGTCGAACTCATGGCCTTTTGCCTTGTGGATGGTGCTGATCACGATGTCTGATTTCGAGATGTCACAGAAGTCTTCTACTGATGATTCGAACACGAACTCCCTCAGGTCGCTGTAGTACTTGGCACGATTGGTCTGCTCAAATATCTGTAGGCTGCGGCGCAGGTATGGCAATGCCTGGCTGGTGGCATACTTTTGGAATGTCTGCTGCTTAGCTGCTTCCCAAATATCATCAGGGATGATAGGGGATTTCGTCTCCTTGATGCCTTGGTCTATCTTCTTCAAGAAATATCTTACCTCTGCCAGATTCCAGAAGCGCAAGCCGTCCATTGATTGCACCAGCTTGGCCTTGATGCCATGGCTGTGAAGAAGAGCCAGCATGATGACAGCCTCCTCATTGGTCTGCGTGAGGATACTGATAGTTTCGTTCTTCTTGCGGGAAGAAGCATCGGCTTTTTTTGAAGCGTTACTTCTTAGTAATCGCGTAACATCTTCAAGAATAGGCTGATACATATAAACCTTTTTCTTCTGAATCTCGTATGGATGCTTCACGATTCTTACCTCTCCATCTTCTTGACTCATGGAGATGATAGGGGTAGATTTGATTCGTTGGCGGATGTTACGGGCGAAGTCGTTGGCAGCATCCACAATATGGCGAAGGCTGCGGTAATTCTCGGTCATCTCAATGAAACGGCTGTGCTCTGTCTGGGTCAGTTCATAGAGATACTGTGAGTTGGAACCCCTAAACTCATAGATGTTCTGGTCATCATCGCCTACGGCTATCACCCTCATCTCTTCGTTGGCTTTCATCAGAGCAGAGACAAGGGCATAGTCATCCTTGCTCATGTCTTGCGCTTCGTCGATAACGAGTACGGTCTTGCTGATGCGATTGGGCTCCACTTCTCCATTGTTGATCATTTCGGCAGCTTGCTTAACCACATCTCCAGCCTCATCCAGATTGCCAACCCTGCCCAGCAGGTCGAAGCAGTAGGAATGGAAGGTCTTGATTTCTACGAAATGGGCGGCATTGCCGATGAGTTGCATCAGTCGCTGCTTGAACTCGGTAGCGGCAGCACGAGAGAAAGTGAGCATCAGGAGTTGTTCGTGCTTTACATCTTCCAACAGCAGGAGAGAGGCAAGCTTATGTACGAGCACACGTGTCTTGCCGCTGCCAGGACCGGCAGCGACTACGATGCAGCGGGACTCGTGGTCGTCGATGATTTCCTTCTGTCGCTTGGAGAGCATTCCGAAGAGTTGTTTGTACTTCGAAGGTGTTACGTTGCGCTCTATCTCAGTCTCCCGGTTGCCCTTGAAATACTTTGAGATGAAGCGATGGTAGTCCATCTGGAAATAATCCTGCACATATTGCAGGGCGGCGTCGTAATCCCTTACCATCAGGTTGGCATATTCGCCCACGATGTGAATCTGCTGAATCTTCTGCTTGTAGAATTCGTTGAGCATACGATAATCTTCCTGCTTATAGCGCAGGCGAAGTTCCTTGGTACGCTTAATCGCCATTGCATTGTAGAGTACCAGAAATCCTCCTTCCAGCTTCATGGCTCCTATCTTGGAGAGATAGAGCAAGGCTTCCTCCACGTCTTCCAACTGCAGGGAAGAGAAGTCGGAGAAGAGTGACTGGTTGCTGGATTTCAGATCGTTCAGAAGTTCGACTACCGAGAATTGAAGAGGCTTCTCTTTTGAATCTACAGAAGAGCTATTCTTGCTCTCTTCTGTTACAGTTTTACTGTTTTCCTCAGCCAGGCTGTATAGTCTTTCGATGATGAATCGGCAAACCTCAATTCGTCTTTCGAATCGCTTGATGATGGTCTCTATATCCTTGTCTCTTGTTACGATGAGATTGCGACCACCATCTTCCTTCTTGTGAGTATATCCCTTCACTGCTAAGAAGTATAGTAGTGTGCGGATTTGCTTTTCTGTAGAAGTGGTGATACCGTCATGTACGGCATTGTCATTGAGTTGCTTGTATGTGATGTGCAGCGATTCATCCGGGATATGTTCCAGAATGTATCTTTCCAGTTTGGCGAAGTTCTCCAGCATCTGCTGAGGCTTGCGTTGCTTGTCGCTGATGTCTTGCAGATAGGCAGAGATGTCACGGGTATCGGCAAGGATGCCTTCCTGTCGCATTCGGTCAACGGAGGAGATGACGTCTCGCTTACTGAGTCCTAGGATATCGGCGAGGTAATCGATGCGGGATTCAGCCTCACTATCCTGTGCCTTGGCTATATGTTTCTGGGTGATGAGCGACTTGATGATGCGGATGGCATTCTGCATCTCATCTTCCGAGAACAGGGGTGATTCGGTGAGGCGCAGTCTTGCCTCGTCCATGTTCTTGACGGTGATACCTGTGGCATAGACGTGCGGAATGTTGTTGCCACGCTCTATGTATCCGCTCTGTTCTAGAGCAGAAAGGGCGGTGCGGACACGGGTTTCTATGTCGGATACCGAGTCATCCCAACCGGCTTGGCGGGCTATCTCCAGTGCCGAACAACTTACATGTGGACGCTGCTTGGTAAAATCCTTAATGGCTTTCCATACCTGTTGTATCTCGCTGATGCTCAGTTTGGTTTGGTTGAGCAGGATGAAGTGCTTGTCTAAGTCCTCGTCGCTATAGAGTACATAGCATTTGGCATTGAGGTGTGGATCTCTTCCTGCACGTCCAGCCTCTTGTACATAGTTCTCCAGAGAGTCGGAGATGTCGTAGTGGATAACCAGCCCCACATCGCTCTTATCTACTCCCATGCCGAAGGCGGAGGTGGCGACGATGATTCTTACCTTATCGCTCATGAAGGCATCCTGATTGTGTATCTTCTCATCAGCATCCATCTTGCCATTATAGGGCAGGGCGGATATGCCGTCACGGGTCAGCTTCAGGGCGAGTTCACGGGTTCGCTTGGTGCGGGATACGTAGATGATGGTAGGGCAATCTGCCTGCTCTACCAGTGAGCGCAGTAGATTGTATTTGTTGCCGTCACTATCTACGTGGATAACGGAATAGTGCAGGTTGGTACGTGAGGCTGATGAGGCGAAGAGCTGGAGGTCGGTGCCCAGCCAATGCTTGAAATAGTCGCAGATGTCCTGCACCACTTTCTGTTTTGCTGTGGCGGTGAAGCAAGATACGGGTATCAGGGTATGACCATGATTGCGATCCATAGCGTCCTTGCCAAACTTGCGTTCCTGATATTTCTTGATAAACTTGCCGATATATAGGTAATCCACCCGGAAGTCTTGTCCCCATGCAGAGAAGCAGTGAGCTTCATCAATGACGAATCTCACCACATGCCGTGCCATCAGGATGCGCTCGATGGTTTTGGAGCGCAACATCTCTGGTGCAATATATAATAAGGTGGCATCTCCGCTCTGCACTCGTTCTATGGCTAGGGAGCGGGAGATAGGGTCGAGGAGACCGTTGATGGTTACGGCATCGGTGAAACCACGGTCTGCGAGGTTATCTACCTGGTCTTTCATCAATGATTGCAGAGGCGAGATAACCACGGTGAGTCCATGTATGGTTCTGCCATCCATCAGGGCTGGCAACTGGAAGGTGAGCGACTTGCCGCCACCCGTAGGAAATATCGCCAATAATGACTTGCCATCCACAGCTGCCTGCGATGCCTGTTCCTGCAGCGGTTCACCGTCATAGGTACGGAAGGCATCATAGCCGAAGAGTTGCTTCAGGTTGTGATGAATGTCGAGCATGCGGTTGCAATACTCGCAGCCATCGGTGCATTGGGTATGGCAGAGCATATAGATGATATGTTCTACTTCGGGATAATGGCAGAGAACCCAACCTGGGGTTACAGATTGGTAATCGTCTGTGCCTATGAGGGCCAAGGCGTATGCCAAGCCGCAAGGCGACTGGGCTGCAAGAGCCGGAATGTCGGCATGGGCGCAAATATGATTCTTGTATTCAGAAAGAATGTATTCCGAAACGCCTATCATTGCGTCATCCTTTTCGATGGCTCCCACATACATCAGGAATCCTTTGAATTCCTCTTCATGCTGTAGCAGCAAGGTGAAGATTTTCCTCTTCCTTTCTGATAATTGATTCCATGCAGCGATTTCATCCATCAAAAGCTCCTTGGCTTTCTCGCAGTCATTTACAGGATTGTTCATCTGCTCGCTCATCAGTTTGTCGTCCTTTACCAGATGATGGTAAGGGCGCTTGGGAAAGAGGAGTGGGGAGAGATAGAGGGTATCTATCAGTATGCCGTTGAGTTGGAGATAGCGGGCATCGTGATGAATGAGGTTATGCCCGCAGATATAGTTAACCTTTCTTTCCTGCAGGAAGTTGTTCAGTGCCGTCTGTGATGCTTGGTGAAAGGTGGCTCCGTCATAACGCAATGCTCCGATGTCGTGTATTTTATGGTCTTTCAGTCCCACTTCGGTATCCACGAAGGCAATGTTCCTGCTTCTGGCATCTTTCTTCTTGATGTCAGAGCTTACGGTGAGATTGTTCTTCCTTCCAAAGAGGCGACTGAATATTGACATAACAAACTTTTCTTTTTTGCTTTTTAGATGTATCAGAAAGCTGTCTTATCTATGCATAGACCATACCTTCCTCTATGATGTCGCAGACAGATATTTTTATCTTATGCTTTTTCGATTACCCAATTATCGATATTCCCAGTTTTACTGTCGAAGTTGATGCCGACCTTGGTTATTGGCTTGCCGCTTAGCGCAAATCGTTTGTGATAGTTCTTCAGGTTGATTTGCTGCATTGCAGACTTCGCACTCTTGTCTAACTTAATCTCCAATAGGAAAAGGTCTGTATGGGTGAGCAATACGATGTCAACTCTGCCGTTGGGTGTATGAACTTCAACGTCCACCTGATAGTCTGTTAGCAGAGAGAATATGATGAAGAGCATCTGCTGGTAATGTCCCTCATAATGAGCGTTGTTGCAGTAAGGAACAGTTCCCAGGAATGTTTGGAGTAAGGTTAATGCCTCCTCCATATTCTGCTTATCCAATGCCTGTGCGATACGACGGGCTGTATTGGTTGTTGCAAGCGTATTCTGTGTGACGTATGATGGAATAAGTGCCTTGGTCAGTCCCATTTTCACCTCCTTGTTAGGAACATCAAGAACGTAATAGTTGTAGTCTTCATGATATTCCTTGATGGTGATATATCCACTTTGGTAAAGCAGCGGCATGATGGTTGGCATATTCTCCGTAGGAGCATCAAACTCACTGGCATCAGCCTCCACTCGGGTGATGATATCTGTAGGAACTACTTGATATTTGCGCATCATATTGATGAGATAAGTTGGAGTGCCGGAAGTAAACCAATAGGATCCGAACTTGTTTTCAGCAAAGCAATTCAGCAGGCTATATGGATTGAAGATATCGGGTGAGAATCTTGTAAAATGATAGCCGTCATAATTCTCTTTTAACTTGTCGATGACTTGTTCTTTCGTTATGTTTCTTCTTCGGGCAAGTTCGTCAATATCTTCCGACATCTGCATCAGAAGTTCTTCTTTGGTGATGCCACAGATACCAGCATAGTCATCATTCATGGATATGTTGGTGATGTTGTTCAGTTCGCTGAAGATGCTGACTTGCGAGAACTTGGTGATGCCTGTCAGGAAGACAAAGCGTAGTTTAGCTTCGCTGTATTTCAAAGGACTGAAAAAGTTGCGCATGATATTGCGCAAGGTATCTAACTGTTCTTGCTCGTGAGCCACATCCAGTATGGGCGCATCATATTCATCAATAAGCACGACTACCTGTTTTCCGGATTTCTCGTATGCAGTATTGATCAGTTCTGTCAATCGGTTATTGGCATCAATTTGTGGCTGTGTGATACCCCATTTCTTTTCTTCTGTTTCCAGTATGAATGCGAGATATCTCTCCAGCTGTTCTTTATTCATGTGTTTACCTCCGCTCAAATCAAAGTGGAGCACAGGATATTCTGTCCACTCCTTTTCCTGCTTTTCGATGGCAAGACCATTGAATAAGTCTTTCTTGCCTTCAAAGTAACTCTGGAGGGTGGTGAGAAACAGGGATTTTCCAAAGCGGCGTGGACGTCCCAAGAAGAAATAGGTACCGCTGGTGTGCGTCAGGCGGTAAACGTATTCCGTCTTGTCGATATAGAGCTTGTTTTCCCTGCGGATTCGCTCGAAAGTCTGTATGCCTAATGGATATAACTTAAGTGCCATAATCTTCGATGTTTATATTTCCACCGCAAATTTACAATTATTATTTGATATATGCAAATAATCAAGCACTTTTATGTTCTTTAACAATTTTTCGTGCAGTATTCATGCTGGTTTCATATCTATATATAGATAAATTGTGCAAAATAATATACTCATGGATTCAAATATACAAACTTTAGTATTTAAAGCAAAACAAGGAGATAATAGTGCTTTCAGCACATTGTATCAGATATATTATCCTAAAATGAAAGGTATATGTATTAATATTCTTAAAGAGGACAAGGATGGCGTCGACGACCTTGTCCAAGATGCATTTATACTTGCACTTGTATCTTTGAAAGATTTGAAAAATCCAAACAGATTCAGCCAATGGCTTACAAGTATAACATCTAATCTTGCATTGAAATACAAAGAAAAGGGTAATACATTAAGATATATTTCTTTATCAGACATAGATGAAAGTGTGATTGACAGCTGTGATGATTATAGAAATACAGTATCTTCTATCCAATACGAGGATATTATGGCTGAAATCGATAAATTACCAGTTGGATACAAAAAGGTATTCAAGCTTTCTGTGCTAGATGGTTTGTCTCATCAGGAAATTGCAAAGTTGCTTGATATAGCTCCACACAGTTCTTCTTCGCAATTAGCGAGAGCTAAGGCTTTGTTGAGAAACAAATTGAGCCAGAGAACAATACTAATTATGGTATTGGTTCTCATCATTATTCCTGTATATAAGCAATTTATAACCCAAAAACAGTTTATTTCAGAAAATGATACCAATATAACACGCAGACGTAAAATAAAAGGTCAAGTTAGTCCAGCATCAAAGAACGATGTTGACTCTACAAACTGTACTCCAAAGCAGAATCCATGTACTCTTTATCACAAGATACTAACCGTAGAGACTATAGCAGCAATGCGTGATGACACAACGGAAATAAAACATAATATAATTGCAAATATAACAGATACATTGCAAGATGAAAAGCAGTTTGCTGTAAATAGAACTGATAGTATCTTGGTAAAAGATTCTATCATCGCCCCTAATCTCTATAAGGAATCATGGATTACAGAAAATCTTGAGGTTCACAAAAGGAATAAGTGGCAATTACTGGCTGCAGGTTCTCTGGGTACGACTCTTGTACAGAGTGTATGTAAGTTTATGAAAAGTAACGATATTACTAATGATTTGCCTTCTGGTCCGGACCAGCCAACAGGCCCAACCAACCCTTCTGAGAAGTATTTCACGACATGGGAAGACTATGCAAAAGAGCTACATCGCATATCCCAGGCAGACCCTACTACAGAAAATGTAGTCATGGCAGATATTGCAGACCACAATAGTGGAGAAATAGTAGAAGTAGAACATCATGACAAGCCAATAACATTGAGCATTGCTGTAAATAAAAACATAGGTAAAAGATGGAGTTTAGAGACAGGACTTCAATATTCTTATCTGAAATCATATCTCATTCTTGGTACTGGCAGCTATCGTGTTGACAAGGAACAAAAGCTCCACTATCTTGGTGTTCCTTTCAAACTGTCTTATCAATTTATGAAGTTCAAGAGATTGTCAACTTATGGTTCTGTAGGAACTGGTATTCTGATTCCTATATATGGAAAAACTGATGCAGATTATATCGATGGAGATAAGTCTGCATACACAACAGATTGGAAACTGACGCTCCCGATACAGTGGTCTGTAAATACAAACATCGGAATCCAATATCAGTTTGCACCAAATCTGAATCTGTTTATAGAACCAACCATGAATTGGTACATTCCGAATGGTAGCTGTATTAAGAATGCTTGGACAGAACGTCCATTCACATTTACCGTTCCGTTTGGAATAAGGTTCTCTTGGTAAAAAGTCTCTTTTCGCATGCAGTCTTTTTGGCAAATTTGTATCTATATGATAAAAGGTCAAAACATTATATAGATATGCAGAAAAGACATACAGATAGAAAGATGTACTTCCATGACTTGGAAATTACATCTAAAGAGTTTTACGTCAGCTACTTATCAACTTTCAAAAAGTTGACTTCGAAAAGTAGAGTATTAGAGGTGGGTTGTGGCGAAGGAGGCAATTTAGTCCCCTTTGCCCAACTTGGCTGTAGAGTTACAGGAATAGACATAGCAGAATGCAGAATAATAGATGCGAAAGCATACTTTTCGGAAATCTGCGAAAATGCCACATTCGTGTGTTGCGACTTTATGAAATACCATGCGCCAATCAATGATGAAGAAAAGTTTGACGTGATACTATTACATGATGTAATAGAACATGTTCCAGCGAAAGGAGAATTTCTGTTACACCTCAAAAGTTTTCTAAAGTCAACAGGCGTTCTCTTTGTCGGATTCCCTGCATGGCAGATGCCGTTTGGTGGACATCAACAGATTTGCCGAAGCAAACTCTGTTCGCACTTTCCATTCATACATTTGCTACCAAACTCTATGTATAATTCATTATTGAAACTATGCAAAGAGGAAGAGGGTACTATAAGCGAGCTGATGAGCATAAAAGAGTGCAGGACAAGTATAGAGTTATTTGAAAAATTGATAAAAAGATGTGAATTCTCTGTTGTTGACAAGAAGTTTTGGTTTACACTAGTGTCCCGTTAAAACGAGACGATTATTAAATAAGTTATTAATACTCAAAA
>OODA01000375.1_pt1 | contig 29905 bp, 20 predicted proteins | sample 1671341 | NCBI WGS metagenome assembly OODA01 (sample SAMN06348147, study PRJEB24527) | human gut metagenome | biome: human gut; feature: ankylosing spondylitis patient; material: feces | host: Homo sapiens | place: China | collected 2015-10 | reverse complement strand
AAGAATTTATTAAAATATATAACTTATCGTTATTATCAAGGTGTATATGTAATATTTTTCACTATTTGTTATATATTTATTAATTAACTTGCACCTATAATTGGCAATTATAATTTCTAACAATGTAACTTATTATATTAAGAATTTTATTAATATTAAGGATTTTATTAAGAATATGAAACATTCATTGAACCCACAGCACAATACAACTGCCGGCTCACACCCTGTTAAATCATCAATACGCTGGCATAACATCAGAACATCTTCTTACTGGAACATTTTCAAATTATCAGCCTGTTTCTTCCTTATTATTATACTGCTCTATTTTACCCATATTGGCTGTCCTATTAAATTCATAACAGGCATTTCCTGCCCAGCCTGCGGTATGACGAGAGCTGTGCTTGCAATTCTTCACGGTGATACACACGCTGCACTTAATTATCATCCTCTTGTCCTTACACTTCCAGTGCTATTAATAAGTGTTATCGTATATATAGTTAATACCAGACGTATTAAGCCTTCCGTCAGGTTAAGCCGCCTATTGAATTGTATCTTTATATTATCTGCGGTGCTATTTATCGCCGTGTATGTACTACGAATGTTAAATACTACAGATACTATAGTCACATCAGCACCTTCACAATCAATATTGGTTAGATTATTCAGAAATATCTTCAAATAATTGTGAAAAGATTATCTATTCTTTTAATAAGCAATCACATATGCTAGAATATAACCAGAATATTAGTTGGCACTAACATTTCCTGTTGACTATATATTCTGGTTATTATTATATGGCGCACTAGCGCAGAAAGCAGGTATATATGGCATTACATGTTATGGATGAAGCCAATCGTTGTCTTCAATGCAAAGTTCCACAGTGTCAGAAAGGCTGCCCTATAAGCACCAACATTCCACTGGCAATTAAGTTACTCAAAGAGAACAAGCTTGATGAAGCAGGTAAAATGCTTTTTGAAAATAATCCTCTTACAACTGTATGCAGTCTTGTCTGTAACCACGAAAACCAATGCGAGGGGAATTGTGTTCTTGGACGTAAGGGAGCACCTGTACATTTTTCAACAATAGAGAATTATATCTCAACTACATATGCTAACAAAATGACAGAAGGTCCTAAGCCATCTAACGGTATGCGTGTAGCTATTATCGGTTCAGGTCCTGCTGGAATTACAATCGCTATTATCCTGGCAAGATATGGATATCAGGTAACTATATTTGAGGGCAAGGACAAAATTGGCGGTGTCTTAAGATATGGTATTCCAGAATTTCGTCTTCCCAAATCAGTTCTTGACGATATCGAATACCGTCATCTTGAATTAAAGGGTATCAAGGTACGTCCTAATACTCTTATAGGAAGTGCAATAACTATTGAAGATTTATTCCGTGATGGTTATAAGTCTATATTCGTAGGAACTGGCGTATGGAATCCTAACACACTTCACATAAAGGGCGAGACATTTGGAAATGTCCACTTTGGAATTAACTATCTTAACAACCCCGACAGCTATAAGCTTGGAGAACGTGTAATCGTAATCGGTGCTGGTAATGCTGCTATGGACGTTGCAAGAACAGCGATAAGAAAAGGTGTCCGCAGGCTAACCTGCTTCTCTATCACTAAAGAAGTAGCTGCCAGCCAGTACGAATTCAGCTACGCCACTCTTGAAGGTGTTGAATTTGAATATAACAAACGACCAGTTGAGATTAAAGATAACGGCGTAATATTCAGAGATGTAATAGAAAATGAAGATGGCTCATTCACTGATGTAGATGGAAGCGACACATTATATGAATCTGACAGCGTTATTATCTCAATAAGCCAGGGACCAATGACAAGGCTTGTCAACAGCACTAAAGGCTTAAATGCCAACAAACGTGGTCTTCTTGAAGCTGACGAAACAGGTCATACATCACGCCCGGGAATATTCGCATCTGGTGATGTCGTTAATGGAGCTAGAACTGTTGTAGAGGCTGTGGCACATAGTAAGATTGTGGCAGAGTCTATGCACGAATATATGCAGTCGCTTAAAGATTCTACAGACTAATACATATTGCTTCACGATAGTCATTCAATATATGACACTAATAAATAATTCAGCTAAATAACAGAAATAACTAACGGACGACAGTAAATAAAATCGCGGTTATCATCAACGTCAGGCACGCTCTCGCTACTCTCGCACGCAGCGGATACTAAGGTGCTAAAATACAGCACCTAAGTACCGGCGTGCTCAAAGTACCTGACTTTTGATAATAACCGCGGTTTTCTTTGCAATCTGTTTTATAACAATATCCAATTAAATATTCTGGCGTAAGCCCCTGATACGAGCCGCCACTCAAGCCATATACCATCCGTTATGCCAACAGACCTATTTCACCTGCGTAACTGTTCCGTCATCTGCCACATTTGCATTAATACTCACCTTATTAAGAAGGCTGAATATTCTGCTTTTATCTTCTTCCTGTGTGCATATATGTGTCACACAGCCCTGTAATGTACCGTCCTGAACAGCTGGCACTACTGATACATCAATTTTATCACCATAATCATTGCCACTTATTCTGATATTAACGAGCATTGTATCAACATTATATTCATCGAACCAGAAATTACCAAGACTATAGAATATAGGTTTATCCTCATAATACTCTATACCCTGAAGGCAATGGCTGTGACCGCCGATGATAACATCTGCTCCTGCATCTATATATTCCCTTGCGCTAGACCTCTGAACGTCCTCAAGCACAGTTGTATGCTCAGTACCCCAGTGGACAACCGCAACTACATAATCTGCATTAGCTCTGGCCTCTTTAATCGTCTGGACAAATAACTCCGTATCATAACATCTGAGTATTCCTGGCGTAGTATCTGTAGCCTGTGGTGTCATCTTATACTTTTCAGCTCTTGAAGCTGCCACAATAGCTATCTTCTTACCGTCAACTTCTGTATAATATGGTTTCATTGCTTCTTCAAGCGTTCTTCCAGCTCCAACATACGGAATTCCAACTGCTTCTAAAGCAGAAAATGTATCATACATTGCCTCCTGTCCATAATCATATACGTGATTATTAGCAAGCTGTGCAACATCTACTCCAAGTGCATTAAGCACCTTTGCTCTCTCTGGACCAGCTCTGAATGTCCACATTTTATTAGCAAGAGGTGCACCTCTGTCACTGTAGCAGAATTCATTATTAACCAATGTAATATCTGCATCTTTCATATACTTTATAAGCTCTGGCGATATACATTTAGTAATATCTCCGTTATTCTTATCAAGTTCTTTAGTTGTCGGCTCACCCTCCGCAATGTTAATATCACCTGTAAATGTCATTGTTATGTCAAATGGGTGTGTATCAACTGTTGTTTCTTCCTGTGTTGAAACCTCGCTTGTATCTAATACATCATTATTGCTTACACCTGATGATTTCCCACACCCCGATACAAACAACACACTTATAATGACAGCTATAATAACAGCTGATTTCTTCTTTAAAGCATTTTTCACTATGCTCTTTCTCATTATATAGTATTCTCCATTCCTGACCTGTATGTATTCTGTTCTCGTTCAATCATTCATAAATAATTATTGATTATTATCAATTATTGATTATTCACAATTACTTATTACTATCAATCATTTATTCTTAACAATTATTTATTCTTAGAGTTCTTTGAATCCTTATGTTCACTGACCGATTCGTCCATAACGCCTCCTGCCGCAAGCAGTGCTTTAGCTCTCTCAAAGGAATCCATATGAACTAAAATATCACATTTGGCATTCTTATCATTATTAAGAAATCTAAGAAGCCCTGTATGTAACTTCCATCTTTCAAAATATGAAATATTGTTCTTTCTAAGAACCTTCTCTATCTTCTTACATTCTTCCATTGATACATCAGAACGAATTACTCTTTCCATTGTTGAAACTTCACTCATCGCATAACACCTCTTTTATTATAGTTTCAATTCACTTTTTCAGCCTAAATTTTATCACATAAGAATCAAAAAATCTATAAAAAAATAAAACTGCCACTTTATGTTAATCATAAAGTGGCAGTTTTTGTTACTATATATTAGGTTAACCGGATAAACTTTTTAATTATCTTGATAATCCTTTTCTCTTCTTCTCATAGAAGAATACACCTGCAAGTGCCATAACACTCATAATCATTAAGATTACATATACTACTGAGTTAGTTGTATCACCTGTTGCTGTGCTCTCACCTGTTGCTGGATTACCAGCTGCTGGCTCACTTGTTGATGGATTATCTATAACCTCTCCAGAGCCTTCAGTCTTAGCATCACTATAGATGATTGCATATGTTGAGAACTTATCTGACTTAAATGTAAGCTTACCTGTTGCTGCATCAAATGCTGCATCAAGGATAGTTGTTTCACCATCGTGTACTCTCACAATCTTATAAGTTCTTGTTACTGTAGCATCCTTATTAACAAGATTCTCTGGAAGAGTAATTGTAAATTCAATCTTCTTATCTGTAGATGTTATTGTTCTCTTATCGTTACCAACTGATAATATAATGCTTATATCGAAATATGAACCAACTACATAATTACCAGATATAATACCTTCTACTGCATTCTTATCTTTAGCAGTTACGCTGTCAGCAATATTCTTAACATCAACTTCAATCTTTACATCAGCACCATTAGCAATTGCCTCTTTTTCTGCTTCTGTAAACTCTATGTCATCAGTATCTACTACAACACTTACGATGTCTTTCATATCACCTGATGCAACTGTATCTGGTGTAAGCTTAGCAATTGAAGTAACATCTACCTTCTCAGCACAGCCTTCGTGTTTACAATGACGAGACTTAGAACCTTCTTCTAATACTGTAGGTGCTTTATCAACTGTAAATTCATCGCTGAAATCATGTCCTAAAGCATCTATTTCCCTTGTCTGTTCAGCATCACACTTAGTACATAATCTGTGTTCAACACCCTTTTCTGTACATGTTGGTGCTGTCTTAACTGTCCACTCACCCCATACATGCTCTTCTGGTCTGTCCTCTACGAACTGAAGGAAATCACCTAAGATGACTTTACCATCTTTTTCTTCTGGCATTTTATCAATACCACCAGTAACGATATTCTTGAAATCACTAAGATTCTTGAAATCTTCTGCTGTAAGCTTTGCACCTTCACTATTAACTGACTCGCCATTCTGGTTAATAAAGAAACTTTCAAGCGAATAGTAACGGCTGATTACATCTTCCTTAGATTCCTTATCTGTCTTATCAAGCAATTCCTTACCTTCTGCATCTACAATTTCCTTGTATGTATCATCTGAGTAAGACTTAACATTCTCTACTGTAAACTGAGGTTCAACACCTGTATATACATGTAATTCTAAGTTAGAACCACCATTATTATAACCTACTAAGTTAACATAAGTTCCCATTGGATCTGAGTTGTTAGTAAATCCATTTGTTACATTACCAAATGAGTAGCTGTTGTATATCTTATGATTAACTGCTATACCAGAACCACCCATCTTAAATCCATTACCATCGCCCTTAGAAGCCTGTAATGAACCATCATAATATAACATACCATTACCGTAGCATACGCTGTCATAGATTTCTACTGCTCCAATAGCTCCTGTTGAACCCTTAGAGAAGAGATCCCATCCATCATCAGCATTATATGCTGCTACACAGCCTTTGAACACATTACCTTCGCCACAAGTAAGCTTAGCAGCGAAACCATCTGCATTGTTCTGTGACTTATCACTATTATTATATGCGTTACAATTAATTATCTGGTTGTATGAAGGCCAGTCTGCCTTATTGTTAGAACCATCTGTTCTTGATACTGAAAGTCCTGAATTAGAGTGACCATAGAAATCACAGTTCTTTACAATGTTGTGACTGCCGCCAAGTCTAACACCACCACCATTGCCGAACTTCATACCACTTACATACCAGTAATCACCTGATAAATCAAATGTATTAGATACGAACTTGCTATCTGTAAAGCTTCCGCCAAAATCAAATACTACATCTTCTGTATTATCTGGTGCTGCCATGAAATACTTCATTCCATCTTCACCAGTACCGTCATTACCATGCCATATACCTGTAGTCTTCTTAAGATTGTAAGTACCACCTAATGCATATACAGCCTGACCAGCCTGACAGTATGTTAATGCTGTCTGAACATCTAATGGATCTTCCTTAGTACCTGCTGCTGATGAAGTACCTGTTGGAGAACAATATATAGCTTCCTTAACTGGTGCAATAACTCTACGATTAACTGTTGCATTCATAACAACCGGAGCTGATGATGTTATATTCTGTGTTGCATCTGGTTCAAAGTATGCCTGGAATCTGTTATCACCAACAATTAATGTTGTATCAAATGTATATGTTCCTTTTTCTACTATCTTCTGGCTTTCAATTGTCTTGGCATTCTGCTTAATTGTAAGAAGTCCCTTAGTATTAACAGATACACCATATGTATAGCTTTCTGATGAAGTCTGACTAAGTGTTGTCTGTGATACAGCTGGTACTGTAGCAGCAACCTTGTCAAATGTCTGTGGAGCATCTGCTGCTCTGTCTGTTACATTGACAACTACTGATGATGTATCAACTGTAATCTTAGCACCTCTTGATGCAAAGAAACCAAGATACATATTTTCTTTATCAATAGTTGAGAATGTATCTGCTGGTAAGTAATAAAATACATCATCAACAGAATCCTTAGATGTACCTGTTACATATTCCTGTTTATCAACATCATACATCCAAGCATATATACCAGAATTATCTTTCTTTAATCTTAACTCAAAAGTCTTTGGAGCATCTTCTGTAATTTTATATGTTGCTGATCCTGCCTTATCAAACTTATAAATATTATGTCTGTTAGATGCATCTCCATCTGTAACACCATATCTACCAAACACATTATACTGACCATAATATCCACCAACAGATATTGCATTAGAATAATAAACAGAAGCATCTCCATCTGTACCATTAGAGTCTCTTACCATAATACCGAAACCTTCCTGATTATCAGGAGCTTTCTTTGTAATAAAATAATTAACTGTAACCTTAGCTGTTATATCAAAATTGTCATGCTGTGCATCTAACTTAGTGTAATAATATGCTATACCATCATGTCCATCATCTGTACACTTACCAACTCCTTCTGGTGCTGTTATAACAACTTTTCCTTTTTCAGATGAATCAATTGTCATATATGGCTTATCTTCCTTATTGCCCTCTATCGCAATTGACTGACCAAATATAATTGAATTCCAAGTTAAATCTTCAAACTTAAACTCTTTCTTATCTCTTACTACAACCTTAATAGTTGTTTCAAGTGCTTTACCATCTACTGTTGCAGATATCTTAATATCATATGTTCCAGCTTCATCTTTCTTGTATGCTGATGAATCAACCTTAACATCACCTACAGCAATTACTTTTTTAATCGTACTATCGTATACTGCTGATACTTCAAGACCATCTGCACTGAAATCAGTTCCCTTAACATAAGTTGTAGTTGTTGGATATGCTGTTACCTCAAGTGACATAACTGTAGGTTCAACAACTTCAAGTTCATATGTAGCCTTAGCACCATTGTACTCTACTACATATACATACTTGCCAGCCTTAGTTGTATCAAGTTCTGTTGATTCAGCCTTAACATAGCCCTTAACTGCATCTGTACCCTGAATAACCTTAGATGAGCCATCTGAATAATCTGCTGTTATTGTAAGACCTTCTACATAATCATTCTCATCATACTTAGAATCTGTATAGAATCTTGTTGTATTAGGGTTAGTTATTGTAATATTCTTAACTGTTGCATCTGAAACGTTTATAGGAATAATAACATCCTTTGTAACATCACCATATGTATGACTAATCTTTACTTCCTTATCACCAGCAGTTGTGAAATCAACATCACTGACTGTTGTGTTAACATCTTTATTATCAATAAGTGTCTTTAAATCAAATGTTCTACCACTATTGTATACAACCTTACCTACTAAGCCTGTAAAATCAAGAGCTGTATCAGTTACCATATAATCTGTCTTAACTGGCATATATTCAATATACATATCAGATACTACTTCTTTGATAACTGTTATTGGCACTTCTATTGTCTGTCCAAGATATAAAAGATTAAGCTTTCCATCTTCTGTAACCTCTGAAAATGGTTTACTTCTCATATCAACAACACAATCTGCTGCTGTGATTTCTCTTTCTTTTCCATCAACTGATACCGTAGCCTTAAAGCCTGTCAAATCAACATCTTCATATGTATTACCTGCACAGTATGTTGTCTTCTTAGGCGCTGTAACATTAGTTACCTTTACTGATGAACTGTCCTGTGTGTAAGCTAACTTAACATTGTTGAATGTTACATTAGCATTTCTTGCTGCGAATAATCCAACATACATTGTATCATCTGTAATTAAATCTGCTGCTGAACACTCTGCAGCAACTTCGCCATCAAAGTAAAGCTTAACGTTGTCACCAACCTTCTGAATAGCGAGGTCATATGTTCCACCTACTGCTGGTGATTCACCTAATCTTTTATGTTTTACCTTTGTTGTCTTATATCCAGCATATCCCTCGGCTTTTTTCTTGCCATAGCCACCAACAAATGCAAAATTGTTCTTTGTTGTATCTAAATCACCGCTACCATGCTCGCCAATCTCATCTCTTACCATTAAACCGAAAGCTGCCTGCTCATTTGCCTCTATCGAATTAAGCGTTGCCTGTGTTGTAATAGTAAAATCTACAGAACTATCTAATTTATACATAAATGTATTAAGTCCTTGATTTTTTGCATCGTTATTTATCTTACCACCAGTGGCTTCTATACTTATTCCACCTTTTCCTGTATCGCTTGCAGAACCTTTGGCACTATTACCAAATGCACTATATGTCCATCCTTTCCAAGTTCCGTCTTCAACTGTCTTTCCACCTTCAAAAGTAGTTTTTGAAGCTGCATTAGCTTTTGTCATAAGACTATTAACCGGAATAAGGCTTACAACCATTAAGAAAGCTAATACAGAAGCGACAATCTTCCTAACTTCTTTTTTAATCCTCATAACTAGGATTCCTCCTTCTTCATTAATACGCACTTTTAATCAGATACGAAAAAGGCTTGCACATAGTAATATAGAATACGGCTTTCATTCACTATATTAGTCACTATGCACTAAACCTTTATCCAATACCTCAAAAGTTGAGTTAATATTAGCACAACCAACTTGGTGGGTCAAGATGCCCATTGGGTATTTTTTATATTTTCAGCGGTATATACAGTTTTATTTTAGATAATTTGTACAAAAGTAATGAAAATTGTATGAAAAACCTCTTAAATTTTAATTGTATACCGGTACGACTGAATTCAAAAGCTCTTTTGCAGTTATCTACATATACTTTATGTGTGTTTTTATAACCAAGCAAATAGTATTATCACATTGTATAACTTGAATATATCCAATATAAAAATTATAATTATAAACAACGGAGGTGAAATTTATATGACAAAAAAAGAGATGTTAGATGAAATGGAGGAAGCTGGCTGGAGTTATGATACAGATTTAGATTCCACATATAAAGCCGTCAAAGAGGATTACGATGAAATGAAAAAAGAACTTTCCGATGATTCCTTACTTTTCCCTAACGGCAGAGATTATGATGCTGAAGATGAAGATGGTATTTAATACGTAATAACATAGTAAGAGGGCTGCCGCAGCAACAACCCTCTTACTGTCTGTCAGCCAACTTTTCTTTATATCCTTCTACTACTGACGTTATTATATTTATTATGACTATGCTCTAATTAATGTAACAAGAATTAATTCATTATTTTACCAGATTACAATTTATTAATACCAGATTCTTTATTTCTGCATTTATAGCAGCTTTCTATACGTCTCCCTATCTTTTTCCTCTATATCCAGTGTATCCATTGCCTCTTCTGCTGTCTGATTCAACTTTCTCATTAATGTTCTTATGCTGTCAAGACGCGCCTGTTTCTCCCCTCGTTCCATTCCTTGTGCCATTCCTCGTCTTTCTCCGCGTTCCTCGCTTTCTTCTACCAGCAAATCACTTATGTTACACATATCATTCACACACCCTTCTAATTCTGTTGTCATCTCAAGTCCGTATTCTTCTAACTGGTTCATCTTATCCTGTCTTGCCCTGCAAGAAAATAATACTTCCAGCATTGCTATAAGCTTATTTTTTGATTCTTCGACATCTGCCCTGCTTCTTATTCTTATAACCGCTCCATTCATTATGCTTCGCTGTGGAAGCCAGCTTGTATTGCCATAGATTACTCTTGGCTGCAAGCCTAGTTCTATTATAGAGTCTTCATCGGCTTCTGTATCCATACATATCCATATGCTGTATACATCTTTGATGTCATCATAGTTTGATTTTATGAATTCTACATTTTTCTGTGAAGACACTAGTCTTGCCATATAATACACCATTCTTGATTCAATATGATAACCAAGCTTTGTATATGAAATGCTTTTCTGTGCCTCTACATTTACAAGTATTTTAATTGTTCTATTATTATAATACAATGGAAATCTTATATCGTAAATAATTTTTCCATCTTCTATATCTATATCCTCTGTTCCATCGCTTTCAATTTTAATGCACAGCTTTTCCGGAACTGTAAGTGATACTATTGTCTCTCCTATGCAGGGAATTATGTCTTTTATGCTGTATTCCTTGAATTCTGGCACTATTACTTTTACTATATTGGCTAATATCTGCGGGTCTGCCAATATACATTTAGCATAGTCGTCTCTCATTGCTTTATCTACATCAAGCTTTGACATTGTTTCTGCAAGATGTGTGGTTACTCTCTGATACTTCATTAAACCTCCTTTTCATTGGTTATCATTTATCCACCATAGTCAGTTATTCGCACTAAAATTTTAAATATTGGAATTATATTGGCGAATTGCCATTAGATTTCATATATAGTTCCCGATATGGTTGCCACATATTACTATTAAATATTATTATTTTTAGATTAGATACATTTAAAAAGAATACCACATATCACTATGTATTGCAATAGAATATTTAGAAAACAAAAAGGCATTGCCAGACCACTCAAATGGACTTTCCTTCCGTGCACACCTGGCCAGTCAAGAAAGCCCATACAATAGGCCCGATAATACCTCTCTTTATTAATTACATTAGGTGATTGCGGTTACTTGTGTTCACAGTACAAATAACAATCAATTTTGCTGAGTTTCGCAAACGCCTATTAATTACATAATTATGCCAATGACCCTCTCTTAAGCCATCTTCCACTAACAAACCTTGCAACAAAGCATACTGACCTTGCTGCCCAGTCAATGAACATTCCTATCCATACGCCAAGAACTCCCATTCCAAGCATTACGCCAAGGACGTAGCTGCTTCCGACCCTGAACAGCCACATCGAGATAATACTTGCTGTCATTGTGAATTTTACATCTCCCGCCGCTCTTAATGGATTGGATAATGTAAATGAAAGCGGCCATATAAATAATGAAACCACATTAAAGCACCTTAAAATCATTACTGTAATCTGTGTTGCCTCACCTGATAAGTTAAACCACGAAGCAATAAATGGTGCTAAGAAGAATAATGGAATATTACATATCCAGTCGCCGAAATACGCACATTTAAGCACTTTTTTAGTATACATTTTTGCCTGTTCTTTCTCACCGGCACCTATGCACTGTCCAACAACTGTGATAAGTGCAAGTCCCATAGATGAAGCCGGAATATTTGCAAAATCGATAACTGTATAGCCAACCGAATTAGCGGCTGTAGATGCTGTTCCAAATGTTGCAACCATACTTACAACCATAAGCTTTCCTATCTGGAACATACCATTTTCTATGCCTGATGGAATACCTATTGTCAGAATCTTCTTTATATATATCCAGTCTGGAACAAAATATTTTATATGATCTATTCTTATCGGATTAGTCTTTCCGCATACAAGTACTGTCATAACTATTCCAGCTGCAACACGGCTAAGTGCTGTTGACAGTGCAACACCAGCTACACTCCACTTAAATACGAATACAAACAAAGCATTTCCAGCTACATTAATCACATTCATAAGTATGCTTATATTCATACTTACCTTACTGTTGCCTACGCTCCTGAATATTGCAGCTCCTGCATTGTACATTCCAAGGAAAGGATATGAAAGGGCTGTTATCACAAAATATAACACAGCACAATCCATAACTGAATCTTCAACAGTTCCGAATATCACCTTAAGTAATGGTCTTGTAAATGAAACTGAAAATGCTGTCATTATAACTGAAAATATTAACAAAACAGTTTCAAGCTGTGCTCCTGACTTTCTCGATTCATCATCCCTGCCTTTACCTATATACTGACTGCAGACAACAGCGCCACCTGTCGCAAGTGCTGCCATAACCTGTATGATAAGCCTGTTGATATTATCAACAAGTGCAACTCCTGCAACTGCCGCTTCTCCTGACTGGGATACCATAAGCGTATCAACAAGTCCGACAAGCACTGCAAGAAGCTGTTCAAACATAAGGGGTACTATCAATTTTCTTAAATCTTTACTACTAAACAACATATGTTTACTCCATCTATATTTTCATTTTATGGTGTAAGTGTTAATTGCACAACTATTCTGCACAGCTTATATTAAAGAGCTGCAGAATATGCCTTTAACCCCATCACCAATCATACATTTATCACACAAAAATTCGGTCAGAACGTACTTTTAACATTCTGACCGAATATAATAATTACATTATCAGCTGTAATAAACATCTATAAACCAGTTATCTAAGCTTCTAACCAGCCTGTTAACCATCAGCAATATTAGTCTACTGTGTAAATCCAACCCTTAGGAGCTTCGATTCTGCCCATCTGGATACCTGTGAGTGTTTCGTATAACTTCTTAGTTACAGGTCCCATCTCGTCCATACCACTTGGTAAGCAGATTTCCTTGCCGTGATCAACTATCTTTCCTACAGGAGAGATAACTGCTGCTGTACCGCAAAGACCACACTCAGCGAAATCCTTAACCTCATCAAAGAGAACTTCTCTTTCTTCAACTTCAAGTCCAAGGTACTCCTTAGCAACATGTACTAATGAACGTCTTGTGATAGATGGTAAGATACTATCTGACTTAGGAGTTACAACCTTTCCATCCTTAGTAACAAAGAGGAAGTTAGCTCCACCTGTCTCTTCAACCTTTGTTCTTGTAGCTGGGTCAAGATACATATTCTCAGCATATCCTTCTGCATGAGCTGTAACAATAGCATGAAGGCTCATAGCATAGTTAAGACCAGCCTTGATATGACCTGTTCCGTGTGGTGCTGCTCTATCAAAATCTGAAACCTTGATTGTAAGTGGCTTAGCGCCGCCCTTAAAGTATGGTCCAACAGGTGTTGTAAATACTCTGAACTGATATTCATCAGCAGGCTTAACACCTATAACTGGATTGCTTCCGAACATATATGGGCGGATATAAAGTGATGCACCTGAACCATAAGGTGGTACCCAGTCTTCATTAGCTCTTACTGTTTCAGCAATAGCTTCTACGAACTTATCTTCTGGGAATACTGGCATCTCAAGTCTTCTACAAGAATCTGCCATTCTGCTTGCGTTCATATCTGGTCTGAAAATAACTGTGTGACCATTCTCTGTTGTGTATGCCTTCATACCTTCAAAACATGACTGTGAATACTGTAATACACCAGCGCATTCGCTGATAACGACTTTGTCATCATCTGTGATAACGCCGTCATCCCATGCTCCATCCTTATAATTAGCTACGAATCTCTTATCAGTCTTTACATAGCCAAATCCTAAATTAGACCAATCAATATCTTTCTTTGCCATAACTTTATACTTCCTTTCGTATTCGACAGTCTACTCCCCTTACTGTCAGGAGCTTCTGCAATACCAGCCATAAATGTCTGCTTTGCTGTAAAATGTTCTTACAACACAGCTGACAACCGGTAAATACGCTGACCCCTTGGCATAACACTCTTTCTTTGGTGTTTACTATAATGGATCCCATCGATTAATTAAATTAGGGATATTTTATACCCACATTTTATATAAGTCAATAAATTTTGCCTATCTAATAATTTCACAAGTATATTTTTTATGTATTTTACAGCTTTTTGAGCCGCGCTATTAGTCCAGCGCCGCTTCGCCGCACTGGACACGCGGGCGTTCGCCCTATCAGACATAATGCAAAGCCACAATTTTGTGCAAGCACAACTGTGTCTTTACATTATGTCTGGCACGGCTCATTGCTTTCGCGATCATTCATAGCTTGTAATCTGTGTGTAGAAGTTATCGTAGTCTGTTCTGCCTTCTCCTGTGAATGCGATTGCTGTTCTTGGGTGCTGGTTAGCATTTCCTGTAATCATATACTGGACGTCACACCCCCATACAACTCCGGCTTTCTTAAGTGGAACCATATGATTTTCAATGAACTTAAGAACTGGTGAAATTCTGTACTTTGGATTTCTTAAGAAGCCCATAAGAAGCTCTGTATAACAGTTACCTGCTCCTCTGCCCATTCCGCTCATTGTAACATCAAGATAGCTTACACCTATTGTGCACGCCTCAATAGTGTTGGCAAATGCAAGCTGCTGGTTATTGTGTGCGTGTATACCAACTCTCTTTCCGTATTTCTCAGCAATCCTGATGTATTTATCTGCAAGTCTTCTTATCTGTTCAGGATAAAGTGAACCGTAGCTGTCTACAAGGTAGATTACGCTTGCCTTGCTCTGTGCAGCAAGAAGTTCAAGTGCAAGGTCTAACTCATTCTCACTTGCTGTAGAGATAGCCATAATATTAATAGTAACTTCATATCCCATATCTGCACAGTAATTAATCATCTCTATAGCCGCAGGTATAGTATTAATATATGTAGCTACCCTTACCATATCTATAACACTTTCAGACTTAGGAATTATATCCTTCTTGTAATCAGTTCTTCCTACGTCTGCCATAACAGAAATCTTTAAGTCTGTATCATTATCACCAACGATAGCTCTTATATCTTTCTCATCGCAGAACTTCCACTTGCCGTAATCCTCAACCTTAAAGACTTCCTTTGATGCCTTATATCCAAATTCCATATAATCAACGCCTGCGGCTACATTTGCCTTATACAAATCGCGCACAAAATCTTCGCTGAATTCAAAATTGTTAACAAGACCTCCATCCCTAAGTGTACAATCAACGACCTTAATATCTGGTCTGAATGATACTAACTCGCCTTTCTGTTCCATAGTAATCCTCCATTCTTTCCCGGTAAAAGCTAAGAAAATAATTCCCGCACCGGGTGTTCTCAATCTAGTATCAGTGTGCAGGAAAATATTGCATATGCCTGATATGCTTCTGCACACGCTTTATTATACTTTAAAGCGTTACACTTTAAAGTGCTAAATTGTCATTATTATACCACTATATTTAATTTTGTAAAGTACTAATTGCATCTTCCATAATATCCATCATATCTAAAAGTCCGTTAAGGTATTCTTTCTGGCTTGTAAATTTTCTTTTAGTAACTGTCCATATAAAATATGGCACTCCATTTACTTTAAAATCCAAAGCCCCACCGAAGCTTTCAAGAAGTTTAGGAATTGCATCAGAATCTATATCAGCCTTAGGATATATATTCATAACTGTTCTCCAGTTAGATGCACCTCCTGCCGGATTAGCGGCAGTTTCGCCCTTAATCTCCATAATTCCTATCTTATGTGCCTTGCTCTTTATAAGTGCTACCATCAAAAGATTAGAAGCACACGAAGGAATACTTCCATATCTGTCTGAGAGTTCATCTTTCATATCTGACAATTCTTCCCTCGTTTCAAGTGCTGCAATCCTTTTATAGATATCTAATTTCTGGTATTCGCTCTTAATATATGAAGCTGGAATATATGCATCAACTTCCAGATCAACAGTAGTTTCAAAACTGTATTCGTTCTTTATGCCCTTTAAGTTATTGACTGCCTGATTAAGCATTTTACAATACAAGTCATAACCTACTGCCGCCATATGCCCGTGCTGGCTCTTTCCAAGCACATTTCCTGCACCTCTTATCTCAAGGTCTTTCATAGCAATCTTAAAGCCCGAACCAAGGTCAGAGAATTCCTTTATAGCACTTAATCTCTTCTCTGCAACCTCGGATATCATCTTATCCCTTTTGTACATAAGAAAAGCATATGACGTTCTTGTACTTCGTCCAACTCTTCCCCTTAACTGGTAAAGCTGGGAAAGCCCGAACTGGTCAGCATTTTCTATAATCATAGTGTTACAGTTAGGTATATCCATACCTGTTTCTATAATTGTCGTAGATACAAGAACATCTATCTCTCCATTGACGAACTCATACATAATCTTTTCAAGCATACGCTTATCCATCTGTCCATGTGCATACGCAACAACCGCATCAGGAACAAGATTTTGTATATACTCAGCACTTTCCTCAATGTCCCTTACCTTGTTGTATACATAATACACCTGTCCATTTCGTGCAAGTTCTCTTGTAACCGCCTCTCTTATCATCTCATCATTATGTTCTGTAACAAATGTCTGTATCGGATGTCTGTCCACCGGCGGCTCTTCAAGAACACTCATATCCCTTATGCCGACAAGGCTCATATGAAGTGTTCTTGGAATAGGAGTTGCACTTAATGTAAGAACGTCTATGTTGTTCTTTAATTCTTTAATCTTTTCTTTATGTGCAACACCAAAACGCTGTTCCTCATCAATAATAAGCAGTCCCAGATCCTTAAACTGCACATCCTTTGACAATACACGGTGCGTTCCTATAACAACATCTATCGTGCCATTCTTAAGCCCTTCAATCGTCTTTTTATTCTGTGCACTTGTCCTGAAGCTTGACAACTGACCGACATTAACAGGAAAGCCTTTCATTCTCTCCTCAAATGTTGAAAAATGCTGGCTTGCAAGCACTGTTGTGGGAACAAGGTAAGCCACCTGCTTGCCGTCCTGAACAGCCTTAAATGCAGCTCTTATCGCAACTTCTGTCTTTCCATATCCGACATCGCCGCATATAAGTCTGTCCATAACCCTGCCGCTTTCCATATCCTTCTTGGTATCCTCAATGGCATTAAGCTGATCATCCGTCTCCTCATAAGGAAACATTTCCTCAAATTCCTTCTGCCATACAGTATCCTGTGAAAATCTGTAGCCCTCAACCTTCTGCCTTATCGCATAAAGCCTTACAAGCTCTTTAGCCACTTCCTCAACTGCCCCTGTAACCTTGGCTTTTGTCTTCTTCCACTCAACACCACCAAGACTGTTAAGCTTAGGCTTTTTCTCCGTATCCTGATTAGCGTACTTCTGCAGACGGTCAAGCTGTGTTGCAAGCACATATAGATTGCCGTTATTCGCATACGCAATCTTAATATAATCCTTCTCAACACCTTCTACCTGTATCTTTTCTATTCCCTTGTATACACCAAGTCCGTGGCTCTCGTGCACAACATAATCACCTATATTAAGTTCGTTAAAGCTGGCAATGTTCTTTCCATCGTGCTTTTTCTTCTTAAGCTTCTTCATCTTTCTTGCACTGAATATATCATTCTCTGCAATAACAACAAATGAAAGAACAGGATACTCAAAGCCTTTATGCAGGCTCCCATATGTCACTATAATAAGCCCGCTTCCGTAATCCTTATTAAAATCCTCGCTGTAAAAGCTGGCAATTCCAAGCTTTCCCAGATCATCAACTATTCTTAATGCCCTCGTTCTTGAACTGCATACAAGTACTGTTGTATATCCATTTTTCTTGTACTTTTCCAAATCCTTAGCCAGATACTCAAAACTGTTATTATATGAGCTTATGCTTCTTGCCGTGATGTACATAGAATAATCTATCTCAAAGCCCTCAGGCTTATAATCAAGTGTCGTTAATATAAGCTTTTTATTATTCCTTAAATCACTGATAATCTCATTCATAGCCTTGACCTTATTAGTCTGGCTTGGAAGCACATAACCTGCAGCAAGACGGTTCTTCATACTCTCGTTGTATTCATACAATGTCAGCTCATTACATTCTTTCAGCCTGTTAGGCTCATCTAACACAACAAGAGTATTCTCCTCCGGAAAATACTCTGCCAGTCCAACTGTATCTGACACAAGTGTATCTGTGAACTTCTCATAATTACCGGTACGCTCGACATCTGCAACAAGCTTGTTAAGATTATTACCCGCCTCAATCTGCTCCTTTGTACGCTTTCTCTTACCATAATCAAAACACTCAAGCTGCCTGTCACACTCTTCCTTAATATTGTACAGACCATTTTTTAACTCATCTTCTGTAAATATATATTCAGTAGCCGGGAAAATGCTGTAGCTTTGGAGCCTTTCAATCGACCTCTGGCTCTCAACATCGAACATTCTTATAGAATCAACTTCCGTATCCCACAGCTCAATTCTAACCGGTGCTTCATCTGTGTATGAGAAAATATCTATAATTCCACCACGTATTGCAAACTGTCCCTTGTCCTCCACCATTCCAGTACGCACAAAGCCCATAGCCACCAGCTTCTTTGCCAGCTTCTCTGGTTCTATTTCGCTGGAATAATCAAGGGTTATAACTGCCTCCTTAAATCTTTCGACAGGTATGAGCCTGTCTGCAATTCCGTCCATAGTTGTAACAACAGTAAGCACTCCCTCGCCCGTACTGCTATGGTTGATTATACGGCTTATACATCTTAATCTCTCGCCTGTAATCTGGTTGCCGTGTACGTCCGCACTATAGAATATGGCATCCTTGGCCGGATAGTATATTGCTTCTTTATTAAAAAATGAAGCATCATCACACATTTTTCTTGCTTTTGCTTCATCACTTGTAACAATAAGCATATACTTATATCCTGATGCTATTGCACTTGATATGTGCACCTTCTGTGTATCAATACAGCCGCTTATAAGCACAGTTCTTCCGCCGTCCTTGCCAAGCTCTTTATTTAATTGTTCAACTGCCGCCGTATTATTTACAGGGTCAAAAAATGTGTTCAAAATATCTGCTCCTTATCCATTGAATTTATTCATTCCACTTTCAATACCTTCTGTCATTATGCACTCTACTGCCTCACAGGCTCTCTTAGTTCCCTCTCTTAAAGCTGGATAAAGTTCCTCTGGAAATCTTCCAAGAACCCAGTCAGCAAGATCCCAGCCCTTTGGCTTATCCCCAACTCCGAATTTAACTCTCTTAAACTGGTCACTTCCAAGGTGTGCAATTATGCTCTTAATTCCATTGTGTCCGCCTGCACTTCCCTTTGGACGGAGTCTTAACCTTCCCGGTTCAAGGCTTATATCATCAAATATAACAATTAAATCATCTATATCTGCCTTGTAATAATCCATAACTTCTCTTATACACTCGCCTGAATTATTCATATAAGTCATAGGCTTTACAAGAATTACTTTCTGTCCTTCTATAACACCTTTTCCTATAAGACCTTTATGTTTAGATGTGTCTACACTTATATTATATTGGTCGGCAAGTTCATCTATGCAGGCGAAACCAACATTGTGTCTTGTTCCTGCGTATTGTGCTCCTGGGTTGCCTAATCCTGCTATTATATACATATTTTGTTCCTTCCTTTGGTGGGGATTTATAATTATTTTATATTGTACAGATTTTGGGGAGGTTATTCAATGTATTATTGAATATATTATTGGGTGTATTATTAGGTGTGCTGGAAAAATAAACTGCCATCAGGTTAGTAGACTGATGGCAGTTATTTCATTAAGATACTTTTTCGCCTGGGTGTTCTATATGACCTGTGATTTCGCCGTCATAGATTTCATATATCTCATCTGAAAGATAGTTAAGTTCTTCTGTGTCGTGGCACGCAATTATTATAAGTGAACCATTGGCTTTAAGCTCATCTAAAAGTCCCTTTATAAGTCCTGCTCCTGCCTCATCAAGTGCATTGATAGGCTCATCAAGAATAACTATATCAGGGCGTTCCATTATAGCCGCCGCAATTCCTAATCTCTGCTTCATTCCTAATGAATATTTCTTAAATGTTCTCTTATCGTCCGGGTCAAGTCCGACCTTTCTTATAGCATCTCTTATCTCATCATCACTAATACGGTTCTGGATAGATGCAAGTATCTTTAGGTTCTTAAAACCTGTATAATTGCTTATAAATGAAGGATTCTCAATTAAAATCCCTATACTTGGCGGGAATGAAATCTGCCTGCCAAGCTCCTTATCGTTAATGTATACCTTTCCTGATGTTGGAAGTATAAGCCCGCTTATAGCCCTCATAAGCATTGTCTTACCTGAACCATTCTTACCTTTAAGTCCTATAACTTTCCCGCTCTCTAGTGTCAGGTTAATATTCTTTAATACCTCAGCACTTTTGAATGACTTGCAATAATCTTCAAGTCTTACCACTGTACCCATATGCGTACCTCCTCATTACTCTTTTAAAGTTATTCACTATTATAATCATTTAACATTAAAATCACTTATAGCTTTATTTATAATAACACTTTTTAAGCTAATTGTATATACACAATGTCCATGTATACACTAATAATCTGTCATTAATATATCATTATAAATTCATTTACATTACAGCTAATCGTGTGTAATATTATTATATAATGATATTAGGGTCAAAGGGTCTAAACCCGCATAAGCTTGCTCATAGGTGGGGGCTTTTGACCCCAACATCATATAATGCAGATACTAAAAGTATAAAAGCTATTATTCCCTAGCAAAATAACTTTTTTACCTATAGCACACCTAACACCGAAAGAGGTATTCTATGGCTTCAAGATTTGAAATATCACAGCAGATTTATAATTCAGCCTATGCTATGCACTCTGCCCATTCACATTCATATTATGAGCTTTATTATCTTATGAATGGCTCGTGCAATATGTTTATACACGATAATACATACCGTATGGAAGCTGGCACAATATTGTTTATTCCTGATAACGTGCTTCATAAGACCACTTATCTTAATAACGCTTATCACGAACGCCTTTATATAGAATTCACTGACGATTATATAAGCGACCTTATCGACATACTAGGCTTTGAACAGTTTAAAGATACATTTTATATGCACTTCTTCTCAATACCGGATAATCACAGGCACGAATTCCTATCTATATTCAGTGTTCTGATTAACGAAAGACAGAACAGTAATGCTCTTTCACCCTGTGTATACAAGAATTACCTGCAAAATCTGTTAATACTGCTCTGCCGGTATTGTGATAACAAGCCTGCTTCCCCTGCAAGCCTTGTTGATACTGTATCCATCGCAGATGTATCCGTACAAAAGGCTATGAATTATATTATGCTTAATTATAATAAAGATATTACACTTGATGAAATAGCTGATATGCTTCATCTGAACCCATCTTATTTTTCTAAAAAGTTTAAAGCTGTTAACGGATTTGGATTTAAGGAATACCTCAATACCATAAGAATTAACCATTCTGAGCAGCTTCTTTTAGAAACGGATATGAGCATAACAGAGATTGCACTTGAATGCGGTTATGATAACAGCAACTATTTTGGTGATGCCTTCAAACACCTCAACCACTTATCGCCAACACAATTCCGCAAAGCAAAGGGTAATAAAGGAATATAGTGCAAGTGTGCATCCCCGGCACATAAAAATAACTAACAAAGCCTCCAGTGTTATGTACACCAGAGGCTTTTATTAATTATTTAATATAAAAATGACATTAATAATATGATGGGCTGTCCTCAATAACTATCTTAACACCATTCTCGCCAACATATCTTGAGTTAGCTTTTATAGTGCTGTTGCTTTCAACTATGCAGTTCTCAATATAAGCATTATCACCTATATAAGCATTATTCATAATTATTGAATTCTTAACAACTGCGTTATTGCCAATATATATCTTCTTGAACAGCACAGAATTCTCCACTGTACCATTAACGATACAGCCACAGGATACAAGGCTGTTAGAAACATTTGCCCCATAATTATACTTAGCTGGTGGCAGATCCTCAACCTTAGAATATATATCCGGATACTGCTTGAAGAAGTAATCTCTTACATCTCTCTTTAAGAAGTCCATATTGGTCTTATAATATGAATCTACTGATGATATATTATTCCAGTATGTATCAAGCATATAGCCATATATCTTCTTGATATTTCTGTATCTTACAAGAATATCCCTTACGAAATCGTATCTGTCTTCCTCAGCAGCTTTCTCAAGAAGTTCAATAAGAAGTCTTCTTCTTACAACATAGATACCTGTTGATACTGTTGAAAGATTAGTCTCTAATGGCTTCTCATCAATATCTGTTATACGTCCCTCGTCTGTAATTGCAACAACCCCATATCTTCCAATATCTGCTCTATTATCAAGCTTCTTTACGACAACTGTAACATCTGCCTTCTTCTCAATATGATATTGAAGAATCTTGTTATAATCAAGCTTATATATTCCGTCACCAGAGGCTATTACAACATATGGCTCGTGGCTTGACTTTAAGAAATCTATATTCTGATACAATGAATCTGCTGTTCCTCTGTACCAGCTGCTGCTCTCAGCAGTGATAGTAGGTGTGAACACATAAAGTCCACCCTGTTTTCTACCAAAATCCCACCATTTAGATGAGCTTAAATGCTCATTAAGTGAGCGTGCATTATACTGTGTTATTACTGCAACCTTCTGGATATGCGAATTCGACATATTACTAAGTGCGAAATCTATTGCTCTGTAGCTTCCTGCAACAGGCATTGAAGCAATAGCTCTCTTATTAGTCAATTCGCGCATCATTCTGTTATTACCACCTGCTAATACTATACCTATTGCTTTCATTCAACTTCACCTGCCTTAATAATAATTCCTCCGCTTGGCAACAATCCATCTGGATAATCTTCAACAGTTGTAACACCTGATATAGCTGTGTTCTTTCCAACCTTAACTCCATCAGGAACAACTGAACACTCACCAATTGTTACAAGTCCAGAATTATATATCTTAGGAAGTTTAACATTAGGTACTTCTTCTCCTACACCAAGCTCTACGTTGTCACCTATAACAACTTCCTCTGCAATTATTGACTTATTAACGATTGTATTCTTACCAATAACAGAATTATTCATAATAATTGAATCTCTGACTACGGCACCTTCTTCGATAGTAACACCAGAACCTATTACTGAATTATATATTCTTCCATATACTTCTGTTCCATCACCAATAATACTCTTCTCTATAAATGTATTATCCGCAATATACTGTGGTGGAATTGTATCTGTTCTTGTATATATCTTCCAGAATTCTTCATAAAGATTAAATACTGGAATAATATCTATAAGTTCCATATTAGCTTCCCAATATGAACTTAATGTTCCTACATCTTTCCAATAACTGTTATATTCGTATGCAAATATTCTCTTATTATTATTGAAGCAATATGGAATTACATGCTTACCAAAATCACATTCCTGCTGATCCTTAAGCTTAATAAGTGCGTCCTTTAATACACTCCACTTAAATATGTAGATACCCATTGAAGCAAGATTGCTCTTAGGATTAGCTGGCTTTTCTTCAAATTCTGTTATTCTGTTGTCCGAATCTGTAACAACTATACCAAATCTGCTTGCTTCCTCAATTGGAACAGGCATAGCTGCGATTGTAATATCGGCATTATTAGCCTTGTGATAATCTAACATTATCTTATAATCCATCTTGTAAATATGGTCGCCAGATAATATAAGAACATACTCTGGATTGTACTGTTCCATATATTCAAGATTCTGGTAGATAGCATTAGCAGTTCCTGTATACCATTCACTATTGGTACTCTTCTCATATGGAGGAAGAACTGTTACACCACCTACATTACGGTCCAGATCCCAAGGAATACCTATTCCTATATGGGAATTAAGACGAAGGGGACGATACTGTGTAAGGACACCTACAGTATCAATTCCTGAGTTAATACAGTTGCTTAATGGAAAGTCTATTATTCTGTACTTACCACCAAATGCTACTGCTGGTTTCGCAACCTTAGCCGTCAGAACACCGAGTCTGCTGCCCTGTCCACCGGCTAACAGCATTGCTATCATTTCTTTTTTAATCATGCTACCACCTCTGATGTTTATTTTACTATCTTAAGTTGTATAAATTATATCATATATTTTCCATTAAGTAAAAATAATTTTGCATTTTTTTGATAATTTTTCGTACAATTTCTTAATCAGTATTTTTTATGTACTTAACAACAAAACAATTTGAAAAAAAAAGCTTTTAGGCATATAATCTTACTTGAATTAGTTTAAGAAAGGAAATTCCTATGTTTACAATTGATTTTAATACTCCAATACATGTACATTTTATCGGAATCGGAGGAATAAGCATGAGCGGTCTTGCAAAGATTCTTCTTGACCGTCATTTTACCGTATCCGGTTCTGATGCACATATATCAGATTTAACAACTGAATTACAGCAGGACGGATGTATAATCTCTTATCCACAGTCTGCTGACAATATCACAGGTGACATTGACCTTGTTGTATACACAGCCGCAATCCACCCTGATAATCCTGAACTTAAAGCTGCTGTTGATGCTGGTATCCCAACACTGACAAGAGCTGAGCTTCTTGGACAGATTATGAAAAATTACCATACCGCAGTAAATGTAGCTGGTACTCACGGTAAGACTACTACAACTTCTATGATTACTGAAATTCTTCTTGCTGCTGATGCTGACCCTACAATCTCGGTAGGAGGCATACTTAACAGCATAGGCGGTAATATAAGAGTTGGACGTTCTGACCTTTTCGTTACAGAAGCCTGCGAATACACTAACAGCTTCTTATCATTTAACCCTACTATCAATATTATACTTAATGTCAAAGCTGACCACCTTGATTTTTTCAAAGACCTTGATGATATACGTCATTCATTCAAGCTTTTTACTGAAAAGCTTCCATCTGACGGAACACTTATCATCAACTCAGACATAGACAATTATGAATATTTTTATAAGGATACTGACTGTGAAGTCATAACATTTGGTTCTGACCCTGAAAAGAGTATGTATAGTGCAGCAAATATCACTTACGACAAATATGGCTGCTGTTCATATACTCTTCTTATTAATAAAGAAGATAGTGGAACAATTGAATTATCAGTTCCTGGTCTTCACAATGTATACAATTCACTTTCAGCTGTAGCTGCAGCCTTTAAGCTTGGCATAAGCATAGACAATATCAAGGCCGGTCTTAAGCATTTCACAGGTACTAACCGAAGATTTGAAAAGAAAGGCGAATTCAACGGTGTCACCGTAATTGATGATTATGCACACCACCCTGATGAGATAACAGCTACCCTTAATTCAGCTAAGAATTATCCACATAATAAAATATGGTGCGTATTCCAGCCACATACTTATTCAAGAACCAAAGCTTTGATGCCAGAATTTGCTAAAGCATTAAGCCTTGCTGATAATATTGTGCTCGCCAAAATATATCCTGCAAGAGAAACAGATAATCTTGGCATAAGTTCTGCTGACCTTATGGAACTTATTAAAGCAGAAGGCAAAGATTGTTACTATTACGAATCTTTTGAGGACATCGAAAAATTTTTATTAAATAATTGTATCAACGGCGACCTGTTGATAACTATGGGGGCCGGAGATGTATATAAAATTGGCGAAGAACTTCTAAAATAGCCATTTTTTACACATTTTTATATTTTGTCAACAAAGTTATCCACATTATCCACATTTTTATCCCGTTATGCACGGTTTAAGAATGTGGATTTTTTTGTGAAAAATCACATTGTTAAAAATACAGCAATTTACTGACTTTTCTTAATTCTATCCACGAGTTATCCACATTATCCACATTATCCACATTGATAACCACCTGCTTTTAGCTTGCTTTTCATTTATTATCCACTATGCTATAATGAGCACAAATAAGTGGGAACAAGGAGGGTAAGTCTGCCTTTACAGACTTATTAACATAGATATATGAGTAGTTTAATTTTATCCACAGAATCAAGTGAAGGATACACATCCGTTTCTAATATTTTTATCAGCGAGTATGTTCCTGGTGCTAATGGTGAATTTGTAAAAGTTTACCTTTATCTTCTGCACCTTATGTCGTTACGAAGCAATAACATAAGCATTTCCCTGCTTGCTGATACATTTAACCAGACAGAAGCTGATATTATGAGAGCTCTGCGTTACTGGGACAGCCTTGATGTTATATCACTTTCCTTTAATGGCCCCGGCAACGGCCTGTCCAACATTGTACTTCGTGATATTAAGCACACTGGGCAAGCTGCTAATACTATGGCTGACCCAATAGCTGCTGAAAGTGCTTCAGTTAATAGTACTTCTTCATACCAGACTGAAACTGTGCGAGCAGCCAAGCCTGATATTAAACAGACCGAGGTTATATACACAGCAGAGCCTTTAAAAGTATCCTATTCAAAGGAACAGCTTAACGGTTTTCTTGCTAATGACAACTTTTCAATGCTTCTATTCGTTATTGAGCAGTATATGGGACGTCCACTTTCCACTAAGGAAACCAATTCCATTGTATATTTCTACGATGGATTGAAGCTTTCAACTGACCTTATTGAATATCTTTTTGAATATTGTGTAGAACACAACAAAAAAAGCATTAACTACATTGAAAAAGTCGCTCTTTCGTGGGCTTCCAAGAATATACATACAATCGCTGAGGCTAAAGAGGAGACTTCTAACCACACAGATTATGTATACCAGATTATGAAAGCATTTGGCCTATCTAACAGAGAACCTGCACAGCACGAAAAGGCTATGATTGCCAAATGGGCTGACACTTACTGCTTTGATACCGATATGATAATTGAGGCCTGCAACAGGACAATCAAAGCTATACACCAGCCAAGCTTTGAATATGCCGACACCATACTTGCTAACTGGAAGAATTCCAATGTAAGCTCATTAGAAGATGTTAAAAAAGCTGATGCCGCATATGCCGCTGGCAACAATATAAAGCCTAAACAGGCAGCTTCTTCAAAGCCGGCTAACAACCGTTTTAACAATTTCCAGCAAAGAGACAAGAAGTCTGATGACTGGTACAATTCACTACTTAGCAACAATAACTAGAAAGGTTTAAACTATGCCGCTTACCAATACCCAATATGCCTCAGTTATGCGTGTATATGACGATATACGCTCGCATAATCAGGCTTTACAGACTGAACGCTATAACGAAGTCGTTAATAAATGTCCTGAATATAGTTTAATTGAGAATGAGATAATCACACTTTCTATGAAAGAAGCTTCAAGGCGTATTGTTTCTGATTCATCAGACACGGATTTAGATGAATATAACTTAAAGCTCAAAAAGCTGATTGCCAGAAAAGCTGAATTACTCGCCTCAATCGGCAAACCAAAAGATTATCTTGATGATATCTATACATGTCCGGTATGCCACGATACCGGTTATGTTAATGGTTCACGTTGTTCTTGTTTTAAGAAAAAGGCCATTGACCTTATATATGAAGACTCTAACCTTAAGAACATAACTTCAAGTGAGAATTTCTCCACATTTTCATTTGAATGGTACGATAAGAAACAGGTCGATCCTGTCACAGGGCTCACACCCTACAATAATATGCACAAAGTTCTTGATGTATGCCAGTCTTTTGTACAGACCTTTGATAATAGTTTCTCTAACCTGTTATTAACAGGCGAGACCGGCGTTGGAAAGACATTTCTTGCCAACTGTATCGCTAAGGAATTGTTAGACACTTACCACAGTGTGATATACCTGACTGCAACTGAGTTCTTTAAATGCTTTGAGAACAGCGATTTCAGACGTAACCTTGATAACAGTATAGATGTTAATTACTTTCTTGAATGTGACCTGTTAATAATTGATGATCTTGGTACGGAAAGCAGCAACTCTTACACTAATTCCAAACTTTTCTATGTAATTAATGAGCGGCTGCTCCGCAATAAAAGTGTAATAATATCATCAAATTTTACAATTTCACAGATTGAGGATTTCTACTCAGAAAGAATATTCTCAAGAATAATAAGCTCATATACAATTCTAAGATTATTTGGAACTGATATACGTTACCTTAAACGAACCAAGAAGCTTAAGAATTGATAATTCATATCATTAATTACATTTCGGTTGTAGAAATCATTTTAATTATGCTAAAGTAATTGACTTATAATGTAATTAAGATTATATTTAACTATGTATGTTTATTCAGTTAGTTGTAAATGCTTATATTACTTCTTTAACCGAATTAATATATATGCGGTAATGCAAAGCAGTCCGCATACATTCGTGGGTGATAATACCCACATCCCAATATATTTATTTATAATCATATACAATGGAGGACAATACAATGCCACGAGACGAACGTCATACTGCAACAATTCCATACGGAACATTAGGAATAGTACCATTAAAGAGCTGTTCTAAAATGGGCGAAAAGGTTGATGATTACCTTGTACAATGGAGAGAACAAAGAGAACATGAGAATCAGTCTAATCTTGCTTTTAGCGGATACAAAAGAGACAGCTATGTTGTAAGTGCAAGCACACCTAGATTTGGTTCAGGAGAAGGTAAGGGTGTACTTAACGATTCTATACGTGGCTACGATTTATATATTATGGTTGACGTATGCAACTACAGCATTGAATATTCACTCTGTGGTACAACTAACCATATGTCACCTGATGACCACTATGCAGACCTTAAGAGAGTAATCGCAGCTGCCGGTGGAAAGGCAAGAAGAATTAATGTTATTATGCCTTTCCTTTATGAAAGCAGACAGCACAAAAGATCAGGAAGAGAATCTCTTGACTGTGCACTTATGCTTCAGGAACTTACAGCTATGGGTGTTGAAAATATTATCACATTTGATGCGCACGACCCTAGAGTACACAATTCAATTCCTCTTAAAGGATTTGAATCAGTATCTTGTACTTATCAGTTCATCAAGTATCTTTTACTTGGTGTTGACGACCTTCACATCGACAGCGAACATATGATGGTTATCAGCCCTGATGAGGGTGGTATGGGACGTGCTGTATACTTTGCCAATGTACTTGGTCTTGATATGGGTATGTTCTATAAGAGAAGAGATTATACTAAGATTGTCAACGGACGTAATCCTATCGTTGCACACGAATTCCTTGGTACTAATGTAGAAGGCAAGGACGTTATTATTATTGACGATATGATTTCATCTGGTGAAAGTATGATTGATGTTGCTTCTGAGTTAAAGAAGAGAGGTGCAAGCAGAGTATTCTGTGCTACTACATTCGGTCTTTTCACTAATGGTTTCGATAAGTTTGATGAAGCTTACGAAAAAGGTATTATTGATAAGATTCTTACTACTAACCTTGTATACCAGCCAGATGAACTTCTTTCTAAGCCTTGGTATATCAATGTAGATATGAGCAAGTATATGGCTCTCCTTATCGATACACTTAACCACGACTCTTCAATCAGCGACCTTCTTAATCCTGTTGACAGAATACAGAAGAGAGTTAAAGAATATAATGAAAGATATACAAAATAATTATTAAACAAATGAGCTATGGAACTGTTTCACTGAATATCAGTGTGCAGTTCCTTTTTTTATTTTATATATTTTTAGTTAATTAGAATACTCAATAATGGCTGATAGTACAAATATTATTAAAATAAAGGTATAGGATAAATAAAGCAACACATATAAAATACATATAAAAACGGTTACTATATTATCTCTATGTAATATAGTAACCGTTACTTTAAGTTATTCAATTGTGTTTTCCTCCAAATCATTATTCTTTTAATTA
>OODA01000360.1_pt1 | contig 31037 bp, 29 predicted proteins | sample 1671341 | NCBI WGS metagenome assembly OODA01 (sample SAMN06348147, study PRJEB24527) | human gut metagenome | biome: human gut; feature: ankylosing spondylitis patient; material: feces | host: Homo sapiens | place: China | collected 2015-10 | reverse complement strand
AGAATACCACCCGCAACTCCAATGGCAACATGCGCAAGAAGCAGTCTGAGTACGCTTCTCAGCTGAAGGAAAAGCAGAAGGTCAAGTTCATCTACGGCGTTCTGGAAAAGCAGTTCCACAATGCTTACCTGCGTGCTGAGGCAATGCCCGGCAAGACCGGTGAGAACCTGCTCCAGCTCATGGAGCGCCGCCTGGACAACGTCGTGTTCCGCCTGGGCTTTGCTCAGACCCGCCGCGACGCCCGCCAGCTGGTGAGCCACGCTCACTTCACCGTCAATGGCAAGAAGGTCAACATCCCCTCTTACCAGATCAAGGCCGGTGACGTGATCGAGGTCCGTGAGTCCAGCCGTTCTTCTGCAAAGTTCGCAAAGCTGACTGGCCCTGAGGCTCCCGTCGTGGCTCTGCCTTCCTGGCTGGACCGCGAGGCCGGCACCCTGAAGGGCGTCGTCACCAAGCTCCCTGAGCGCAGCGACATCGACTACGAAGTTGCAGAGCACCTCATCGTCGAGCTGTACTCCAAGTAATCCATTAAGAAGGATGCGCCTTCCGGATGGATGGCAGTCTTTCGCATTCTTTTCTTTGAAAGAATTTAATAATGGGCCGACGGCAACGTCGGTTTGACAAGGAGGGCATAGATATGATGGAGATTGAACGTCCCAAAATCGAAACGGCAAGCCTGTCCCCGGACGGCCGCTACGGCAAATTCGTGGCAGAACCGCTGGAGCGTGGCTTTGGCATCACACTGGGCAATAGCCTGCGTCGTGTGCTTCTTTCCTCTCTGCCCGGTGTCGCCGTGACCAGCGTCAAGATCGACGGCGTGGTTCACGAGTTCTCCACCATTGAGGGCGTCAAGGAAGACGTTACCGAAATTGTCCTGAACCTGAAGGGTATTGCTGCAAAGCTGTACACCGATGGTCCGAAGACAGTGCGTGTTGAGGCAGTGGGCCCCTGTGAGGTCACCGCTGACAACATCAAGCAGGGCGACGATATTGAGATCCTGAACCCTGAATGGCACATTGCGACCCTGGGCGAGGGCGGCAAGCTCGTCATGGAGCTCACCTTCGATAAGGGCCGCGGCTATGTGCCCGCAGAGCGCAATAAGCAGGCCATCGTCGAGAAGAACGACATCAACACTCTTCCCGTCGATAGCATTTACACCCCTGTTCTCAAGGTGAATTACAATGTTGAGAACACCCGTGTTGGCCAGGCAATCGATTACGACAAGCTGACCATTGAGGTTTGGACCGATGGCACGATCAATGCGCAGGAGGCCGTTTCTCTGGCTGCCCGCGTGCTGACCGAGCACCTGAACCTGTTCGTCAACCTGTCCGATGAGGCCGCTGGCACCGAGATCATGGTGGAGAAGACCAACGACGACAAGGAGAAGGCTCTGGAGATGACCATCGAAGAGCTGGATCTGAGCGTCCGTTCCTTCAACTGCCTGAAGCGTGCCGGTATCAACACGGTCGAGGATCTGGTCAGCAAGAGCGAGGACGAAATGATGAAGGTTCGCAACCTCGGCCGCAAGAGCCTGGAGGAAGTCATGGCGAAGCTGGACTCCCTCGGCTTCAAGCTGAACACAGACGATGAATAACTAAAATAATTAAGGAGTGAAACGGGATGCCCGGTACCAGAAAGCTCGGTAGAACCAGCGACAGCCGCAACGCTATGATGCGCGCTATGGTTACCTACCTGTTAGAGAATGGCAAGATTGAGACCACTGTCACTCGCGCTAAGGACGTTCGTTCCATGGCCGAGAAGATGATCAGCCTTGGCAAGGCAAGCGACCTGCACACCAAGCGTCAGGTGTATGCCTACATCACCAAGGAAGATGTTGCAAAGAAGCTGTTTGATGAGATCAGCCCCAAGTACGCTGACCGCAACGGCGGCTACACCCGCATCATCAAGATCGGCGCTCGCCGCGGCGACGCTGCTGAGATGGCAGTTCTGGAGCTCGTCTGATCGACTCTGACTGTAGAAACAGTGTAACGAAACGCTCTTTCCCTTCGGGGAGAGGGCGTTTTTTGTTGCCCGGAGGCGCGATTCGTGCTATACTGAATACTGTATACGCAGCCGGGAGTTTTCCACAGAGAGGAGGGACTGCGGTTGAAACGACGACACTTCCTGTCGCTTGCGGCCTGCTGCCTGCTGGGGCTGCTGCCGGGGTGCAGCTTCCCCATGACGGACAACATGCAGGTCGAGGATCTGCTGCGCGCTCCGCGCCTTTCGGGCGATTACGGTGCGCTGCAAAATGCCCTGAACGACTGGCTGGGCGAGAGTGCGCAGCTCAAATACCCCATGCAGGGGGAGCTGCTTTCGCCCTTCCTGCTGCAGGATCTGGACGGCGACGGCGAACAGGACGCCGCCGTGCTCTACACGACGGCCCAGTCCTCCAACGTCTGCATCGCCTTTTTGCAGAAGGATGCCGCAGGCGCATGGAAAGTGCAGCAGACCATCGAGGGTCTGGCTGACACGGTGGACAATGTCCGGCTGGCGCAATTGCAGGACGGCAACGCCGTGCAGCTGGTGGTGGGCTATCTGGCCGCACAGGGGGACAGCTATCTGGCCGTCTATTCCTACGAACACGGCGAGGTGAACGCCATTCTGGAGCAGTCCTACGAGCAGTACCTCGTGGAGGACATCACCGGCGGCGGCAACGAGGACCTGATCCTGATGTCCACGCTGGAGGACGGCGGAGTGCAGATCGAGCTGCTGACCGTGAACCGGGACGGCAGCTTCCAGCAGGTGGCTGTCATGGGCCTGTCGGCGGACAAGTTCTCCGGCTGCGCCTCGGTGGCGTCGGGCCTGGGAGCGGATGGCCGGCATTATCTGGTGCTGGACGGCTGGACCGGCATTTCCGGCAACAATCTGGCTACGGTGCTCCTGCGTTTCGATGAAGAGAGCCAGCAGATGATCCCGGCCGAGCAGATCAGCGCCAGCGCGCTTTACAGCGCCTCGCTGCGCAATGTGCCGAATCTCGTCAGCCGCGACCTGGACGGCGACGGCACGGTGGAGATCCCCACCCAGCCGGACGAGGCCGGTCTGCTGAACATGAGCCAGAGCCGACGGATGGACTTCATCGTCTGGATGGACTACACCCGGCCCGACCCGGAAAAGAGCTTCGGCCTGCTGGACGAAGAGACGAACTGTTACATCGAGCTGCCCGCCGAGTGGGAGGGTAACCTGCTGCTCACCGACAGCGCCGACATCGACGACGCGGTGGAGCTGCGCACCGTGGACGAAAACAAGCTGGTGCTCACCCTGCGGCTGGTGTCGTCCAGCGCCAGCGCGGCGGGCTGGACCCGGCTGGGCGTGGTGGCATCCCGCCAGATGCAGGCAAAGCTGGGCGAGGATGCCGTCATCCAGGACCAGACCTATCGGCTGTCCCGCTCGCTGTATCGGCTGAACTGAGCCTGGCCGACTGGATGCAATCCAAAAGAAATCGAATGAAAAAAGACCGGCCCCGCGGTCACACCGGGGCGGAATAGAACGGAGGCATGTTGTAGATGGTCAAGGTACTTGTTGTGGAGGACGAAGCCAGCATCCGCGAGATGATCGCGCTGAACCTGCGGCGGGCCGGGATGGAGGCCGTGGAGGCCGACAGCGCCGAGGCTGCGCTCCCGCTGCTGGAGCAGAGACCGGGCTGCGATGCGGCCATTCTGGATGTGATGCTGCCCGGCATGAACGGCTTCTCGCTCTGCGAGACCATCCGCCGCACCGACCAGAAGATCGGCATCATCATTCTCAGCGCCAAAGGGCAGGAGCAGGATAAGATCCGCGGCCTGTCCATCGGCGCCGACGACTATATGACCAAGCCGTTCAGCGTCAGCGAGCTGCTGGCCCGCGTGGAGGCGCTCTGCCGCCGTGTGAACCGCTCGACGGGCGGGGAGAACGGAAAGGAAGCAACTCCCGCCGCCCTTGTCAGCGGCGATTTCGTGCTGGACGAGAACCGCCGTGTCCTGCTCAAGGCAGGCCGCCCCATCGAGCTGACGCAGGTGGAGTTCCAGATCATGGAGCTGTTCTTCCACAACCCCGGCATCGCGCTGGTGCGGGAAAAGATCCTCAAGGGCGTCTGGGGCGAGAACTACTTCGGCGACGTGAAGATCGTGGATGTGAATATCCGCCGCCTGCGGATGAAGGTGGAGGATGAGCCGAGCCACCCGACCCACATCATGACGGTGTGGGGCTACGGCTACCGGTGGGAAGAATGACCCGCTCCGGCTCACAAAAGGCAGACTGAGGAAGGGAGGTGCGCAGGGTGAGAAGCGGAATTACGCGGCGATGGCTGCGGGGCAGCCTGATGCTGACGGTGCTGCTGTTGATACTGGTCGAAGGCATGTTCCTGTACAGCTGCTCACGCAACTACTACAACAGCGTCCAGCAGACGATGTACCGCCGCTTTTCCTCGGTGAACGGCCAGCTGAAGATGTACACCGGCGACACAGCCCAGAAAGCCGCCGCCAACCGCAGCGTGGCCCTGCGCCGGATGGTGGAGCAGTTCTCCGATAAGGACAAATACGAATTTATGCTGCTGGACAGCTATGGCGGCGTCATCGCGTCGTCCAGCGGCACCGATGCCGAGGGCATCCTGAGCAGCGCCGACTTTGAGCGGGCACAGGAGAACGCCGACGGCATGGGAATGGCCATCTATCGCACCGCCAGCAATGAGATGGTCATGGCCGTCTGCTGTCTGGTGCCCTATGCAGCCGAAGACGTGGCGGCCATGCGGCTCGTCACGAGCCTGACCCTCATCCAGAACCAGATGAAAAGCGTCTTCCTCATCAGCATCGTGGTGATGGTGGTCATTCTGGGCTTTACGGTGGCGTCCGGTCTGTATTTCGTGCGCAGCATCGTGGTCCCGCTGGGGCAGGTGGAGCGCACCGCCGCCAGCATCGCGCGGGGAGAACTGGACGTTCGCCTGCCCGTGACCGGCGACAGCCGCGACGAGGTGGACCGCCTGCGCGGCACCATCAACCAGATGGCCGAGGGGCTGGAAGAGACCGAGAAGATGAAGAATGAGTTCATCAGCTCGGTGTCCCATGAGCTGCGCACACCGCTGACCTCCATCCGGGGCTGGGTGGAAACGCTGCGCACCCTCGACGACCCGGAGGACGAGAACTACCGCAAGGGCTTGGAGATCATCAACAACGAGACGGCCCGCCTGTACAACATGGTGGAGGAACTGCTGGATTTCAGCCGCCTGCAGAACGGCCGCCTGAAGATGGACTGCCGCCTGCTGGACCTTGTGGCCGAGCTGACGGACGCCGTCCTCTTCTGCGAGGCCCGCATCCAGCGGGAGGGGCTGCTGCTCTCCTACAACGAGCCGGAGGAGATGATCCCCGTCTATGCCGACCAGGACCGCCTGCGGCAGGTGTTCATCAACATCCTGGACAATGCCATCAAGTATTCGGCCCCCGGCGGGCGCATCACCGTGAAGATCTGGCAGGGTGAGTATAAGGCCTTCATCGAGATCATCGACCAGGGCCGGGGCATCCCGCCGGAAGACCTGGAAAACGTGAAGACCAAGTTCTACAAGGGCAGCAACTCGGTGCGCGGCAGCGGCATCGGTCTGGCGCTGGTGGATTCCATCATGACGGCGCTGGACGGCACGCTCGACCTCAAGAGCACCCTGGGCCGGGGCACCGTGGTCACGCTGGGCCTGCCCCTTTATAAGCGCTGAGAAGATTTAGACACAATTTTGCGGTACAATGAGAACTGCAAAAAAATCACCCGCCCGACTCAGTCGTGCGCGGGGACAGGAGACATGGATGAATCAACCAAAACAGGAACGTTTCAAAACGAGCGTGGGCGGGCAGGCCCTGATGGAAGGCATCATGATGCGTGGCCCGAAGAACATCTGCTGCGCGGTGCGCAAGCCGGACGGCACCATTGAGACAAAGATCGAGCCGACCCCCACCCACGGCATCTGGACGAAGATCCCTCTCGTGCGGGGGGCCATCTCGATGGTGGAGAGCCTCATCATGGGCTACCGGTATATGATGTATTCCGCACAGGTGAGCATGGGCGACGACTACGACCCCGAAGAGGAGGAGACCGCCTTTGAAAAATGGGTGGGCGACCACCTGGGCAAAAAAGCCGAGGATGTCCTGCTGGGCGCTGCCGCCGTGCTGGGCGGACTGTTCGCCATCCTGCTGTTCACGGTGCTGCCGACCGTTCTGGTGGGCGGCGTCAACCGGCTGCTCCCGCTGGGCCGGTGGAGCAAGGTCATCCTCGAAGCGGTCCTGAAGGTGGCCATCTTCCTGAGCTATATGGTCGCCATCTCCAAAATGAAGGAGATCCACCGCGTGTTCGAGTACCACGGGGCCGAGCACAAGACCATCGCCTGTTATGAGGCCGGGGATGCGCTCACCGTGGAGAATGTCCGCAAATACACCCGCTTCCACCCCCGCTGCGGCACCAGCTTTCTGATCCTGGTCGTCATCGTCAGCGTCTTCCTGTACAGTGTGCTGCCCTGGTCCAGCACCGGGCTGCGGGTGGTGTTCAAACTGCTGCTCCTGCCGGTGGTCATGGGCATCAGCTACGAGCTGCTGAAGTGGTGCGGCCGGTCTGACAATCTTGCCACCCGCATCATCCGACAGCCCGGCATCTGGGTGCAGCATCTGACCGTATTCGAGCCGGACGACAGCATGATCGAAGTGGCCATTGCGGCGGTGACGCCCGTGCTGCCCGAAGACCCGGAGGACGGCAGATGGTGAACGAAGGCATCCTGCCCCGCGCGGCGCTGCGGCAGGTGGAGGCCCGGCTCACCGAGGCGGGCTGCCCCGATGCCGATTTTGACGCGGCCGAACTCTTCCGGCTGGCGGTGGGCGCAGACGCCCGGCTGGCCACGGCTCCGCTGACCGCCGCACAGGCGGCGCAGCTGGAAGCCCTGACCGCCCGCCGTGCCGACCGTGAGCCGCTGCAATACCTCTGCGGCAGCTGGCCGTTCCTCGACTTTGAGCTGGCGGTGGGGCCCGGTGTGCTCTGCCCCCGTGCCGATACCGAAGTGGTGGCCGAGGCCGCCGCCGAACTGCTGCGGGGCGTCCCGCACCCGAAGGTGCTGGATCTTTGCGCCGGGACCGGCTGTCTGGGCCTGGGCGTCCAGCGGTTCTGCCCGGCGGCAGAGGTGACGAGCCTGGAAAAAAGCCCGGCGGCGTTTGCGTATCTGACCCGGAATGCCCGCCTGCCCAATGGGCTGCATCTGACCCCGGTGCAGGGAGACCTGTTCACCTATTGGGAGACTCTGCCGGAAGGGGAGCTGGACCTCATCGTGTCCAACCCGCCCTACCTGACCGCGGCCGAGATGGGGCAGCTGCAGCCCGAAGTGGCGCAGGAACCGGCCATGGCGCTGGCAGCGGGGGAGGATGGCCTTGTATTTTACCGTGCCCTCGCGGAACACTACCAGAGAGCGCTCCGCCCCGGCGGTGCACTGGCGCTGGAGATCGGCTGGCAGCAGCGGGAAGCCGTCACGGCCCTGCTGGAAGCAAACGGCTGGGTCGGGATCGCCTGCCGGAAGGACTACGGCGGCAACGACCGGGCCGTCACCGCTAGAAAACCCTGCAAGTGACCGCAAAGCCCGGCTGCCTGCCGCAAGATGCGAGGTTTTGCGCCGACTTGCGGGTCAGCCAGAGCGGGAAAAATAATCGAAAAAACAAACAACTTCCTGTTGTAATATTCTGGATTTGTGATATACTATTAGAGAAAGAATCGGAATGCCCCGCGCAGGCGGCGGAACGAGCCGCGCCGGGAGAGGACAGCAAAGGAGAACACTATGGCAGCAAAGAATCAGAACACGGTCGTCACCGCGACCCAGAAGACCGAGCCGGGTGCCAAGAAGGACGCGCTGGCGACCGCGCTGGCCCAGATCGAAAAGCAGTTCGGCAAGGGCGCCGTCATGAAGCTGGGCGACAATGCCGCCATGCAGGTGGAAGCCATCTCCACCGGCAGCCTGGGTCTGGATATGGCATTGGGCGTGGGCGGTGTGCCGCGCGGCCGCATCGTCGAGGTGTACGGCCCGGAATCCAGCGGTAAGACCACGCTGGCCCTGCACATCCTGGCCGAGGCTCAGAAGCAGGGCGGCGAGGTCGCCTTCATCGACGTCGAGCACGCGCTGGACCCCGTGTATGCCGAGGCACTGGGCGTGGACATCAACAACCTGCTGGTCAGTCAGCCGGACACCGGTGAGCAGGCCATGGAGATCTGCGAGGCGCTGGTCCGTTCCGGTGCCATCGACGCCATCGTCGTGGACTCGGTCGCCGCCATGGTCCCCCGCGCCGAGATCGAGGGCGAGATGGGCGACAGCCACGTCGGCCTGCAGGCCCGCCTGATGAGCCAGGCCATGCGCAAACTGACCAGCGTCATTGGCAAGACCAACACGGTCTGTGTCTTCATCAACCAGCTGCGTGAGAAGGTCGGCGTCGTCTACGGCAACCCCGAAGTCACCACCGGCGGCCGTGCGCTGAAGTATTATTCCTCGGTGCGCATCGACATCCGCCGTGTGGAGGGCCTGAAGGACTCCTCCGGCCAGTTCATCGGCAACCACACCCGCGCCAAGATCGTGAAGAACAAGGTGGCACCTCCGTTCCGTGAGGCCGAGTTCGACATCATGTTCGGCGAGGGCATTTCCAAGATGAGCGAACTCATTGATCTGGGCGTCAAGCTGGGCATCGTCCAGAAAAGCGGTGCATGGTTCAACTACGGCGATATCCGCCTGGGTCAGGGCCGCGACAACGCCAAACAGTTCCTGCGGGACAACCCGGAGCTGGCCAACGACATCGAGGGCCAGATCCGCGCCAATGCCGACAAGCTCTATGCCACCCGCCGCACCGCAAAGGCAGCCGCCGCTGCACCGGACGCCGGCAGCAGGGCCGAGTCCGCCCCGGCCAAGGAGCCGGTGGTCAAGGCTCCCGTCCGCAGCAGCGAGAGCGAACTGGACATCATGGTGGAAGAGTAAATGGCATGGTACCGTGGAGCCCGCCGCCCGCTGGACGAGGCGGAAAAATCCACCGATGCGGCCAAGGCCCGTGCCCGCGCGATGGAGCTGCTGGCTGGGCAGGAGCTGTCCTCCGGCGGCCTCTACGAGCGGCTGAACCGCCGCTTTACCGGGCAGACGGCTGCCGCCGTGGTGGCTGAGATGGTGGAGCGGGAGTATGTCAACGATGCGCGCTATGCCGAGACCCGCGCCCATGGCCTGCTGGCGGCGAAAAAAAGCCGCCGCGCTGCCGCACAGAACCTGCGGCAGAAGGGCCTGAGCGCCCCGCAGATCGAACAGGCGCTGGACACGGTCTATGCCGCCGACGAGACCGGAGAAGACCCGGAGCTGGAAGCCGCCGCCGCGCTGGTGGCCAGCCGCTACCGCAAAAAACTGGAAGCTGGACGCCGCGACCTCGTGGTGGCCGCTCTGATGCGCCGGGGCTTTGCCTACCCGGTCATCCGGGACGCGATCCAGCGCGTGGAACAGGAATAACGGCTTGTTTGCACGGCCGCTTCGTCTCGTACACACCGTGCCGGAACGGCCGTTCGGACGAACACCGGAACCGTAAAAAAGAAAGAGAGTAGCATCCCCTTATGAAAATTGCATGTATTTCCCTTGGCTGCCCGAAGAACCAGGTCGATCTGGACGGCATGGTCCACATCCTGCTGTCTGCCGGGCACGAGACCGTGGCCGAGCTGGGTGAGGCCGATGTCATTCTGGTCAACACCTGCGGCTTTATCGAGAGCGCCAAGACCGAGGCCATCGAAAACATCCTCGAAGCCTGCTCTTACAAGCAGCAGAACCCCGATCTGAAGGTCATCGTCACCGGCTGCCTGGCCGAGCGCTACCGCAGCCAGATCGAGGAGGAGATCCCCGAAGTGGACGCCGTGGTCGGCTGCGCCTCCAACAAGGCCATTGACTCCATCGTGGCCCGCCTGTTCAACGGCGAGGACCACCTCGAAAGCTACGGCCTGAAGAAGGACTTCCCGCTGGGCGGCAAGCGCGTCATCGGCACCCCCGCCCACTATGCGTACTTAAAGATCGCCGAAGGCTGCAACAACCGCTGCCACTACTGCGCCATCCCCGGTATCCGCGGCCCGCTGCGCAGCCGTGACATGGCCGACTGCGTGGCCGAGGCCCGCTGGCTGGCCGGTGAGGGCGTCAAGGAGCTTATCATCGTGGCGCAGGACCCCACCGCCTATGGCGAGGACTGGGGCAAGCCAGGCAGCATCTGCGAGCTGCTGGATCAGCTGAACAAGGTCCAAGGCATCGAGTGGATCCGCATCATGTACGCCTACCCGGAGCGGATCACCGATGCGTTCATTGCCGCCATGAAGCGGAACGAGAAGGTCCTGCCTTATCTCGATCTGCCCATCCAGCACTGCAACGATGTCATCCTCAAGAACATGAACCGCCGCTCCAACCGTGCGGAGCTGCTGGACGTCATCGGCAAGCTGCGCCGCGAGATCCCTGGCATCACCCTGCGCACCACCCTGATCGCAGGCTTCCCCGGCGAGACCGAGGAGCAGTTCGAAGACCTGTGCAACTTCGTCAAGGAAGTGCAGTTCGACCGTCTGGGCTGCTTTGCCTACTCGGCTGAGGAGAACACCGTGGCCGCCCGCATGGACGGCCAGATCGAGCAGGAGGTCAAGGAGAAGCGCGCCGAGTTGGTGATGCAGATCCAGACCGGCATCATGGCCCAGAAGCAGGCGGCCAAGGTGGGCCAGACCGTCCGCGTCATCTGCGACGGCATCGACGACGAGAGCGGCCTGTACCTTTGCCGCACCGCAGCCGATGCCCCCGAAGTGGACGGCAACGTCTGCGTTTCCAGTGAAGAGCCGCTGTATCCCGGCGCGTTCTATGACATCCTGGTGGACGACAGCGACCTTTACGATCTGTATGGTACTGTCAAAAAATAACAAATTGGAGGGTAAAACGTATGAATCTGCCCAATAAACTGACCCTGTGCCGCATCATTCTGGTGCCCGTCTTCATGATCTTCGTCTCGTTGACCGAGTTTGGCACCGAGACCTTCAACGCCATATGGTATCTGGTGGCAGGCATCGTCTTTGCCGCTGCCAGCTTCACCGATTATCTGGACGGCCATCTGGCCCGCAAGTGGCACATGGTCACCGACTTCGGCAAGTTTGCCGACCCGCTGGCCGACAAGCTGCTGACCACGGTGGCCCTCATCTACATGATGCGGGACGGCGTGTGCAGCCCCGTGGTGCTCTGCATCATCCTGGCCCGCGAGTTCGCGGTGTCCGGCCTGCGGATGGTTGCCGCCGGTGCGAAGGACGGCAAGGTCATCGCGGCCAATATGTGGGGCAAGGTGAAGACGGTGCTGCAGATGCTGACCATCATCTTCTACTTCTTCGGCATCTCGCTGACCTATGGCAATACCGTCCTCGGCAATCTGAACGTCTGGCTCATCTCCTACTGGCTGTGCTGGCTGGTGGCAGCGGCCACCGCCATCTCCGGCATCAAGTATCTGTGGGACAACCGCAGCTTCATCAACACGGCAAAATGATCCATTCTGGAATAAAATGAAACAAAATTCGCTTTTGGATAAGATTCGGCGGGTGTTGTCCATCCTGCTGAACCTGGCCGTGGTGCGGATGGAGCCCATCGCCATCCGGATGAGCTGGGAAGCGGTGGGCGAGCAGACCCTGACCTTCTACACCGAAAACTCCAACCTCTTCTCGGCGGCGGTCTGCCTGCTGGTGGCAGTCTGCCAGCTGTGGGCGCTGCTGTCCGGCCGTGCGCTGCCCCGCTGGGTCAAGCGGCTGAAGTTCATTGCGGCCTGCTGCCTGACCCTGACCTTCCTGACAGTGGTCTTTGTGCTGGCACCCTGCTACCCCGATGAGGGCGGCGTGGTGTTCCTGCTGACGGAAAGCTCCATGCTGTACCACCACCTGCTGAACCCGGTCCTCGTTTTTGTCTCCTTTGTCTTTCTGGAACGGGAGCCGCGGCTCCCGGCCTGGAACATCCCGCTGGCGCTGGTGCCGACGGCGATCTACGGAAGCATCGCTCTGTGGGCCAACTACCAGCGTCTGTGGACGGGGCCTTACCCCTTTTTGCTGGTGTATGAGCAGACGCCCCGGCAGACGGTGCTGTGGTGCGCGGGCATCCTGGCCGGGAACCTGATCTGCGCAGCGCTGGTCTGGTGGCTGGGGGGCAACAGCCGGAAACGCCGATAAACTGCAACACAAAGGGCCTGTTTTCTGACGGCAGCTGCCGCCGGAAAACAGGCCCTTTTTGCGTGAAGCAGGGGGGACGGATCAGTCCGCTTTCTTGTATTCTGCTTTCATGGCAGAATAGCCGATAAGGACGGTCCACACATAGGCGCAGGTCTTGGGGATCATCAGCAGGCCGATGACCGGGATCACATCGCCCCACAGCACCACCGGGATATAGAAGCCGAAGCTCAGCACGATGGTGAGCCACATCCAGCGGAATGCGGTGTCGTGGTGCTCCTTGGCGCTGCGGTAGAACAGCACGATGACCAGCAGGCCCAGCAGCGCGAAGGGGAGGTTGCGGTAGATGCCCCAGGACAGGGGAGAATGGTTGGTGAGCCACTGGTTCTGGGGCATCATGCAGAGGATCACACGGGCAGCCGACAGAGCGTAGACGGCCCAGGTCACGGCCTTCTGGCCCTGGATGTGGTAGCGCTGACGCCAGACGTAGTACAGCAGCACATAGAATACCGTCATGGTGATCGAGGTGATCCACTTGCCCAGACCCAGCTGGAAAGCGTAGCTGTCAAGGCCGGTGGTGCACAGAGCCAGTGCGCGGGGCACCAGATGGAAGGAATCACCGGCACCCAGCACCACAGCCATCCAGCCAAACAGCTGGAACTGGGCGGAGCCTTTGCTGTTCCGGATCATGCGGATACCCACGGAAAGGACGGTGAGCAGATAAAAAATGTCGAAAAGCGTTTCAAAGATCGCACGCATCGTAAAAATCTCCTTTGTTGTCTGAAATGGGTGGAATGGGGGAATGCAGCGGGGTCCTGCCGGAGAGAACGGAACATCACCTCCTTAATTGAACAATGTTCACTTTGACGGATAAAAAATCCCCACGAAACCGTGGGAAGTTTTTTAATAGATGGCCCGCCGGACGATCTCCAGCACCATGGACGGGTCGAAATCCTGCTGCACCAGCGCGGAAAGCATCTGGGAAAACAGGACCCCGGCAAACCGTTCGGCGGTGAACTGGTCGTTAAAGGCGTCCGGCCGGACGTTGGGGTCCTGCTGCAGGACGAAACACAGCTGCCGCAGGATGTGCTGCCACGCCTGCTGCATCTGCTGTTTTCCATCCGCTGTGCCCTGGTGCATAAAGCCAAGGGAGTGATGGGTGAAAAAGCCGGGATACTGGGCGCAGCCGTATTCCAGCTGCCGATACATCCAGCGGACACAGGCCAGCGTGTCCCGGAAGACGGCTTCGTCCTCCGGGCGGTGGAAGATATCGTTCCAGATGCTTTCCACCGTGGCGCTCACCAGCTCGGTCTTGGATGCAAAGTAGTTGTAGATGCAGCCCACCGACACACCGCAGGCCGCAGCCACGGCGCGGATGTTGACCGCTGCCCATCCATTTTGCTGGATGAGGGCACGACTGGCTTTTAAGATATCCTCTTTGGAGGTTGCGGTAAGATTCATGCGATCACCTCAAAATGAACTGTGTTCATTATAGGCAAGACACAACGTTCTGTCAAGGGGAAAAGCAAAAAAGTTTTTGGAAATTTTTGCACGGCGCAAAAAAGGCTGCCCCACGGGAAGACCCGTGGGGCAGCTTTGGAAAGAACGCTGGTCGTTACAGCAGCGGGATGCCGGCCTTGGCGCAGGCTTCGTGCGTGGCCTGATCCCAGACGCTGGCCTGGACCTCGCCGATGTGGGCACTGCCCAGCAGCAGCATGCACAGGCGGCTCTGGCCGATGCCGCCGCCGATGGTGTAAGGCAGCTCGCCGGACAGAACGGCCTTGTGGAACGGCAGGGCGCGGCGGTCGTCGCAGCCTGCCATGGTCAGCTGTCGGTCCATGCTTTCGGGGCTGACGCGGATGCCCATGCTGCTCAGCTCATAGCTGCACTGCAGCGGCTCGTTCCAGAACAACAGGTCGCCGTTCAGGTCCCAGTCGTCGTAGTCGGGCGCACGGCCATCGTGGGGCTTGCCGCTCTTCAGCGGGGCACCGATCTTCATCAGGAAAGTGGTGCCGTTTTCCTTAACGAAAGCGTTCTCGCGCTCCTTCGGGGTCAGGTCAGGGTACCGATCTTCCAGTTCCTGGGTGGTGATAAAGGTCACGTTCGGGGTGTGCAGGGGCAGGTCCTGCAGCTGGGGGAACATGGCGTGGAGGTTCATCTCGGTGGCGCAGACCGCCGACACGATGGAACGCACGACATTTTTCAGATAGGCTTCGTTGCGGTCCTCTTCACGGATGACCTTCTCCCAGTCCCACTGGTCCACGTAGACGGAGTGGAGGTTGTCCAGCTCCTCATCACGGCGGATGGCGTTCATGTCGCAGTACAGGCCCTTGCCCACCCGGAAGCCGTAGTCCTTCAGGGCCTTGCGCTTCCACTTGGCCAGCGACTGCACCACCTGCGCTTCGGTGCCGCTGTCCTTGATGTCAAAGGTGACCTTCCGCTCGACGCCGTTCAGGTCGTCGTTCAGGCCGGTGGAGGCCTCCAGGAACAGCGGTGCGGACACGCGGTAGAGGTTCAGCGTGGCGCAGAGCGTGTCTGCGAACAGCCGCTTCACGGTGCCGATGGCGCGCTGGGTGTCGTACAGATTCAGCGCAGGCGTGTAGTTTGCCGGGATGATCGTTTTACTCATGGCAGTTTACCCCTCTCTTGCGCTCCAGACCGGCCGAATTGCCGGAGCTGGAGACGCTTCCCTTTAATATCGTAAATTATGGCACAAGTTGAGGGAGATGTAAAGGGGAATGCCGAAAAAGCTGCGCTCAGGCGAGCAGGGTGCGCAGAATGAACTGCGGCCCCTCCTTGCCCACCGTCCCGGTGGGGACGAAGCCGACCTTGCGGAGAACCGCCTGGGAGGCCGCATTGGCGGGTTCGGTCTCAGCCTCCACGGCGGCCACGCCGGGCTGGGCCAGCGCCCAGCGGCAGGCGGCGCGGACGGCCTCGGTGGCATAGCCCTGGCCCTGAAATTCGGGTGAGATGCCGTAGCCGATCTCCGGCTGGCCGTTTTTGGGCAGACCCTTGAAGCAGAGGTCACCGACAAAGTCGCCGGAATCGTTCTGGTAAAGGCCCCAGGCCGTGTACCAGATCCACTGCTCCGGGTGCCGGAGGGAGAGGGTCAGCATTTCGGTATAGGGGCCGACCAGTTCCGGGTCGGTGGTGCGGGCGAGCAGGGTGCGCATCCCATCCGGTAGCAGCGGGATGAGAAAAAGACGTTCGGTCAAAAGCTGCATGATGTGAACCCTCCGATTTGTTTTTGCCCAGTGTAGCACAGCCGGAGAATGGCGTCAAATCGCTTGACTTCCTGTCCGGCGGCTATTATAATAAATCTGTATCAGAACAAATGCGTTGATCCGGGCAGAGTAGCGCAGGGAGCGTCTGCACAGAGAGAACGGGCCGTTGGCTGGGAGCCTGTTTGCAGAGGACTGTGGGAAGTGCGCCCGGAGAGCACACTGCGGGAAGGACAGTATCGCAGTGCGGCGGCCGCCGTTACCGGCTTTGAGCGACAAACAGAAGTGGAACCGCGATTTGGAATGAGAACCGCCTTCGTTGCTGTACCAGGGTACAGCGAGGAGGGCTTTTTTGTTTTTGCGGCTTCTGTCTGCCACACAAAAGGAGAGGTTTTTATGCAGATTTTCAACACCCTGACCCGCCAGAAGGAAGAGTTCGTGCCGCAGGTGCCCGGCGAGTACCGCATCTACGTCTGCGGCCCGACCGTTTACAACTATATCCACATCGGCAACGCCCGCCCGCTGATCGTGTTCGACACCCTGCGCCGCTATCTGGAATACCGCGGCAACAAGGTCATCTATGTGTCCAACATCACCGACATCGACGATAAGCTCATCAAGAAGGGCCAGGAAGAGGGCACCTCCATGAAGGAAGTCGCCCAGCGCTTTGAGGCCGAGTACCTCAAGGATGCCGCCGGTCTGAACTGCAAAAAGCCCACCGTCCAGCCCCGCGCCACCGAGCACATCCAGCAGATTTTGGACATCGTCAAGGACCTGATCGACTCCGGCCACGCCTATGTGGCCAAGAACGGCGACGTCTACTTCCGCGTCAAGAGCGACCCGGAGTACGGCAAGCTCAGCCACCTCAAGCTGGACGATCTGGAGAGCGGCAACCGCGAGCTGCGCAGCCAGATGGAGGATGACCTGAAGGAAGACCCCGCCGACTTCGCTGTCTGGAAGGCCGCCAAGCCCGGCGAGCCTGCCTGGGAAAGCCCCTACGGCATGGGCCGCCCCGGCTGGCACATCGAGTGCAGCGCCATGAGCCGCACCCATCTGGGCAAGACCATCGACCTGCACTGCGGCGGGCAGGACCTCATCTTCCCCCACCACGAGAACGAGATCGCCCAGAGCGAGTGCGCCAACGGCTGTGCGTTCGCCCGTTACTGGATGCACAACGGCTTCATCAATGTGGACAATCAGAAGATGTCCAAGAGCCTGCACAACTTCTTCACCGTCCGCGATGTGGCCAACCTCTACGGCTATGAGCCCATCCGCTACTTCATGCTGACCGCAGGCTACCGGATGCCGCTGAACTACACCGTAGACCTCATCGAGAGCTGCAAGAACAGCCTGGAGCGCCTGTACACCTGCCGCGAAAACCTCGATTTCGCCCTGAGCAAGAGCGAGTTCGGCACCGACGAGAGCCTGAAGGCCAAGGCCGACGAGGCCCGCACCAAGTTCTGCAAGGCGATGGACGACGACCTGAACACCCCCGATGCGCTGGCTGCGGTGTTCGATCTGGTCAAGGAGATCAACACCTTGTCCGCTTCTTCCACCAAAGAAGCGCTCGAAGCTGCCGCCAAGGCGTTCGACGAGATCACCGATGTGCTGGGCCTGATGTACAACCGCAGGAAGGACGAGGTGCCCGCCGAAGTGACTGAGCTGGTCGAAAAGCGCGCTGCGGCCAAGAAAGCCAAGGACTGGGCCACCGCCGATGCCATCCGCGCCCAGCTGACCGAGATGGGCTGGGCCGTCAAGGATACCGCCCAGGGTCCCCAGCTGAGCAAGCTGTAAAGAGCGGAAGAAACTGCCGTGCGTCTGCACGGCAGTTTTTATATCAAAATTTTGAGTTACTTGAATCCCGTTATTGACCCAAAGGGCAGGATGCGGTAAAATAAAGTTGGCCCAAAGCAATTTTTGGCCCGGCGGGAAGTTTCCCGCCGCACGACCGCAACCTTTGAAATGCAAACAGGAGGTCTGCCATATGAAGACCAAAAGGATGATCTCGCTGCTGCTCGCCGTCCTTCTGACGCTGAGCGTGGCCGTTACCCCGGCGTTTGCAGCGTCGGCGGGGGATCTGCTGCCCGCCGCAGAAAGTGCAGATGTCGAGGAAAGCAATGATGTCGTTTCCATCCGCCTGACCACTTCGGGTGAGTTGGTTTATGGTTCGCCGTTCACCCTCAGCGTCGTGACCAAACCCGCCGACACCCAGTATATCGGCGTGGTCATCGGCACCAAGGGTGAGGCAAAGGGCTATGTGACGCTGGTCCTCTCGGACAAGATCCGCACCCTGCTCAAGATGATCCCGCTGCCGCGCAAGATGTCCGCTACGCCGGATCAGCAGGAAGAATTCAACCTCTACGCCTACCTCAAGCAGCTCATTGACGGCAACGACGTGAGCGTACTGCTGCGGGTGGCCGACGAGGTCGTTTCGGTGATGGATGTGCTGCAATTCTATATGCCCACCATCAAGGACGTTTCCACTGGCCTGAAGCTGGCGCTGGCACTCATCCGAAAATTCCTGCCGGATGGCGCCTTCAGCCGCATCTACGTGGATGAACAGCCGACCGAGTCCGGCAACTATGTGGCCGGTGCAGTGGCGCTGGAATCCGGCGACGTGAACACCGCCGGTGTGGCCATGTTCCGCATCAAGCCGAAGACGGAAGGCGTCCGCACCTACTGGGCGCAGGAAGTGCCCGAAACGATGACCGTGGAGGAAGCACAGAACTACGACCTGAGCGCTGTGCTGGAAGTGGACGGCCAGCCCGTTCCGGAGGGCAAGATCAGCTACACCTATAAAAAGGGCGGCTGGTTCGGCAGCAAGTCCGACACCCTGCCCACCCAGCCGGGCGAGTATGTCCAGACCGCGACCGTGGGCGGCAACTACTCCTGCGAGAAGATCACCCGCACCATCGTCATCCAGTAAAACGATCAGACAATGAGAAGACCCCTGCCGTGCAGCTGCACGGCAGGGGTCTTTTGTATCAGGAACAGCGGAGATCAGATGCCCCGGAACCGCCAGCCCCAGCCCCAGCCGCCGCAGCAGCAGTTGCAGAGGAGGTTCAGCAGGATCATGCTCCAGCACCAGCGCATCAGGCCGCCCGGCTGGGCATAGGTCGTCTGGGTGCGGTAGGTGCGGCCGGAGCTTTGCAGATTGCGCAGATGCACCTGGTATTCGGTGTTGCCCGGCTCCATCTGGGCGGCGCGGCGGGCGTCCTGCAAGGCGTCGATGCTGTTGCCCAGGCCCTGGTTCGCCAGCGACGAGAGATAATACCACCGGGCGGTGCGGTTCGCGATGCCGTCCAGCACACGGCGGGCCTCGGCGTAGCGGCGGTTCACGATGAAGTTGCGCGCCGCCTGCAGTTCGGGCGTGTCCGCGCTGCTGAAGCCCGGCCCGCTCTGCTGCTGGTAGCCGCCGAACCCAAACCCAAAACCGAACGGGTCGAACCCGAAGTCCCAGTCGCCGTCCTGCTGGCCGTAGCCCTGCTGATAGCCGCTGTTGTAGAAGCCGCCATAGCTCTGCTGCTGGCCGTAGGGGTTGCCGTAGCCGCCGTTCTGGGGGCCGGTCTCCCCTTTGGTGATGGCGTCGTAGGCCGCCTGCACTTCCTTGAAGTGCTCTTCGGCCGTGGGGTCGTTGGGGTTCAGGTCGGGGTGCCAGCGCTTGCACTTGGCACGATAGGCTTTTTTGATTTCTTCCTCGCTGGCTCCGCGCTGGATGCCCAGCACCTCATAGGGGTCTTTCATGGATCAACTTCCTCACGTCTCTACGAACTTGCGCGGCCTTGCTGCCGCACGAACAAAATTAAGTGTACAGGACAACGCCTGAAAAATCAAGAGAAACCGCCTCATTCGGCGGCTCTGGGGGGATTTTTTGCATGTTTGCAGTTGTATTTGAGCCAGACGCCGGAGTAGAGGATGTTCCGCAGCAGGTCCACATCCTCCACACAGGGCAGGCGCTCAAAGCTGCGGGCACAGTTGGCGAGCAGCAGCTCGAAGATCTCCCGCATCTCTTCTTCGTAGCCGGGCAGCTGGTGCAGGCTGCGCAGCGGGTTGTAGGCTCCCTTTTTCAGGTCGCGGTCGAGGTCGTCGTAGGCATCCAGCAGGTAGATGTATTTGCCCAGATGGAAGCCGATGCTGCGCAGCTCCGGGGACCAGTGGTCCTGCTTGTAGTCGAACAATTCCGCCATCAGGTCGCCAAAGCAGCCGGACACGGCGTCCAGGTCTTCGCTGCCCTCGGCCTCGTACTGCGCCAGCCGGTCCAGACAGGCGCGGATGGCGCTGCACTGCCGGGGCCAGCGTTCGGCGGCTGCCGCAGTGGGGGCGGCGAGCAGCGCCTCGAACCCCAGCCCCAGCAGGCTGCGGTCATCGTTCCACTTGTCCTGCGCGTTGTAGTAGTGGAGCGCAACGCTCAGGTCGGCGCAGTAATCGGTTGGCCCGCTGGAACGCCAGTCCACCTTCCGGATGGGGTGGATGGGGCAGTGGTCGGCGCCGGTGTGCAGCGCGGTCTCACCATCGTACAGGCTGGAGAGCAGCAGATCCAAAAAGGTCAGGTCATAGCTCAGGGTCAGCCGCCCGCGCAGGCCGTGCAGCGCACCGATGCGGCGGCAGAGCCCGCAGTAGGCTGAGCGGTACCGCGCCTGCGCTTCCGGCGAAAGCGCAGCCTGATTCGGGATCACATATCCGAACATGGCTCAGCTCTTCTTGATGAACTGGGTGCCGCAGCGGGGGCAGGAAATCTGGATACGGCCGCGCCCGCGGGGCACACGGAGCTTCTGGCGGCACTGGGGGCAGCGGTAATAGTGGTAGACCTTGCGGTTGGCCCACTGCTCTTTCAGGCCCCGGAACTTGTTGTCCACCCGGTCTTTGAGGGTGTAGAACTTGTAATTCTCTTCGGTCCGCTTCGAGATGTTGCGGCTGAAGGTGCGGTAATAGCAGAAGCCCAGCAGCACCACACCCAGCCAGGTGAACAGGCTGATGCGGCTGACGATGGCGATGAGCAGCAGAACCAGAGAGGCGATGCTCAGAAACTGGTTCAGGCCGTCGGTGCCGTAGCGGCCGATCATAAAGCGGCGAAGTTTTTCTCTCATAATCGTACAGTCCTTTGTCCTCAAACTCTTCAAAAGGGGACGGCCGAAGCCGTCCCATAAACTCTTTACACCCATAGAATATCAGCCAAACATGATAAAACTTTGAACGGAGTGCAAATCTATCATGAAAGGACGGGATTTAAGAACGCTTGCGCACCGTGAGCACGGCTTCGGTGTCCAGCGCGCCCTCCATTTTGCAGTGGAGCACGGCGCGGCCTGCCCGGCCGGTGGTGGCAAGGTAGGTGCCCGCCATGCCGCCCCGCAGCGGCACGACGCTGGGGCCGAGGATCCTGACCGGGCCTTCCACGCTCAGCTGAACAGCCTCGCCGCAGTAGGGCAGGAAGTTGCCGTTCTGGTCGATGGCCCGCAGGCTGACGGCGGCGCAGTCCCAGGTGGGGCCGTCTGTCAGCAGGGGATTATAGACCGTGCACTCCAGCCGGACGCTCTGCACCGGCTCCCGCACCACGGTGCGGACGGTGCGCCCATGCCACACGGCCTCGAACCGGTAGACGCTGGAGGGTGAGCCGAGGACGCCGATGTACTTGTAGTACATCCGGAGCAGGTCATTCCAGCTCAGCCGCAGCGAGAGCAGCCGCGCCCGGCTCAGGGGCGAAAGGCTCAGCGCGTCCCGGCGCATCTCGTTGAGGATGGCGGCCACCTGCGGCGCGACCACGGGGTCCAGCCCCTCATACTTTTCGAGCAGGGAGCCGACGAAATCCTGCACCTCGATGGGCGGATGGGGCAGCGCTGCGAACCGGCCCCGGCGGTCCGGGCTGAACTCGGCAATGAAATCGTTGCCGCGGTAGAGCCGGACGCTCTCGGCGTTGGTGAACACCCAGCAGGCCCCGGCAAACCCGCCGGGGTGGTCGCCCAGCGCCATGCTGGACGAAACTTCCAGCACGATGTCGGAGGGGGAGCGGGGCGTCTTCTGGCTGGCATAGACGGCAGCGGAGAGCTTCGGGTTCCGGAACGAGTCGAGCACACCGTGGTAACAGATGCGGTCGCCGCTGCCGAACTCCCGGTGGGTGTTGTAATCGGCCATGCACCAGCCAAAGCTGCCCGCCACGCCCGGCTGGGCGATGGCATCGTTCAGGACGGCCGCGTGGTGGAGGGCCTGGGCCAGCCGGTGCGGCTCGTCGTCAAAGGTCTTGGCCGGGAACTGCTGGCCCCCGAACTCGCTGATGAGGTAGCCCCTGCGCAGGTCGGGCGTGACGGCGGAGCGGTTCTCACAGCCAGCCCCCCGCCCGGTGTAGGAATAATCGTTGTAGGCGTAGACGTCTTCCAGCAACTGGTCTTTGCGGCGGATGTGGGCACCGCCGGTGGGGCGGGTGGGGTCCAGCCGCCGGACAGCCTCATTGGTGCGCTTGTAGAACGCTTCATCGTCGGGGCTGCCGTTGACCCGTACGCCCCACAGAAAGACGCTGGGGTGGTTGCGGCACTGGCAGACCATCTCGCGGCAGTTCTGCAATGCCTGCGCCTGCCAGCTCTCGTCGCCGATGTGCTGCCAGCCCGGCATCTCCACAAAGACCAGAAGCCCCAGCTCGTCGCAGGCGTCGAGGAAGGCTTGGCTCTGGGGGTAGTGGCTGGTGCGGACTGCGTTGCAGCCCAGCTGCTTTTTCAGGATCTGGGCATCCAGCTGCTGGATGCTGTCCGGCATGGCGTAGCCCTGATAAGGGTAGCTCTGGTGGCGGTTCAGGCCGCGCAGCTCCACCCGCTGGCCGTTGAGGTACAGCCCGCCCGCCACGAACTGAAGGGTCCGGAAGCCGAACCGGGTGGATTTTTCGTCCAGCACCCGGTCGGGCAGGCCGCTGGTGCCGGGGCGGATGAGCCGCACGGTGAGGGTGTACAGGAAGGGGTGGCCGATGCTCCATGGGTGGACGCCGTTCAGGGTGCCCACGATGGGCAGCGACAACTCGCCGCTGTAGAGCGCCCGGCTCCCGGCGGGGCTGCGGATCTCGGCCTGCAAGGTGCAGCCGACCGTTTCGCCCACGGTGGAGGTGTAGATGCGGAAATCGCCCTCGGCCTGCGCCTCGATGAAGATGTCCCGCAGGTAGGCAGGCTCTTTCACGTCCAGCGAGACGGCGCGGTAGATGCCGCCGTAGGTCAGGAAATCGATCTGCCCGCCGAAGGGCGGGATGTTCAGGTCTTCCCGGCTGTCGCACCGGACGGCCACGACGTTCTGCTCCCCCAGGCGGAGGGATTCGGTCAGGTCCACGGTAAAGGCCGTGTAGCCGCAGCCATGATGAAACACCCGGCGGCCGTTGCAGAAGACGGTGGCGTCGTGCGCCACGGCCTCAAAGGTCAGCAGGACCGTGCGGCCCTGCCACTCTTTGGGCGCAAAAAACTCCCGCCGGTAGCCGCAGAGCCGCTGGTAATCGTTCTCATTGCAGTAATTGTAGGGCAGCGTCCTGACCGTGTGCGGGATGCGCACCGGGGTCAGGGGCAGATCCGGACATTCCGGCCGCACGATGGCGGGGTCGAATACCGGGGTGAAGGTCCAGCCGTCGTTCCAATCGTAGTGTTCCATAGCCTGCTCTCCGTCATGGTAAAAAATACTTATCTTCATGTTACCACAAAGTTATGAACGAAAAAAGGATGCAGGCGCTGTTTCTGCGGGATTTCTCACTTTTTCTGGAACAAAAGCGGCGGATGGCAGCAGAAAAGCCCGGCCGGGCAGTGCCGGTCAGGCTTTTCGGGCGTGGCTGCTTATCGGATGAAGTTCGTCATGGGGCGGCGGGGATTCTCCGGGTGCCGGATGCCGGCGGCCTTGCCGGCCTCGATGCACTGGAGCAGCCAGGCCATGTTCCGGCCCAGCTCCCGCATCACGGCGCAGCCCTCTTCGTCCTGCAGGACCTGTGCGGGGTTGGAGCCGTGGACCATGGCCCAGTAGGAGCCGTTGACCAGCGGCATGTGGAAGAACTCCGGGTACTTGACCAGCTGGTCCAGCGTGGTGGTGGTGCCGCCGCGGCGGGCCGAACAGCAGATGGCGGCAGGCTTGTAGGCCAGATACTTGCCGCCTGCGTAGCTCAGACGGTCCATAAAGCTGGTCATGTTGCCGGAGGCCGAGGCATAGTGCACCGGGCTGCCGAAGACGAAGGCGTCGGCGGTCCTGGCTTTTTCGATGGCATCGTTGACCACGCCGCCAAAGACACAGCCGCTGCCTGCGGCGCAGCCGCCGCAGCCGATGCAGCCGCCGACGGGCCGGGTGCCGACGTTGAAGATCTCGGTCTCGATGTGGGCGCGGTTCAGCTCCTCCGCGATGAGGGACAGAGCGGTGTAGGTGCAGCCTTTCTCGTGGGGGCTGCCGTTGATGAGCAGGACTTTCATACGTTGAATCTCTCCTTTTGACCATGCGCCCCGGAACAGGGGGCGCTCTGCCCTGATTTTAGCACACTTGCAGCCGCAGTGCAACGCGGGCCTTGACAAAGCGCGGTGTCTTGACAATAATATAAAGATACATAAAACGGAATGCAAAAGGAGGCAACCACATGCGAGTCATTGCAGGAGACGCACGGGGCAGACGGCTGGAAGCCCTGCCCGGCACCGATATCACCCGCCCCACCCTCGACCAGGTCAAGGAGGCGATGTTCAGCATCGTTCAGTTCGACCTGCCCGGCGCACGGGTGCTGGACCTGTACGCAGGTAGCGGCCAGCTCGGCATCGAGGCCCTCTCGCGCGGGGCAGCACGGTGTGTGTTCCTGGACGAGAACCGCGAGGCCGTCAACATCGTGATGAAGAACTGCAAGACCTGCGGCGTGTTCGACCGCAGCCGTGTCAACATCGGCGAGGCGGCGCGGTATCTTTCCGCCTGCCGTGAGCAGTTCGACCTGGTTCTGCTGGACCCGCCGTTCCACGGTGGTACGCTGGAAAAGATCCTTCCCAGCGTGGAAAAGGTGCTGGCGCCCGGCGGCATCGCCCTGTGCGAGAGCGAGACCGGCCTTGTGCTGCCTGCCGAGGTGGGCAGCCTGACGCTGAAGAAACAGTATAAGTATGGCAAGGTGCTGCTGTGGAAGTACACAAAGCCTATGCAGCCTACCGGAGAGGAAGATGCGGAATGAACGTGAACGAGCTTTTGGATACCATTGAGGACGCGCTGGAAGAGAGCGCCGGGATGCCCCTTTCGGGCGGCAAGCGGATCGTGGACGTGGAGCAGATCCGGGATTATCTGGACGAGATCCGCCAGAACCTGCCCGTGGAGCTGCGGCAGGCGCAGTCCATCGTCAGCGACCGCGCCCAGCTCATTGATTCGGCCAACGCCCAGGCCCAGGCCATCGTGAAAAAGGCCGAGGACCGCGCCCGCATCCTCGTCAGCGAGGCGGAGATCGTCAAGGCGGCCCAGCAGCGCGCCACCGAGATCGTCTCAGCTGCCCAGACCGAGGCCCGCACCGTCCGCCAGACCGTGACCGACTACTGTGATAATATGCTCAAGACCACCGAGGAGACCATGGCAGAGAACGCTGCGCAGGTCCGGAACGTCCGCGCCAATCTGCGCCAGACGCCCCGGAAACCCAAGTGAGCGGAGTTTGTCGGAAAAACCCATTTGCCCCTGCAAGCAAAATTGACGGCTTGCAGGGGCTTTTTTTGTGACATTTTGAGAGAAAAACCAGCCCGAAAAGCCTTGCATTCGCAGGGCGGTTTTGTTACAATAAAACTGTATCAGAGAGATGCCTTGGGGCAGTGTGTGCCTGCGGGCAGAAAAACACGGCGAAAAACGGAAAAAACAGCGTGAAAACGCCGGATGATACGAAACTTGAAACGACAGAAAGGAGGCTGGGCCCTATGGGCAGTGAAACGATCGGACAAGCCTTTGACCCGGCCTCGTTTGAGCATGTGCCTGTGCTTTTGAACGAGTGCCTGGACGGCCTTGCCATTGACCCTGCAGGCACCTATCTGGACGGCACCGCAGGCGGTGCGGGACATTCCCGCCAGATCGCGCTGCGGCTGGACGCGGAACAGGGCGGCAGGCTCATCTCGCTGGATCAGGACCCGGACGCGGTGCAGACCGCGCGGGCGCGGCTGGCCGGGCTGCCTGCCACCGTGGTGCAGATCAACTTCCGCTATGCGGGACAAGCTCTGGAACAGCTGGGCATCGACAAGATCAACGGAGCGCTGCTGGACCTCGGCGTTTCCAGCCACCAGCTGGACGATGCCGCCAGAGGCTTTTCCTACCGGGCAGACGCTCCGCTGGACATGCGGATGAGCCAGGAGGGCGAGACCGCCGCCGACCTCGTGAACACCGAGAGCCGGGAGGAGCTGGCCCGCATCCTCAAGGATTACGGCGAAGAACCCTTCGCCTGGCAGATCGCGGGCAAGATCATCGAGGCGCGGGAAAATTCCCCCATTGAGACGACCCTGCAGCTGGCCGACATCGTGGCCAGCGCCATGTCGGCGGCCGAGCGGCGCAAGAACAAGAACCCATCCCGCCGCACCTTCCAGGCGCTGCGCATTGCAGTCAACCACGAGCTGGACGCACTGGAAGAGGGCATGGACACCATCTTTGAGCATCTGGCCCCCGGCGGGCGGCTGTGCATCATCACCTTCCACTCGCTGGAAGACCGACTGGTGAAGAACAAGTTCCGCCGCTGGGCCACCGCCTGCACCTGCCCGCCGGAGTTCCCGGTCTGCGTCTGCGGCGGCAGGGCCAAAGCAAAACTCATCACCCGCAGACCCATCGAAGCAAATACGCAGGAGTTGGAAGAGAACCGGCGCAGCCGGTCGGCACATCTCCGCGTTCTTGAAAAAATTTAACCATTGCGGAGTATCAGTGAGGAGGAGAGTACCATGGGCCAGGCAGCATATGATATGACAGAGGTGCGCCGCAGAAGAGCACCCCAGACGCAGCGGAACGTTCCGCTGCGGGTGGAAAAAGGCGGTAAGCCCCGGCTGAACCCGGTGCGCGCTGCCATGCAGCACGCATTGCAGCTGCTCTCGGCGGCGCTGCTGGTGGGCTTTGCCGTCAGCCTGCTGTGGAGCGAGTCCCAGTTGGTGGAGCTGAACAGCAAGATCCAGAACGCCAAGGCAGAGCTCGTCAGCGAGCAGAGCCAGTACACCTACTACAACAGTGCACTGAACAACCGCACCAACATCACCAGCGTGGAAGAGACGGCCACCCGCCTCGGTCTGATGAAGATCGACCAGAGCCAGATCACCTACATCCGCCTGGACGAGGGCAGCGTCCTTGTCCGCAAGGAGTCCGCTGTGCGGCAGTGGACCGACCTGCTGCATGACGGTGCCATGATGGTCATGGGCCGCGTGAACCGCGCAAACTAAAATAAAACAGGAAAAGCGTGCGGCAGCGCACGCTTTTTCGGTTTCTCAGGAGTCAAACCAACATGCAGGAACCATCCTCCAAGAACAAAAAAGGGCTTTACCGGCTGCGCCGCGCCGACCCCCGCGAGCGGCTGAGCGCACGGCTGCGGCATTTCAGCTTTGGCGCAGCGGTGGTGTTCGTCGTGGCGGCGGCAGGCATCGTCATCCACAGCCTGTACAATATCCAGATCAAGAACGGCGCGACCTTCCGCCAGTATGCGGCCCAGCAGCAGCTGCTGGACAGCACCATCCAGGCGACCCGCGGCGAGATCTACGACACGTCCGGCATCACGCTGGCCTCCACCAGCGTGGTCTGGACCATCTGGGCCGACCCCAGCTACAGCACGGCCCTGTTCACCAGCAGCAAGAACGACGACACCGGCGAGGTGACCAGGACAGCCGACCCTGCCGCATTGCAGGAGGTCAGCACCCAGATCACCCTGCGGCTGCTCTCCGGCGATGGTGAGAGCCTGGACAGCGTGGATACCTCCTCGGCGGCCTACCAGACCCAGTATCAGGCGGTGTACGATGCCCTGTCCAAGAGCGACTCGGCCTACCAGACACTGGCCACCAAGGTGAACAACGCCATCAAGCTGTCCATTGAAGAATACGTCACCGCATACAACAAGGCCCACAAAAAGGCCGATGCCGACAAGGGCATCCGCAAGGGCCGCATCTCTGTCTCGTCCACCAAGAGCTTTCAGCGGGATTACCCCTACGGAGCCTTTGCGGCGGCGGTGCTGGGCTTCTGCGATGCCGACGGCTACGGCACCTACGGCCTGGAAAAATCCTACGAATCCACGCTGGCGGGCGTCAATGGCCGCACCATCACCCTGCGCAACGCTTACGGCAATGCCATCGCGGACGAAAACGCCACCACCTACGCTGCCAAGGACGGCTCCAATCTGGTGCTGTCGCTGGATGTGAACATCCAGGAGGTGGCGGAGCGCTACCTGAACGAGGCCATCTCGGCCAACAACGTCGAGAACCGCGGCGCGGCCATCGTGATGAACGTTAAGACCGGTGCCATCCTGGCCATGGCCTCCAAGCCGGACTTCGATCCCAATAGCCCGCTGGACTACACTGTCAACGAGGCCTATCTCAACGAGCTGGTCCACGCCGAACCGGAACTCTACGGCATCTACCTCAAGAATGAGGACGGCAGCTATGTCACAGATGCGAACGGCAACAAGGTGCTGGACCCGGAGGGCGATTATTCCGGCTATTACCGCGACATCCAGTGGAAGAACAAGACCATCACCGAGCTGTACTACCCCGGAAGCGTCTTCAAGGTCATCACGGCGGCCATGGGGGTGGACTCCGGCAAGGCGACCATCAACACCACGCTGAACTGTTCCGGTGCTTACGGCGTCGCCAAGGAGACCTATCACTGCGCCGGCAAAAAGGCTCACGGCGTCCAGAATCTGGCCGAAGCGCTGCGGAACAGCTGCAACATCTATTTCATCCAGCTGGGCCAGCGCGTCGGTTCCAGCCTGTTCTATGATTACTTTGACGCTTTCGGTTTCACTGAGCGCACCGGTGTGGACCTGCCCAGCGAGACGAACTTCATGCAGTATTACAGCAAGAGCCGCCTGGGTGAAGTCGAGCTGGCCTCGTCGGCCTTCGGTCAGGCCATGGCGGTCACGCCGCTGCAGGTCTGCACGGCCATCTCCGCTGCCGTCAACGGCGGCTATCTCGTCACCCCCCATGTGGTGGATAAGATCACCGACCAGAACGGCAACGTCATCGAAGAGGTGGGGGCAAACGTCCGCCGCCAGGTCATCAGCGAGAGCGCCAGCAAGGCCATCCGCCAGATCATGGAATATGAAGTGGCGGACGGCACCCAGGGCGGCGGCGGACGCGCCTATGTGGCAGGCTACCGCATCGGGGGCAAGTCCGGCACGTCCGAGCAGCTGAACATGGACCGCCGCAGCGATGGCGACTACAAGAAGGTCGCTTCCTTTGTGGCGGTCCTGCCCGCCGACGACCCGGAGATCCTCGTCTACGTCATGCTCGACGACCCCAACAACGCCAAAACGGACTACTCGTCCATTCTGGCTGCGCCCGTCGTCGGCAACATCATCAGTGAGATCGCGCCCTACCTTGGCATCGCCACCGACGGCACTGACCGCAGCGGCACCACCGTCAAGGTGCCCAACCTCATCGGCAACGAGTGGAGCAATGCACAGGTCTCGCTGAACATCAAGGGCCTCAAGCACCAGCTGGCCGAGAGCGACGCCAGCCAGGCGGGCGCGGTGGTCACCTACCAGTACCCGCGCGCAGGCGCGGAGGTGCCATACGGCACCACGGTGTATCTGTATACCGATACGTATGAAGGCAGGCACACGGAGGTGCCGGATGTGACGGGCAAGAGCGCGGATTTTGCCCGCCAGATGCTGGCAGCAGCCGGGCTCAACTGCATTGTGGCCGGCGACGCGAATGGCCTGGTCCAGGAGCAGAGCGAGGCGGCGGGGGCCAGCGTCCAGCGCGGCACCCTCGTGACCATCACCTGCGGGTAGACCCTCTCAGGCACTTCGCGCCAGCTCTCCCCAAGGGAGAGCCATTGGCAGCCGGGGAGCGAGGCTCCGACTGGCTGGGGGCTGTTGGTAAGAGGAACGGCATCTCGTATGGAAGACGATCGCGTGATATCAGGAAAAGGGAGAGTATCGTATGGAAAAGATCAGAGCAAGCATTCTGCTGAACGGCCTTGCGCCGGAAGGCTTTGACGCCGGGGACGCCGAAGTGTCCCTTGTGACCACCGACAGCCGCGAGGTCTGCCCCGGCTGCATCTTTGTGGCCTTTCCGGGGGAACGATTCGACGGCCACGACTTTGCAGCCAAGGCGCTGGAAGCCGGGGCCTTCTGTGTGGTGCTGAACCACCCGGTCGAGGGCGTCCCGGCGGAAAAGGCCGTGCTCTGCGCGGACAGCTACCATGCCATGATGGTGATGGGGGCCAACTACCGCAGCCAGTTCCACCCCAGAGTCGTGGGTGTGACGGGCAGCGTGGGCAAGACCACCACCAAGCAGATGTGCTATGCTGCCATCGAGGGCTTCGGCAATACCATCAAGACCGAGGGCAACCAGAACAATGAGCTGGGCCTGCCCCGCACGATGTTCCGCATCGAAAACGAGACCGAATACGCCGTCGTCGAGATGGGCATGAGCCACCTGGGCGAGATCGAGCGGCTGAGCCGCTGCGCCCGCCCGGATGTGGGCATCATCACCTGCATCGGCGTGTCCCACATCGGCAACCTGGGCAGTCAGGAGAACATCTGCAAGGCCAAGCTGGAGATCTGCGCCGGTCTGCCGGAGGGCGCTCCGCTGGTGCTGAACGGCGACGACCCCTTCCTGCGGAAGGCAGAGCTGCCGAAGCATGTCCGGCCCGTCTGGTTCAGCCTGGGCGACGAGGGTGCGGATGTCTGCGCCCTGTCCATCCAGCAGGAGGCCGACGGCATGAGCTTCGTGCTCGAAGACCACGAGGAGGGCACCTTTATGGTGCACATCCCTGCGATGGGCCGCCACAACGTAGCCAATGCGCTGGCCGCTTACTGCGCCGCCACCCGGCTGGGCCTCAATGCCCGGAAGGTGCTGCGGGGCATCAGCAGCTTTGAGCAGACCGGGATGCGCCAGAAGATCGTGCACAGCAACGGCGTGGATGTCATTGAGGACTGCTACAACGCCAACCCCGACAGCATGAAGGCCGCGCTGGCCATGTTCCGGGAGTACCCCTGCAAGCGCCGCTTTGCCCTGCTGGGCGATATGCTGGAGCTGGGAGACCTGAGCCGTGAGGCCCACGAGGAAGTGGGCCGTCAGGCGGCGGAAAGCGGCATCGACACCCTCATCACCTACGGCGAGCAGGCCCGACGCACGGCTGTGGTGGCTGCGGCCAAGGGCCTGACCACCCTGCACGCCAACACCTACCGCGAAGCCGCCGACGCCCTGCTCCGGCTGATGCAGCCGGGCGATGCGCTGCTGGTCAAGGCCAGCCGCGGCATGGCGCTGGAAAAGGTGCTGGAACTCTTCTACAAGGAGCAGCAGTGATATGATCCGTTTTGCCTTGATCGTCGCATCGACACTGGGGTTCGTCCTCACGGCGGCGATGGGGAATCTGATGGTGCCGCTGCTGCGGGCCTTCCAGAGCCGCCAGCAGCCCACCCGCCCGCCGGAGCCGGAACGGCCGGACGCTGCGCCAGGCCAGGACCCGGACGAAGCGCCGGAGCGACCGGCCCAGCCGCCCACGATGGGCGGG
>OODA01000359.1_pt1 | contig 31055 bp, 23 predicted proteins | sample 1671341 | NCBI WGS metagenome assembly OODA01 (sample SAMN06348147, study PRJEB24527) | human gut metagenome | biome: human gut; feature: ankylosing spondylitis patient; material: feces | host: Homo sapiens | place: China | collected 2015-10 | reverse complement strand
AACACTTATAAATCGCTCATTTTAAGCTATTCAGCAGATTATAGAAGAATTTTTATGAAAAAACTTAGAATCAGCAAAATCTGGATTGCCATGATTGTGGTAATCATCGTAGCTGTGGCAGCATGGCTGTTCTCAGGAAGCAAAAACGAAGAGCAAATAGACTTCAAGCAGGAAGCTGTAACCACACAAACATTACAGAATAGTGTAACTGCAACCGGTACTATTGAAGCGGTAACTTCTGTAACGGTTGGTACACAGGTGAGTGGTATTGTAAACAAACTTTATGTTGATTACAATTCGCAGGTAAAAAAAGGTGAAGTCATAGCTGAGCTCGACAAAACCAACCTGATGAGCGAGTTGAATACTGCCAAAGCTAACCTGGCAAGTGCGCAAAGCAGTTTGAACTATCAGAGTGCAAACATGAGCCGCTACCAGACCCTCTATAAGAAAGGTTTGGTAAGTGCTGACGATTATGAAAATGCGCTTCTCACCTATCGCCAGGCGAAAGAGCAAGTAGCTTCGGCCAAGGAAAATGTACAGAAAGCCCAAACCAACCTGAGCTATGCTACAATTACATCGCCAATAGATGGAACTGTCATATCAAAAAGCGTAGAGGAAGGACAGACCGTAGCAGCAAGCTTCAATACACCAGAGCTCTTTACTATCGCTAAAGATCTGACCAACATGCAGGTGATTGCAAATGTTGACGAGGCAGATATAGGCGGCGTAAAAGAAGGCGACCGCGTTAATTTTACAGTAGATGCTTATCCTGACGATGTATTCCAGGGAACAGTAAAACAGGTTCGTCTGGAAGCTACCACAACAAACAATGTAGTCACTTACGAGGTTGTCATCTCTGCACCCAACGCAGATCTCAAGTTAAAACCAGGACTGACTGCAAATGTTACCATCTTTACACAAGAACGTGCTGGTATTCTTGCCGTTGCCAACAAAGCACTCCGCTTTACTCCAACCAAGGAAACAGTGGGAAAGAACATCAAGATAGTTGACTGCAAAGGGAAAAACAAAGTTTGGACTCTTGCTAACAATACCCTTACAGCTCATTCTGTAACCATCGGTCAGAGCGACGGTATACATACTGAAATTATCAAGGGCTTGAAGAAGGGACAGAAGATTGTAACTGAAATCATAGTTAATACCCCTGAAGAGAATGAGGAGCCTCAACAAAGTCAAGGTTTGATTAGCGGTCCTGGACCTAGAGGAAAGAAAAAATAAAAAATAAGAGTATGGCAAACGACAATATTCAAGCAAACAGCGAAAAGAAAGTTGTGATAGAACTCGACAATGTTCGTCGCGACTTTCTTGTGGGTGAGGAAACTGTCCACGCCCTAAAAGGTGTAAGCTTTAAAATATACGAAGGTGAGTTTGTTACCATCATGGGTAAATCAGGATCAGGTAAATCTACCCTGCTGAACCAGCTAGGTTGTCTCGATACCCCATCCAGTGGCGAATACTATCTGGATGGAGTAAGCGTACGAAAGATGTCACGTAATGATCGCGCCATTCTTAGAAACCGAAAGATTGGATTCATCTTCCAGAACTACAATCTTCTACCGAAGACTACAAGTGTAGAAAATGTAGAACTTCCACTGATGTACAACCCGAACGTAAGCGCAGAAGAACGAAAGCAACGTGCTATCGAATCGCTGAAAGCTGTTGGTTTAGGAGAACGTCTCTATCATAAGAGTAATCAGATGTCTGGAGGACAGATGCAGCGTGTAGCAATAGCTCGTGCGTTGGTCAACAACCCCGCTGTGATACTTGCTGATGAAGCAACGGGTAATCTCGACACCAGAACCAGTTTCGAGATTCTGGTACTCTTCCAGAAACTTTATGCTGAAGGAAGAACCATCATCTTCGTTACCCACAACCCAGACATTGCAAATTATTCGAGTCGTAATATCGAACTGCGTGATGGTCACATCATCAGCGACACCTATAACGAACATATTCTCTCGGCAGCCGAAGGTCTGGCAGCCTTGCCGGCCAACACGGACGAATAAGTTTTCAATGTTAAGTGTTGAATGTTAAATTACTTAGCATCCAATAGCAAACGAAGTTTTCACTTAACACTTAACATTTAACATTTAACATTACAACAAGTAAAATGAATTATCAGAATCTTTTCAAAATAGCCATCCGCGCCATTGCTGCCAACAAAATGCGCTCTTTCCTTACCGCACTTGGCATCATCATCGGTATTGCTGCGGTTATTACCATGCTTGCCATCGGACAAGGAAGTAAAGCCAGCATCAAGGCAAACATCGCAGAGATGGGATCAAACATGATTATGATTTCACCAGGTGCAGACATGCGTGGCGGTGTGAGACAGGATGCTTCGTCAATGGAGACGCTGAAGCAAGCCGACTATCAGAGCATCAAAGACGAATGTAATTATATCTCAGCTATTTCTCCTACTGTAAACAGTTCCGGACAGTGGATCTACGGAAACAACAACACCCAAAGTTCCATTTATGGTGTAAACCAAGACTATCTTTCCATCCGACAACTGAAAGTGGCAGATGGAGAAATGTTTACTGATACAGACATTAAGGCTGCATCTAAAGTTTGTATTTTGGGACAGACTGTAGTTGACTATCTTTTCCCTGATGGCAGTGATCCTATCGGTAAGGTTGTGCGATTTAACAGCATTCCATTCAGAGTAATCGGTGTCTTGAAGAAGAAAGGTTACAATAGTATGGGTATGGACCAGGATGATTTGGTACTTGCCCCCTACACAACAGTAATGAAGCGAATTATGGCACAAACCTATTTAGGAGGCATCGTCTGCTCAGCTATCACCGAAGAGGCTTCTCAACCTGCCCAAGATCAGATTACAGAAATATTGCGACGCAACCACAAATTGAAAGACGCAACAGATACTACTGAAGCAGACGAAGATGACTTCAATATCCGCTCTCAAGAGGAAATTTCAAGTATGATGAATTCTACCATGTCTACAATCACCATCCTGCTCGGATCCGTGGCAGGAATCTCGCTGCTGGTAGGCGGCATCGGAATCATGAACATCATGTATGTATCTGTAACAGAGCGCACCCGCGAAATAGGTCTTCGAATGAGTGTGGGCGCACGAGGTATTGATATTTTGAACCAGTTTCTGATAGAAGCTATCTTACTTTCTGTAACTGGCGGTATTATAGGAGTGATATTGGGAGTTAGTTTATCGCTCAGTCTGAACTCTTTCTTCCATATAGCCACCCAAATAGAGCCTTGGAGCATTATTATGAGTTTTGCAGTCTGTACATTTACTGGCGTTTTCTTTGGATGGTATCCTGCAAAGAAGGCAGCAAGGCTCGACCCTATCGAGGCTATCAGATACGAATAAAAAAAATTAGGGAGAACATTAAATATTCTCTGAGGTTTTTCAAAAAAAACAAAAAGTTTTTTGGTGAATACAAAATAAAGTTGTACTTTTGCGTCTGCGGAAGTGCAACTTTTTTTTATTTGAAGTTAAACGAATCGCATGAATTGAATAGTAAACAGGTTTAAATATAGAAGATTATGAAATTTATAGGAATTATTCCAGCAAGATACGCATCAACACGTTTCCCGGGAAAGCCACTTGCCATGTTAGATGGCAAGCCAGTGATACAGCATGTTTATGAGAAAGTAGCAAGTTGTCTAGAAGCAGCCTATGTTGCAACAGACGATGAGCGAATTTTCAATGCTGTAGAAGCATTTGGCGGTAAAGCTGTTATGACGCGCAAGGATCATAAGAGCGGTACTGACCGCATAGAAGAAGCTATCGAAAAAATTGGTGGAGACTGGGATGTCATTGTCAATGTTCAAGGAGATGAACCTTTTGTAGACAAGAGTCAATTGGAAACCATCTGCCAGTGTTTTGATGACCCAACAACCCAAATTGCCACTTTAGGAAAAGCTTTTACCAGTATGGAAGCTGTAAAAAATCCTAATAGTCCAAAGATTGTTGTAGACAATCAAGGATTTGCTATGTATTTCTCTCGCAGCATCATTCCATACGTAAGAGGAAAGGAAGAGGAAGAATGGCTCAAGAGTTTTCCTTATCTGAAACATTTGGGCATCTATGCTTACCGCAAAGAAGTTTTAAAAGAGGTAACCAAACTGCCACAAAGCTCACTAGAAATAGCAGAGAGCCTGGAACAGCTTCGATGGCTGCAGAATGGCTACAAGATAAAAGTTGGTACTACAGATGTAGAAACTGTAGGCATCGACACGCCAGAAGATTTGCAGCGGGCAGAAGACTTTTTGAAAAACAGAAAGTAATAAGAAACATCATATACTTTTAAAGTATCACAGAATGAACAAAATTGAAAATATCGTCAAAAAATATATTATTCACCATGGTATGTTCAAGTGGCAAACACCATATATCGTTGCCTTGTCCGGAGGAGCAGATAGCGTTGCCCTATTGCTTATCTTGAAAAATATAGGACTGAATATTTCTGCTGCGCACTGTAACTTTCACCTTCGCGGCGAAGAGAGTGACAGAGACGAGCAATTTTGTGTAAATCTGTGCCAACAACAGGGAATCAGTTTGTCTCGAATCCATTTTGATACTTATGCTTATGCCCATTTGCACAAGGTAAGTATCGAAATGGCTGCACGCAACTTGCGCTACAGCTATTTTGCCCAATTAGTAAAAGACTTGCATGCAGGAGGCATTTGTGTGGCCCATCATCGCGATGACAATGTAGAAACTTTACTTCTGAATCTGTTAAGAGGATCTGGAGTAGACGGATTAGCAGGCATCGCCCCCAAAAACGGAAATATTCTGCGCCCTCTTCTCTGCATCAGCCGACAGGATATATTGCAATACCTAAAAGAAAAAAAGCAAGATTTTGTCACAGATTCAACAAATTTGGAAGACGATGCTTTAAGAAATAAAATTCGCCATCATGTAGTACCTCTTTTAGAAAGTATCAACCCGGCAGCAAGTGAAAATATCGCTCTCACTGCCAAATACATACGCCAAGCGAAAAGTATACTTGAGAGCATGGATAGCATCAGTACAACCGACTCTTATAGGAAAGTTATATATATCCCTAAAGTATCTGTCATGAATGCTCCAAGTCCGGAATTCATACTCCATAAAGAATTAGGCAGATATGGTTTTCATGGCAATGTCATTGATGACATCTGTGAAAGCCTCTTCAGTCAGGATCGTGGTGTCGGTAAAATTTGGAAAAACGAAGACTATATGATAGTCATCGACAGAGAACAGCTGTTGATCTCTAACATAAAAGACTTGAATAACATTCAGGAGCAAAGAGCGTTCCGACTGCCAGAAGAAGGCATTTACAACATGGACGAAGGAACCCAAATCAAGATAAGAATCTTCTCGCATATGGGTGACTTCATGCCAAGCAAAGAATCGCAATGTATCACTTTGGATGCTGAAAAAGTCAGTTTTCCCCTCACCTACCGACTGGTAAAAGAAGGCGACAGGTTTCAACCTTTCGGCATGAAGGGTAGCAAACTGTTGAGTGACTATATGACCGATAGGAAATTTGACTATATACAAAAGAAGACACAGCATGTATTAACTGATAGTAAAGGGGAAATCATCTGGCTTATCGGCGAACGTACGTCTGAAAAAACAAAGATTACTGAAACCACCAAGAAAATTTTGGAGGTCATCATCAAATGAAAAAGAAAATATTATATATCACAAGTTTAGTTCTCATTCTGCTGGCTGCCGCCAGCACATGGAGCTATTATTGTCTGAACCCATCCAGTGATAGAGTGAACAAGGCAAAAGCAAACATAAAAGTATACAGTCACTACGAATTAATTCAAAATGGAAAAACAATACTCCGGTTCGACGAAGACACTACGACACTGGCTGCCAACTTTATGAATCGTTGGGCGTTGATTCCTTCATGTGAAGGAAGACTTGCCGCCTGCTACAACAACAGCATCAGCCGGAATCACTATCTTGGCAAAGATGCGGATAGCATCTTTAAAGAGAAAGTTGATTCTTTAGACAGTTTGTATAGAGACTCCAAATGGAAAGTTGGAGAACTGAACTATTATATTCACTCTCATTCTGTCCTGGATGTAGGCTACAACTCTATTTGCGCTTATACCCAACACGAACTGGAACTACGCGATTCTGCCAAAAAACTGATTGATTCCCTGAAACATGTACAGAAAAAGGGACATTTCAAGTTGAAACGCTCCATTTCATATCAAGCCTATTATAGAGACGAGAACGGAAAATGGAAGAGTCAGGCATGCAAACTCATCAAAGCAATGAATGGAGAAACTGCACAAGGAAGCCGCATATTCCAACTTTCCTCAGAAACAACTCCTGAAGGGGTTAAAGCTATTTCACCTCAACTTGCAGCATCTTTAGCAACAGCTCATGGAGTCACACTTCGACGCTCTATTGATTATACCCTCTTACCTGATTCTCTAGGATATTATCGGGGTACAACCGACAGTATCTATCAACCAAACGGTCATGGATGCTGGCAAGGATACGATGGAACCTATTATGAAGGTTACTGGAAAAACGGGAAACGTGAAGGATTCGGATTCAGCATTGCTCCCAAGAAGCCATTACGAATAGGCGAATGGAAAAATGACCGATATAAAGGCGAAAGACTCGTATATACATCGGAACGTATTTATGGCATAGACCTGAGCAAATACCAGCATGGAAAAGGCAGAAAAAAATATGCTATCAATTGGAACCGTTTACGCATTACACATCTTGGCCGCCTCAGCAAAAAGACAGTGTCAGGAACAGTAAACTTCCCGATTCGCTTCATCTATATCAAGAGTACAGAAGGTAAATCGCTGTTAAATCCTTATTATAGAAAAGATTATCGTGATGCAAAAGCACATGGTTACAAGGTTGGAACCTATCACTTCTTTACCACCATAACACCTGCTGCCGAACAAGCACGACACTTTCTGAAACACAGTATCATTAGGAAAGGCGATTTTCCTCCAGTTCTTGATGTTGAACCGCTTCCTAGTCAAATCAAGAAAATGGGAGGGGCTGGAGTTTTGTTTGCACGCATTAGAACTTGGCTTAGAATAGTAGAGAGAGCAACAGGTGTTAAGCCTATTCTTTACATCAGCCAAACTTTCGTAAATCGCTATCTGCCAAAGGCTCCCGATCTGAAACATAACTACCAGGTTTGGATTGCACGATATGGAGAGTATAAACCAGACATCCGATTGGTATATTGGCAACTCTGCCCCGACGGAAGAGTAGCAGGAATACATGGAGAGGTAGACATCAACGTGTTTAACGGATACGATGACGCTTTTCAAAGTTTTGTTAAGAACAAGACCGTAAAATAACCTTTAAATGAGTAAGTTAGGTTAATTACGTTAAAGTAAGTTATAATTCTAGTCGTGTATCAATATTTTTATTATCTTTGCGCCAATTGTGCAATGTGTAACTAAGAGGAAAGATAATGAGACAGCTTAAGATACAAAAGAGTATAACCAATCGTAATAGTGAAGCCCTCGACAAATATCTTGTAGAGATAGGTAGAGCCCCTATGGTTTCTATTGATGAAGAAATAGAATTGGCTCAAGCTATCCGCAAGGGAGGTAGAGCTGGCGAAAGAGCAAAAAATAAGTTGATTGAAGCCAACTTACGTTTTGTGGTGTCGGTAGCAAAACAATATCAGCACCAGGGACTCACCTTGACAGACTTGATTGACGAAGGAAACATCGGACTCATCAAAGCTGCAGAACGCTTCGACGAAACACGAGGGTTCAAATTTATCTCATACGCCGTCTGGTGGATTCGTCAGAGTATTTTACAGGCAATAGCAGAGCAAAGCCGAATTGTTCGACTTCCTCTCAACCAGGTAGGATCACTCAACAAGGTTAACCAGGAAATTAATAAGTTTGAGCAGGAAAACCAACGTCGTCCAAGCGTTGAAGAACTTGCTGCCAGAACGGGTGTTGACGAGGACAAGATTTCTCAGAGCATGGCTGCCAGTGGTCATCATGTAAGCATCGATGCTCCATTCAGTGATGATGATGACAACTCTATGGCAGATGTAATGGCAAGCGGAGACGATGCCAGAACAGACAAGCAGGTTGACCATGAAAGTATGGCACAAGACCTAAGACAGGTTTTAAAAGTTTGCCTAAAGGATCGCGAACTGAAAATTATCTGCGCATGCTACGGAATTGGGGAAACCGAAAAGGGACTCGAGGAAATTGGTGATAAAATGGGGCTGACCCGTGAGCGAGTTCGCCAAATAAGAGAAAAAAGCATCACCAAACTGAGAGAATCCGGGAAGATAGGAATCCTTATGAAATATCTTGGTTAGGAAAGCTGCTGTCCAAAATATTTGGAATAGTTTTTCTGCCAAGTAACATCTTAACTCATAATAGATGAAGAAATATCAAACACACATCATTTTGACGATTATCTTCTGCATGATGGCTTTTGCAGCACATGCAAGAAGAATGTCACCGAGAGACACCTTTAGTGACTCGGTGATGTGTTTGGTATTTAAATATTCACAATCTGTTGACACAACAGGTAGAGCTGAGCACAAGAGTTATGCCTACACTAAATTTCAAATCAAAACAAACAAACGTAATGCAACGCTCATGCTAGTACCGACAATGTATGCGGTGGCTCATGGCGGTGGCAGAAGATTCATCAGCGAGTATTATAACCAAATGACGCTAGACGCAAATGGCAGACCAGTTGCCAAGCGTTTGCTGAACATAAGCACCATTCCGCATAGAAGCAACACATTGTCATCAGTTTTGAAATACATGACTCCAACGGTATATGGAGAAACACTTTTCGAAACTAATATTCTTTCTCCTTTCCACTATAAGAATCGCAGATATTATAAATATGCCGTCACCCAATTACCATTCGGCAAAGCACAAGTCTACGTATATCCACGTCTCAAAAACACCCAAGTTATTGAAGCACGTGCCATTGTTGATTCCCAAAGCGGAAAGATAAGCATGGTAGACTTTGAGGGCGAATATGATATGACCCGTTTCTATATCTCTATTATTATGGGTAAAGACGGATTTGGTTCACTTTCTCCTGCAAGGTGCAGCATGAGAGCCAACTTCAGTTTTATGGGTAACAAGATAACGGGCATGTATACAACTGTATACGGACTGCCGAAAATATTAAGTGATTCACTCAATAATGTAGCCGATACTGCATTAATGGCAAAAGTGCGCCCAATTGAGTTAAACCAAGATGAGGCTGACATATACAGAAAATTCTACGAAAAAAGGAAACAAATAACAGATTCCTTGAATAACATCATACCAGAGAAAAACTTTGCAAAAGACATACTTTGGGATGTTATCGGTGACAATGTATTAAACAGGATTTCCCAAGGCTTCGGAAAGCAAAACCAAGGCTACTTCCGTATCAGTCCTATTCTCAACCCACTCTATATGGGATACTCCGAGCGAAAAGGAATTGTATACAAGTTTGACCTGAAGGGAGGCTACAGGTTTACAGAAAATCTGGAATTGGGGCTTCGCTTTAAAGGAGGTTACAGTATGAAACAACACAGATTTTATTTCAATATACCATTGACATTCAACTATAACCCGAAGCACAATGGATATCTGAAGTTAGAAATCGGTAATGGTAATAGAATATCGAACAATCGTGTTGCACGAAAGATGTTAGGCATCAGCAAACCTGAAGATAACGATTTTCTATATCCACTATTCTCAGAATATCCAGGATTGTCATTACCGGAAATTTCAACAGATATTGAGGCAAACAACAGGAAACTGACAGAGTTTAAAGATGATTATCTTCGTCTTACTAACCACTGGAGTTTCAACGACTATATCGGTTTTGAAGTAGGTTTAGTTTCACATCAACGAAAAGCTGTAGTAGAAAGTTTCTATAAACTGTTTAATTACCCAAGCAAATATGTGTCAGTAGCACCAGCTGTAGCTTTAGAACTCTTACCATGGGGTAAGAAAGGCTCTATCTTTAAAATAGACTATGAAAAGGGATGGAAAAACCTACTAGGTTCAAACATAGACTACGAACGGGTTGAAGCAGATGCACAAACTATTTTTCAAGCGTCACGCCGTCAATCATATTCTGTTAGATTAGGAGCAGGTTTTTATACCCGCAAAGGTGATCATTGGGACTTCGTTGACTATACCAATTTCCATGACAACAATATTCCTGGTGGCTGGAATGATAGCTGGAGTGGAGAATTCGAATTACTGCCATCCCAATGGTATAATGCCAGTGATTATTACGTTCGCGGAAATTTCACTTATGAAGCTCCCATGATTGCAACTGCATGGCTCCCCCTGATTGGGAAATATATAGAAGCAGAGCGTCTGTATGTAAGCAGTCTTGTTGTAAACCATTTACACCCATATACAGAATGGGGATATGGAGTAACAACAAGAGCTATTACATTAGGATTCTTTGCAGCCTTCAAAAACACGAAGTTTAATGGCATAGGCTGTCGCTTCGGTTTTGAACTATTTAGAGATTGGTAATATTCATAAAAGCATGGATAAAACATAATTTCTAGGGCACAATATCAATAACATCAAAAAAAAATCAAAATATGAGTTCACAACTAACTGTTTATAAAGCAAGTGCAGGATCAGGTAAAACATTTACTTTGGCTCGCGAGTATATGACACTCGTGATAGCTAATCCTGCTTCCTACAGAACCATTCTTGCAGTAACCTTCACCAACAAAGCTACTGAAGAAATGAAAATGCGTATCTTAGGAAAATTATACGAAATTGCACACGGACTACCAGAAGCAAACGATTATGTAAATCAAATACAGCAGGCTTTACCCTATCTTTCATCCAAACAAATTCAGAAAAATGCAGAATCTGCCCTGCATTTGCTCATACATAATTATAACTATTTCCGGGTTATGACCATCGATACGTTCTTTCAGAGTGTATTGAGAAATCTAGCACGTGAACTTGATCTGACTGCCAATTTACGGATAGAACTCAATGACTATCAAATAGAACAGCATGCCGTTGATGAACTTATAGAAAGTCTTGAAGATACCGATCGTCTACTTTTCTGGATTATGGATTATATCAAAGAAAATATTGATGATGATAAGAGTTGGAATGTCATAGGACAGATCAAGAAATTCGGTGAGAACATATTCAAGGATTATTACAAAGCTCATTCCGACAAGCTGACAGAATTGATGGAACAAGAAGATTTCTTCAAGGATTTTACCGACCGAATGAAAAAAATGCGCAATAAAGCAAAAGAGCAGCTTAAAGAAATTGCTGCTACTTTTTTCGATTCCCTTGAAGAAGAAGGATTTACGTCAGAAGACTTAGCTGGAAAAACGAGAGGTATTTGGAGCTATTTCAACAAGCTGAAAAATGGCAAATATACAGATGATGATCTATATAATGCAACGTTCAGTAAATGTCTGGAAAGTCCGGAAGCATGGGTCAAGAAATCTGACGTGAAAAATTGTACTGATATCTTCAATTATGTAGAATCGGTACTCTACCCTATTCTGCTGTTTGCAGAAGATAATCGTCCAAGACTCACACGAATCTTTAAAAGTACCGACTTGACCATAAAGCATCTTAATCAGCTCCGCCTTTTGGGAAGCATAGATAAAAAAGTCAGGGAGATGAACAGAGAGGCGAACCGTTTCCTTTTGAGCGATACTCAGACCTTGCTCAACTCACTGATAAAGGATAGCGATTCGCCATTCATCTTTGAAAAGATTGGCACTCAACTCGACCATATAATGATTGACGAGTTCCAAGATACTAGCACCATCCAATGGAAGAACTTTAAAGTGCTGCTCGAAGAAACCATGAGTAGAGAAGATGCAGGTAACCTCATTGTTGGTGACGTAAAACAAAGTATTTACAGATGGCGATCCGGCGATTGGAGACTGCTCAATAATATCGATAAAGAATTTAATAAAAGTGCGAAAAAAGTAAGCATAGAAACTTTGGATACCAACTACCGCTCTGATAGAAACATCATTGAGTTCAACAATGCTTTTTTCACAGAAGCAGTAAAATTGGAGATTGAAGACCTGAAAGATAAATGTCCTGAGGAATGTAAACAGCTGGAAAGCGCATATAGCGATGTCTGCCAGCAAGTACCAGTCCACCATTCTAATCCTAATGGTTCTATAAGTATTCAGCTCCTGGGCGGTGAAAATATTGAAGACAGAATGATGCAAACCACACTGGACACTGTAGACAAGTTGGTTGAAAGAGGTGTTCCTTGCAACAAAATAGCAATCCTGGTAAGAAGCAACCGTAACATACAGGACATTGCTGAGTATTTTATGAACCATTCCGACTATCCGTTGGTTTCAGATGAGGCATTCAGGCTGGATGCCTCCCAAGCAGTATGCACATTGGTTAACGCTCTCTACATACTGGTACACCCAAATGACAATATTGCATTAGCAACTCTCAACAAGTTTTGTGACACGTATTCTGTAGCTGGAAATATGCCGGAACAACTTTTGACCAATCGTTCTGAGTATCTGGAAATGCCACTGTTCGATCTCACAGAACGCCTTTTTGCAGAACTTAAACTTGGCGAAATAAAAGACATGATCAAGCAAACTGCCTACATCTGCACTTTTTATGATTGCTTAAGTAAATATCTCACAGATAACAGTAGTGATATCACTGGATTTCTGAAAGAGTGGGATAACCGTATTCACGAAAAAAGCATTCATAGCGATGGCGATGGAGGTATCAGATTCCTTACTATACATAAGAGTAAGGGGCTGGAATACGATCATGTTATCATGCCTTACTGTGACTGGCAACTAGAAAAAGCCAACACTATCTGGTGCACACCGCAAGAAGCTCCATACAACGAGCTTCCACTGGTACCTATAGATTTCAGTGCTAAACTGATGAAGCAAAGTATATATGAAGCAGATTATAATCATGAACATCTGCAAAACATAGTCGACAATTTGAATCTGCTTTATGTAGCCTTCACACGTGCCAGTCACAACCTGATTGTAATTGGCAAACGAGCTAATAGTGCATATCGTTCTGCCATTATCGAATCTGTACTCGACAAGGTAGCCAGTCGACTTGAAGCTAATGATGTAAAGATGGAGTTAACAGGAATAGGTTCTGATGCCAAAACAGATGACATATCTTTCTGCTATAATGAAATATATGTACCTGATTCTTCCAAGAAATCAAACGAGAAGAAGGATACAAACGTGCTCTCAGCCTATTCTCAACCTTTAGAAATTAAAATAAATGTTACGCCTGAAATGCCAGAATTCAGACAGAGTAACCAGAGCCGTGACTTTATAAAGCGTGATGAAACCGAAGAACAACAGAAGTTTTATATCAAAATGGGTACCATTTTGCACAACCTTTTTTCTACAATCCGCACGGTTGATGATATTGATGGAGCCCTGAAACAGTTGGAGTTAGACGGACTTTTATACGATCAAGACCTCACACCAGAGAAAATAAAGGAGATGATCAGGAAAAGACTTGAATCACCAAAGGTCGCAAAATGGTTTGATAAGGAACTGACCATACTAAATGAATGTTCTATCCTGACAGTTGAAAATGGAAAAGTGGCAGAATACCGTCCAGACCGCGTGATGCAAAACTCAAAAAAAGAAACCATCGTGGTAGACTTCAAATTCGGTAAACAGAAAGTAGAACACCATGAACAGGTTAGAAAATACATCGGCTTGTTAAAAAGTATGGGACATCACCGAGTAAAAGGTTATCTATGGTATGTATACCCTAACAGAATAGTTGAAGTAATAAAATAATATGGTTCTATTGCTCCTTTCCAAAAAGTAGGGCAACATAAAGAACAGTTGCAAACATTGAAAAGTCCATTAAGATATGAAAGCATTTTTAAAATATGTAGCAAGAGATATACTCGAGAAATACGGAAACAATCTCAGCGACATTGCCGTCGTGTTTCCAAATAAACGCGCCGCTCTTTTCCTCAACGAGAGTCTGGCCCGTTTGACTGATCACCCTATCTGGTCGCCATCTTACATAACTATCAGCGACCTGTTTCGCAAACATAGCACATTGAAAGTTGGAGACCCAATCAAACTTGTTTGCGATTTACATAAAACATTCGTAGCCTGCACTGGTATTGATGAGACCCTAGACCATTTTTATGGATGGGGACAACTTCTTATCACAGATTTTGACGATATTGATAAAAACATGGCAGAAGCAGAAAAACTCTTTGCCAATCTTAGCAATATACATGAACTTGATGACATCTCATATCTTACAGAAGAACAGAAAATGCTGATTAAGAAATTTTTCAGCAATTTCAACGATGATCACAACTCAGAACTCAAAAAGAGATTTCTACAATTATGGAGCCATTTTCTTGATATCTATAAGCAGTTCAACATGCGTCTTGAAGAACAAGGATTGGCTTATGAGGGGGCTCTATACAGGAAAGTTGTAAATGATGAAAATATCAAATTCCAACACAAGAAATATCTCTTTGTCGGTTTTAATATGATGCAAGTAGTAGAACGGAAACTCTGCGACCGCTTGATGAAAGAGGGTAAAGCACATTTCTATTGGGACTACGATGACTATTATATGCAAAACAACCATGAGGCAGGTCACTACATTCGTGAATATCTCAAATATTATCCTAACGAATTGAATGATATGCCTCCTCATGATCTTCGTGAAATTTATCATAACTTTGATAACAATAAAGACATCACATACATATCGGCATCAACTGAAAACATTCAGGCTCGCTATGTAAACCAATGGCTTAAAGAAAAGAAACGCTATAAATATGGAAAAAAAGTGGCTATAGTATTAGCCGATGAAGGATTATTACAAAGTGTTATACATAGTCTTCCTACAAACGAAGACATCAAGTCGTTGCCAGATTATTCTGAGAACGACAAGTTAGCATATAATATAACATTGGGCTATCCGCTTCAACAGACACCATTCTACAGCTTGCTGCAACAGCTCATCAAGTTGCAGGGCGTAGGTCACCCCAAACATAGTAACAACTATCGCTTACACAATGTACTCATGGTGCTCCGTCATCCATACACACGCTATATTTCTCAAAATTATAGCAAACTCTTGAGCGCTCTTGACGAGCAGAAGCAGTTCTATCCTACCCGCCAATTCCTAAGCATGGATGGTGATGAAGGCTTGTCACTGCTTTTCAAAGATTTGGGTGAGACTGCAACAGAAAATGAATACAACTTGAGACTCATCCAGTATCTGTTGGATATTTTGAAGACAATAGGTGTGAATAGTAAAGAACAGGACGATCCTTTATTCCAGGAATCGCTCTTCAGGACCTATACATTGTTGAACCGTCTGCAAGAACTCATCCAGACAGGAGACTTAGCAGTAGACTGCATCACTCTGGAACGACTCATCCAACAGCTCATCCAATCTACAAGTATTCCTTTCCATGGTGAACCTGCAGAAGGAATACAGGTAATGGGTGTATTGGAAACTCGAAATCTGGATTTCGAGCATATCTTAGTACTCTCATGCAACGAAGGGAAACTGCCAAAAGGTGTAAACGATGCTTCATTTATTCCCTATTCATTGAGAAAGGCATACGGCTTGACTACGGTAGATAACAAAGTAGCTATATACGCCTATTATTTTCACAGTCTGCTCCAACGCTCACACGACATCACTTTGTGTTACAATAACGCAACAGAAGATGGCCAATCGGGTGAGATGAGCCGTTTTATGCTACAACTCCTGGTAGAAAGCCATCATGACATCGAGCGCTTTTCTTTGGTCGCAGGACAAAACACACTGCGTCCTACTTATGAACCAATAGAGAAAAAACTGCATACGCTCAGCCAGCTCAAGAATTTGAAAATGCTTACGCCAACATTTCTGAATACATATTTGAGATGTGAAAAGCAATTCTACTATAAATATGTAGAAGGATTGATTGAGCCAGATGAAATGGATGAGGACGAAGTAGACAACAAAGTATTTGGAAATATATTCCATCGTGCAGCAGAACTGTTCTATCTGGGATTAGCAAGCAGCGATGCTCTGACAACCGACGGTAAAGGAGAACTCAAACTGACTCGTCCTATCGTTGTATCAAAAGAGCAATTAGAGCAAGCCTTAAAAGACGAATCTCTGATTTATCGCCTGGTTGATCAGGCGTTCAGAGAAGAACTCTTTAAAGTTAGCGCTGCAGGATATCACCCGAAATATAATGGTCTGCAACTGATTAACAAAGAAGTAATAGCAAGATATATCCGGCAACTTGTCACGATAGATATGCGCCAGGCTCCATTCACCATACTCGGATTAGAGCTGGTTGTAAAAACTGACGTCGAAGTAGAAACAAGTATCGGCAATTTATCTCTGTCAATAGGAGGTTTTATCGACCGACTGGACGCTGTTGCAGCTAACGGTAATGCAAATGGCAATAATCTTGCAGAACGAATCCGCGTAATAGACTATAAAACAGGATGTATTTCAACAACACGTCCAAGAGAACTGAGCGAAGTGTTTGATCCATCCATGCTCAACAAGCATACAGATTATTATTTACAATCTATGCTCTACTCAATTATTGTAAGCCACAACAGAAATCTGAATCCGGCTCAAGAGCCCGTATCTCCAGGCTTGCTGTTTATACAAAATGCAGGAGCAGAAGATTATGATCCGACATTAAAAATGGGCAAGGAACTCATCAGTAGCATAGATGTATACGAAGAAGAGTTTATGAAACAACTGAAAGTTCTCATCGCCAACATCTTTGACAAGGACCAGCCATTCCGACCTACAGATGATAAGCATCGTTGCGAATACTGTCCATATGCAGCTTTATGCAAGTCATAGAAACATATATAATATGTGGAAACCAAAATGATTGGTTAAAATGCGCAAAATACTTGCTTTTTTGAATTATTCTATGTATATTTGCAAAAAGAATTATTGAATATGACAGAAAAAGAAATAAACAAGATAGTTAGTGAGAACTTAAACTATGTAAAATCAGTAGCCAACCAGTATAAAGGTAAAGGCGTTGAGTTTGATGACTTGGTTAGCGAAGGAACGCTGGCAATGCTTATGGCAGCCAGAAAGTTCCAAGCCGACCGGGGTACCGATTTTGTGGCTTATGCCGGTCCATTCGTTCACAAGGCTATATCACAGGCCATCGATAAACAATCAGGACTTTATCGTTTACCGAAAGACCAGAAGAAATTTGCCCCAAGAAACGCAGACAAGGCTGTATCTGTAGATGCGCCACTAAGCGCAAACAATCCGTATACCCTATTAGACATATTAAACGATCCGGATGTAAAGATTGCAGATGATACCCTGAATATAGAAATGATGAAGAAAAAGATGGCAGAAAGCATTGCAGATTTATTGCCACGAGAGAAAGAAATCATCACCAAATTCTATGGTATAGGTGTTCCTAAAGAAACGATGGCTGAAATTGCTGAAGATATGGGGCTCAAACGCGAGCGAGTTCGCCAGATACGAAATCTGACCATACGCAGATTGAACAGGAGTATCCGCCACCAGGCATTGAGAAACTACTTCAAGAGGTAACTCGCAATAGTTTGTAAAAACAAAAAGGAGGGTGAATCATTAACTTATGATACACCCTCCTTTTTGTTTCATGTTCTAGTTATTAACAATTAAACTTACTCCAATCCCTTAAAATGATTAGCACGATATTGACGGGGAGTAACGCCTATTCGCTTGAAGAAATTAGCATAGAAACTCTGACGAGTATTGAAACCAGCCATTTCGCTGATACCTTCTACACTCATTCTTGCATAACGCTTATCGGTAAGTAAAGACATAGCATCGTTTACTCGATAATCATTCACCAACTCGGCATAATTCTTATGAAATCGAGTTGCGCATACAGCAGAAATATAGCGAGAGTTAGTATTCAAATCCTCTGCAAGTTTCTTGGAACTATAGTCTGGGTCCTTGTACTTTCTTTCAGTCACAAGAACACGGATTATCTCGTCGCGAAGGCGGTCCTTAGTTTCTTCACTCAGCATAGATTGATATCTTGCTATTTTTTCTTTTTTAGGTTGAATATTGTACTTAGCCATAGTTATGTTATAAAATTTATTACAACAAAGGTACGACTTTTATTTAGAACGACCAAATTTTTTCTCACTTTTTTGAAAAATAAACACAAAAAAGTCGTTTATATGAAATAAAATGGTTATTTTTGCATTAATTTTCAAGCTCAAAGCCGAGTATATCATAATTATTAGTCAAGAAGCATAGATATGAAGCAAATATTGTGGTTTATAAAAACGTATTTTACGTTTGTCATTTTGTTCAGTATTCAGAAACCATTTTTCATGATATTGGAAAAGGCTTCTGCTACACAACCTATCGATAATATCTGGAGCGAAATGCCTACAGTGATGTGGTACGGTTTATCACTCGACCTCTCTATGGCTGGTTACCTCACCGCACTACCGGGTTTGTTGCTCATCGCAATGATTTGGTTTCGTAAGGAGATTATACGTCCCATTCTGAATGCTTATTATATACTGGCATCTTTCCTGGTTTCCATTACATTCGTACTGAATGCAGGATTATATCCATATTGGAACTTCCCGCTAGATAGCACTCCATTATATTATTTCTTTACTTCGCCAAAGGATGCACTTGCAAGTGTTGGAGGGCTTTACATCTTTTTTGCTCTCCTCATCACTGTGCTGCTTACCATAGCCGTCTGGTTCGCACTCCGCATGCCTCATACCCAGAAGCGCTATTCCAGCAGATACAGCAACTATGGTTTTGGAGATTTCGGCAGTGGTCGCAGAACACGCTACTCTGACATAGAGCATCATCGTATGCGCCATTCTCTTATTCTGTTGCTGCTTACTGCCCTTCTCTTCATACCTATCAGAGGAGGATTTACTGTATCTACAACAAATACAGGAAAGGCATATTTCAGCCAAAATGCGTTTTTGAATCATGCTGCCGTCAATCCGATGTTCAGCCTGTTTGAATCCCTTACCCATCAGGAAGATTTTGCATCGCAATACCGATACATGCCAGAAGAAGAAGCTAACAAGCTCTTTGCTCAAATGGTAAGTTCAAGCGACCAGAACACCTACCCGCTCCTGAATGAAGAAGCTCGGAAAAACGGAAAGCCGGATATACTTATTATTATTATGGAAAGCTTTGCCAACGACATCATGCCTTCCGTCGGAACACATAAAGACGTAGCTGTCTGCTTGGACTCAATAGCCAAAAAGGGAATTTTCTTCCCAAGATTCTATTCCAATACTTTCCGCACGGATCGTGGTCTGGTTGCTGTTTTGAGCGGTTATCCTGCACAACCTACAACCAGCATCATGCGCTACCCGGCAAAATCTGCACAATTACCATCATTGGCACGTTCATTGGCTAAAGCAAAGCATTACGGCAATGCATATTATTATGGTGGTGATGTTGATTTTGCCAACCAGCGCTCTTGGCTGGTTTCTCAGGGCTATGAGAGAATCATTTCAGATAGTGATTTCCCTATAGAAGACAAATTGAGCAAATGGGGAGTACACGATCATATAGTAGCCAACCGGCTGCTTGCAGACCTCAGGAAAGAACAGAATGCCAAGCAGCCTATGCTGAGAGTTTTCCAGACATCAAGCAGTCATGAGCCATTCGATGTACCATATAGCAGACTGAAAGACAAGCGTTTAAATGCATTTGCTTACACTGATAGTGTCATAGGTCATCTTCTGCGTGAATACAGCAAATTGCCTAGATGGAAAAATACTTTGGTATTACTCGTTGCCGATCATGTTGGCGCATACAAAGAACATCTTGACAACTTTGACCGCAGCCGCTATCAGATTCCACTTATCATGACCGGTGGAGCAATAGCTCGCCCAATGAATGTTAAGCTCATAGGAAGTCAGCATGATATAGCAGCTACACTGCTCGGACAATTAGGCATTCCTCACAAAGACTTCTTGTTCAGCAAGAATATGTTGAGTGATGCTACTCCTAAATTTGCATTCTTTGATGTACCCGATGCTTTCGGCATGGTATCAGAGGAGAACTCTATCATCTACGACAACAAATCCAAAAAGGTTGTTTATGATAAAGGCAAAAAAGGTTATAACCTGAAGCGAGGCATGGCTTATCTACAGAAGTTGTACGATGACTTGAGTGCAAAATAGCCCAAACGACAGGGCAACAGATTATCAGAAACAAGAAAGCGAACATTACAGAATTTCATAAAGAAAAACTATGATAGAATTACTTCATCAAATAGAACAGATTGATACGCAGATTTTTCTGTTTTTCAATGGTTTTCACAACGAGTATTGGGATTACTTCATGATGATTTTCTCAGACCGTTTTGTATGGGTTCCGTTCTATGCCAGTTTTATCTTTGTACTGCTTAAGAATTTTCCTGTCAAGGTTGTGATGAGCACTATAGTTGTCATCACTCTGATTATCTTGTTTTCAGACCAGACTGCATCAGGAATTCTGAAGCCATTAGTAGCAAGAATGCGTCCCAGCAATCCTGATAATCCTATCAGTCCGATGGTACATGTTGTTCAAGGATATCGGGGTGGCAGATATGGTTTCCCATCTTCTCATGCAGCCAATGCATGGAGCATGGCCTTCTTTGCCCAATATCTGGTTCGCCGGAGCAAACTCACGATATTCTTATGCCTGTGGGCATTGATAACCAGTTATTCCCGCATGTATCTCGGTGTACACTATTTTGGCGACCTCATGATTGGTACCCTCATTGGTTTTCTCTATGCCACCTTATATTATTATATATTTCAGTATTTTTTAAGGAAGCATACCGAACGTTTTAAGCCCAACCACGACATCAGATTTGCAAGCGTCCCTATCATTACGGGGCTCGTTTCTATTTGGGTAATCATTTGTACCAGTGGAATACTATCTTTCTATAGCATACCACTGAGATAAACAAATGTATAAAAAGAGTTAGCTTATAAAAATGGTTTAGATTATACATTATTATTAACATATAAAATTTAAAGATTATGAAGAAATTATCAATTCTTGCATTTGCTATGGGCCTGATAGCTTTCACAGCATGTTCTGAGAAAAAAGCACCAGCACCAGCTCAGGCAGAACAGACTGTTGTAACCGATTCTGCATTTCAGGCTGCCGCAGCCGGTGAATATAAGAGCGCAGATGGTGAGCGTAGTGTAACTTTGAACAGTGATTTCTCTGTTAAAGTAAAAGGCCTTAACAAGGAATTTTACAAGTGGGAATTGCCAGCTAAGCCAGAAGGTAAAGCAGCTGTGATTATCCTGAGCCGCAAGGGTATTGATGCCGACGTTCAGGAGCAGGCAACACTCGATACAGAAGAAGGTTCTATCATTATTAAGAACGAAACATTCCGCAAAAAGTAATAGAATATGAACCTGGTATAAAAGCAAAACGCCCTCGCTTCACAGCGAAGGCGTTCCTTTTGGTATTAGTTTCATTTAAGGTAAAAAGATTGTATTCAGGATAACGATGCAAAGATAGACATATTTTTCGAAACGAACGAATCTTTTTATATGTTTAAAAACATATTTTGTGAATTATTGCTCCCAAAACAAAATTATCTGCCAGATAATTTCGGTACTTACAATTAAATTTGTATCTTTGCACCATAAATTTAAAAATTATTCTTTTTATTGAATTATGGCAATTAATGAAGAAAACAATTTGGAAGAGAAGAAAAGTATCTCTTTCGTAGAACAGTTAGTTGAGGAAGACCTCAAAGAAGGCAAAAACGGAGGACGAATCCAGACGCGTTTTCCGCCAGAGCCTAATGGTTATCTGCATATCGGCCATGCCAAAGCTATCTGCATGGACTTTGGTGTTGCAGAGAAATATAATGGTGTTTGCAATCTTCGTTTTGATGACACTAACCCTAGCAAGGAAAATAATGAATATGTAGAAAATATTCTTCAAGACATCCAGTGGCTTGGTTTCAAGTGGGGCAATATCTACTATGCTTCCGACTACTTTGAGAAACTTTGGGATTTTGCAGTCTGGATGATCAAGAAGGGCAATGCATATATTGATGAGCAAACTGCTGAAGAAATTGCACAGCAGAAGGGAACCCCTACCTCACCAGGCACTGCAAGCCCATACCGTGACCGTCCTGTTGAAGAAAGTCTTGCTTTGTTTGAGAAGATGAATACTCCTGAGGCCGTAGAAGGCAGCATGGTGCTTCGCGCAAAACTCGATATGGCGAATCCAAATATGCATTTCCGCGATCCTATCATGTATCGTATCATCCATACTCCTCATCACCGTACAGGAACTAAATGGCATGCATATCCTATGTATGATTTCGCTCATGGACAGAGTGACTACTTTGAAGGGGTAACCCACTCTATCTGTACATTGGAATTTGTACCTCACCGTCCGCTTTACGATAAGTTCATCGACTTCTTGAAGGAGAAGGACGGAACTGCAGATGTATTAAACGACAATCGTCCACGCCAGATTGAGTTCAACCGATTGAACCTCACTTATACAGTAATGAGCAAGCGTAAGCTTCACCAGCTGGTTGATGAGAAACTGGTTATCGGATGGGACGACCCACGTATGCCTACTCTTTGCGGAATGCGCCGTCGCGGTTACTCTCCTGAGAGTATTCGTATGTTTATCGACAGCATCGGTTATACTAAATTCGATGCTCTCAACGATATGGCCTTACTCGAAGCATCTGTAAGAGAAGACTTGAACAAGAAAGCTTGTCGTGTGAGTGCAGTACTTGATCCTGTAAAACTCGTAATCACCAACTATCCGGAAGGTGAAACAGAGGAAATGGAAGCAATCAATAATCCAGAAAATGAAGCTGATGGCACACACACCATCACTTTCTCTAAGAATCTCTGGATAGAGCGTGCTGACTTTATGGAAGATGCTCCTAAAAAATTCTTCCGTATGACTCCGGGTAAAGAAGTTCGTCTGAAGAATGCTTACATCGTTAAGTGCACTGGATGCACAAAGGACGAAAATGGCGTTATCACTGAGATTCAGGCAGAATACGATCCTATCAGTAAGAGCGGCATGGAAGGAGCCAACCGTAAGGTTAAGGGTACATTGCATTGGGTATCAGCAGATCACTGCGTAAAGGCAGAGGTGCGCGAATACGACCGTCTCTTTATGGTAGAAAATCCATCTGCTGATGAACGTGACTTCCACGAGTTGCTCAACCCGGATAGCTTCCACGACTATCCTAACTGCTATGTTGAGGAATATGCAGCCAACAAGAAGCCAGGTGAATATCTCCAGTTCCAGCGTATCGGTTATTTCATGGCCGATCTTGATTCTACTGCAGAAAAACCAGTATTCAACAAAACCGTTGGTTTGAAGGATACATGGGCAAAACAGAATAAATAAATCACCTATATCTGTCTCAGTTTCAACAGCTGAGACAGATATTATTTATATTCAAGATAACAAATGAATACTGCAGATCTTTTTCTTTGGATACTCGACAATTTAAATTACTGGGTAGTAACCCTTTTCATGGCTATCGAGAGTTCATTCGTCCCATTCCCATCAGAGGTGGTTGTTCCACCTGCAGCATGGAAAGCCATGGATCCTGATAGCGGAATGTCGTTTATCCTGGTCATCGTATTTGCCACCATTGGTGCCAATATCGGTGCACTCATCAACTATTATTTAGCTAAATGGGTAGGCCGCCCTATCATCTACCGTTTTGCCGACAGCCGCATCGGACATATGTGCCTGATAGACCGCCAAAAGGTAGAAGTTGCAGAAGAGTTTTTCCGCAAGCATGGAGCCGCATCCACTATTTTTGGGCGCCTGGTACCAGCTGTTCGCCAGTTAATCAGCATTCCAGCCGGTTTGGCAGGTATGCATGTAGGCAAATTCTTGCTCTATACCACAATCGGTGCTGGCATCTGGAATACTGTTTTAGCAACCATCGGTTGGGGTATTTACCAATATACAGACTATAAAACAACTCAAGATGTATATCAGCAGGCATTAAAGTATAGTCATGAGCTCGGTTACATCATCTTGGCTCTTGCCGTTGTTATTGTAGCGTTCCTTGCATACAAGGGGCTCAAGAAGAAATAAGAAACTATCCCCCATCCTGCTTCCTCAAGCGGGATGGGGGATTTTTCTTTCGTATAATTACTTATCTTCTAAAGCATTTCATCATGGCAAAAAAAGGTTGGATTCAAGTGACCTATTCCTTGATAATCCAATCACCTATCGTCCGCTGTGTGCTGTCATAATTTACACCAATCTTAAACAGACGCTTACCATCGGCAGAATATGGAATCAGATATCCCTTTTCATCTATCTGTCTGATTGCTTCCTCGGCTGAACCATCATATTTCAACTCGAAAACAAATACGGCATCAGGCATATACACCACTGCATCAGCCCTGCCTATCGCACTATCCTCCTCTACCCTCATGTGTGCTCCCATCAGGTTAAAGATAAGATAGAACACCGTCTGGAAATCCCGTTCGTTCTTATTGCTCAAACGGTTGGAAATGCTGGCAAGATAAGCCTTCAGGCGCACCATCGCTCCCTCAACGTCTGCCTCATAGAGCATTTCCAGAAAATCACCTACCAGACTATTATTATCCAAAGATATTGGTGAAAGATAGTTAGGTGCAAGACTCTTGAGCATGCCAATCTTAACCTCTCTGTTAGGATATTCCAAGGTATAACGTTGCAGCATCGGGTTATACTTCTTGATGGTGAGATAACCACTCTGATAGAGCAACGGAAGCGCAGAAGTCATCATTTCCGGCGAAACATCAAAGTCATCCACATCACATGATTTCTTCTCAATATCCATCACATTGACGTGATACTTCTGCAGCGTCTTGATAAGATAAGTCGGCGTACCCGAGCCAAACCAGTAAGGAGCAATATCCCGTGCATTCAGTGCCTTTACCAGGCTGAACGGATTGAATACATCTTCAGATTTCTTACTGAAATGATAGCCGTCGTAGAATCTTGTCAGCTCTGCCAGGCACTCCTCATACGTCATACCCAGGTCTTCTCCCAATGCCTCTATATCCGGTTTCATCTGAGTGGTAAGCTCCTTCTTGCTAATACCGCAGATAGCCGAATACTGGTCGAACATACTGATGTTATCGAGGTTATTCAGTTCACTGAAGATGCTGAGCTGCGAGAACTTGGTGATACCCGTGATGAAGGTAAACTCCAAGTATGGGTCGAGCATCTTGATGGGACTATAGAAGTTCTGCATGATGAGGCGCAGCGGTTTCAAATTTTCCTTTTCATGCACTACATCCAGCAAAGGGGCATCATATTCATCAATGATAATCACTACCTTCTTACCCGTCTGCTTGTATGCTTCTTTCACCAGGTCTTTCAAACGGAGGTTAGCGTCCACCTGATGCGTCTTATATCCCCAGATTGTCTCCTGCTCTTCAAGCATATCAGCCAGGTATCTTTCCAGCTGCTCCACTCCCATGTGCTTGGCGCCGCTCAGGTCGAAATGCAGCACAGGATGCTTCACCCAATCCTTCTCATAATCAGCAATGGCCAATCCCTCAAAAAGTTCTTTCCTTCCCTCGAAATAGGCCTGGAGGGTAGATGCAAAGAGCGACTTTCCGAATCGTCTTGGACGACTCAGAAAAACATACTTCATCTTTTTCTCTCGAAAATCCACGATGTATTGGGTCTTATCAATATAGAGATAATTACCCTCTCTGATATTCGAGAATGTCTGTATTCCTACAGGATAGAAATTTACCATTTTTGCCATATTCCTACATGCTTTACGTTTTGCGCTGCTAAGTTACGAATATTTTTTTGAATAGGAAAATTTTGGGAGAGATATTTTTCACAATTATCTTTTGCACTATTAAATTAATAAGAGAAATGGCGAACACAAAGCGTCTATGTTGCGAGGCATTCGTGAACCGTGCCAGTCGTATTCCGGCTCCAATCCACAGATTCAAAGAGGCAGAAAAGAGAGCGAAAACGTTAAAGAATACTAACAATGTGTCCAGTTGCCCTACCAACTGGACACCTGTGTGTCATGGACTTATGACACACCCTCTTCATTTATTGTAGGTGTATTGAAATCGTAGTTCTTACTAAATAGGTGGAGTTCATAAAATGAAGTTCTATGAGTGTTATTTAACACTTAGAAAATATTTTTTGTTATATCTTATTGGTTTTCAGTCATTTACCCCCCCATTTTATAATTCATCTTTTTTAACATCAAAAATTTACTGATTCACTGAAAAAATTGTAATTTTGCAGCGCAATCACATCTCGGTATATTACTGAGATGCAAAACAGTAAATCATTTTGTCGTCCATAAAACGGCATAATAAATATGCGATCAGGATAAAACAAGAATATTCAAAACTGAATATAAAGTTAAAAGTAATAAATAAAAGTAATTAAAAAACAGATATGAAATATGAAAGTAAAAAGTAAAAGCAATAGTAATAATAATAATGTAAATATGAAGTAATCATATAAACATCAAGTAAATGTACCGAATAAAAGAAAAAATAATTCTCATTGCATTTACATGCATGAGTAGTCATCTATCGGCACAGAACCTACATAGCGTGAAGGATTCACATCATATATATAATGTGAACAAATCACACACCATATATGATGTAAAAGATTCAGTAAAGATTTTCTTCAGGCAGGGAAAGATAGACCTTGACCCTATCCTGAACGATAACCAATCGGCACTGAACCGTATCGCTGAAACTATGCGAAACTGTTATGCAGATTCCATTTATCAATTGCGAAAAATTCTCGTTGTAGGCGTTGCCTCACCCGAGGGAACACTGAAATTCAACAAGTGGCTATCCCGAAAACGAGCCGACGTGCTTTTCAGCTATCTATCACAATACTCCACCCTGCCCGATTCGCTGAAGACATCAAGTTTCTTCTGTCCCGACTGGAAAGGGTTGATTCAAATGGTAAAGAATGATTCCCAACTTCCCTTCAGAGAGGAAACGCTCTCGCTGCTAAACCGAATAGCCGGCGAAGCTGAAACAGAAAAAGAAATCCTGAAGCAGGAAAAGCATCTGGAGCTAATCAAGAATTTGCGCGGAGGTATCCCTTATCATTATATGTATAAGAAATATTTCCCTGCACTCCGATTCTCACAGCTCTTCCTATGGTACGACAAGGTGCAAAAGCCGCAGATTCCGGATTCAATACCCAAATGGGAAAACGTAAAACAATCGGTGGATACGGTCAGTAACACCGACTCCATCTATATCGAGCCGAGTCCGATCCGAAAACCGTTCTACATGGCTATGCGGACGAACATGCTCTACGATGCGCTCCTGATTCCAAACATCGGAGTGGAGATGTATCTGGGAAAAAGATGGTCGGTGGCTGCCAACTGGATGTACGGATGGTGGAAGACCGACAGGCGACACTGGTATTGGCGAGCCTACGGCGGTGACATCGCCTTCAGAAAATGGTGGGGAAAGGCAGCCGGGGAGAAACCGCTCACCGGACACCACATCGGCATCTACGGCCAGATATTCACATACGACTTCGAAAACGGAGGTCGCGGCTACATGGGCGGAAAGCCTGGAGGCACGCTCTGGGACAAGATGAACTACATCGTGGGAGCCGAATACGGCTATTCGCTGCCCATTGCCCGAAGGCTGAACATCGACTTCACCATCGGCGCCGGCTATTGGGGCGGCATCTATCACGAGTATAAGCCCGAGGCTGACTACTACGTATGGCAATCCACCAAGGAGCGCCGCTGGATAGGTCCCACCAAGGCAGAGATTTCGCTGGTATGGCTGATAGGAAACGGCAATACCAACCGCAAGTTCTCAGGCAGGAAGAACAGAGAGAAAGGAGGCGGATATGAGCTGGATTAGAATCTTCAGAGGATTTAGAATCTTCAAAGGATTTAGAATCTTCAAAGGATATAGAATCTTCAGAGAATTTAGAATCTTCAGAGGATCTGGAATCATCCAAGCCCTCAGCCTGATGCTCTTTCTTCTGATACTCTCGTCGTGCGAGCACAAGGAATTCCGCTACGTCACCTCCTCGTTCCGCTCTTTGAGGGTGGAATTCAACTGGGAGCGATATGAGGATTTTCAGAAGCCGGAAGGCATGCGAGTGATTTTCTTTCCGAAAGATGGCACGGGCGAGCCGTGGATCTTCGATTTTCCGAACGGAGAAGGAAGGCAGATTGAGTTGCCCGAAAACGAGTATCGCGTCATCTGCTACAACTACGATACGAGCGGTATCTATTGGGAGAATCCCAACAGCTTTGTAGAGTATCTTGCCAAGACCCGTAGCGTACTGGCGCCCGACAGCGCCAAAGCCTGCACCACTCCCTCCTGGCTCTGTGGCGACCACATCGACTGGGTATCGTTGGAGAATATTCCAGAAGGCACGGAGAAAGTAATCACCCTGTATCCGGTGAGGATGGTGAGCCGTTACACCTACGAGGTGAATGGCATCCAGAATCTGGAAAGAGTGGCGGATATCCGTGCCAGCCTTTTGGGAATGTCGGGATCGCTGCTGATGGCGGAAGACAGATTGCCCGATGGGGTTTCGGAGAATCTTCTTTTCGGAGGCGAGACTGCCAGTAATCAGATCAAGGGCGGTTTCTACACCTTCGGCTACTGTCAGAGCCTCGCCTCGTCTCAGGTGTTCAAGCTTTACCTGAAGAGCAGAAATGGCAAGGTGTATGTTTTAGAGCAGGATGTTTCAGCACAAGTTCACTCGGTACCCGTAAGGGGGCATCTCGGTGATGTGCATCTCATCATCAATTTCAACTTCACCGTTCCGGATAACAAGAATGATGGAGGAGGCGGAGGAGGCAACGGTGGAAATAATTCCAGCGGTGGTGCCGGCTTCGACGTAGGAGTTGATGATTGGGCGGATGTGAATGAAGACATTATATGTTAAGGGTATAACATCCGAAAATAAAGCTTTTAATCGTAAAAGATAAAGCTTGAAATAGTTAAAGATAAAGCTATAAACAGCAAAGGATAAAACTTGAAATAGTAAAAAATAAATTTAACAATAGTAAAAGATAAAAAAAGAACTGTAAAATTATGAAAAAGGTAATTTTTGGAACAGCATTGGCCTCTATGGCATTGCTTTCAGCATGCTCATCAGACAACGAGCTTGCAAATGTAGAAACAACAGCTAACAACGCTATCGGATTTCATGTAGTTGGTAATAAGGCGGAGACTAGAGCAAACATTATCAACACGACCGAGGATTTAAAGAAGACCGATTTCAATGTGTTCGCATATAAGTACAACAATGGCGCAGATGGTGAAATCTTTATGGGTGACAAAGAGAATGATGATAACCATCTGTACGGAGTTAGAATCAAGTATGAGACTGAGACTAACAAGTGGGTTTATAATGATCCAAATGAACTTCGCTACTGGCCAACAACTGCACTTAATTTTTATGCGGTCAATCCAGGCAGCACAAATATCTTCTCTTGGAATTTTACAAATGAGAAAAAGCAAATAACATACGCTTGCTCTGATGAATATGTCAAAAATAGCAAAGGCGAGTATTATAATCACAAAAACATTGATGCTATGTATGCCGTGACCAAGAATCAGACCCAAACAAACAATGATGGATTTGTTAAGTTCAACTTTAAGCATATATTGTCTCAAGTAGTATTCCAAGCAAAGACACAATATGCAAATATGGAGGTAGAAATCAAAGCACTCAGTATTCATAATTTCTATTGGGGCGGAACATTTACAATTCCAGAAGGAGAACCTTCACAGAAGGATTGGGCTCCAACTACAATATCTTACCAGCCAAAAGGATTTACAGCGGTAATGGATGAGAGCATTAAGGTGGCAAAAACAGATGAGGTTACTAACATTTCAACACAGGGACCGATGTTATTCATTCCTCAGAAATTAACAGAATGGGATTTAAAAGGTAACATAGATGCTACAACTACAGCAAAGCAGTCTTATCTGAAGATTACTTGTAAGATTAAGCAGAGTGGTGCTTACCTCTTCGGTGACGATACTAAATTTGACGAGCTCTATGTTCCTTTCGGGGCAGATTGGCAGCCAGGCAAGCGCTACATCTACACCCTCATCTTCGGTGGTGGCTACAATGCTCAAGGTCAGGCAATCTTGAAGCCTATCAAATTCGATCCTGAAGTTGAAACATGGGGAGAGCCAGATGCAAAAGATATCAACATCAACATCAACAAATAATCCAATCATCTGCAAAAAAAAATACCGAGCAGGAGCATCATCTCCTTGCCCGGTATTGTTTTTTTACTCAGATAAAGGTGAAGGTCACCAATCTAATCTACATCTCCGCTTTCTGTTTTTTATGAATTGCTCAGATTCTTAATGATTTCCAAAGGCAGCTGGGTAGCTTTGGCAACCTGTTCGGCAGAAAGTCCCATTGCCAGCAATCGTTGTGCTGTTTCTGTGTTGGCCTCATGTTTGCCTTCTGCTCTACCTTTCTCTATACCTTTTTCCATACCTTCCACAAGACCTTCTTGCTTACCTTTCGCCATGCCTATTTCTATACCTTCACGCTTGGCAGTGTCTACGGAATTCTTGATGTCGCAATATGCATTAACCATTTGATTCACATTTAAATTCTTTGGATGCAAATATACTGCAAAATCTTGATAACGCCAAATATTTGAATGAAATTAACATCATTATTGGTCAAATAACTGAACTTTCGCATATCAGGAAGTTAAAGGAATTAAGGTAGTTAAGGAGTTAAGACGTATGTCTTGCTGCTTAAAAAACTACGCCAAAAAGACTGTTGTCTTAACTCCTCAGCGACCGTAGGGAGCGATAACTCCTTTAACTTCTGAACTTGCGAAACTTGAATTCAGTAAGTACAATAAATCTCGGAAAATTCGTTGATAAATGTAATAAACCGTTAAAAAAGATGCCTACTTCCTACGAAGTAGACACTTTTTTGGGGGAAGTAGACACCTTTTTTCAGAAAAAGAATGACTAAAAAAGCAAAAAATAGCAGATTTGAGCTTTTGTTTTGAG
>OODA01000357.1_pt1 | contig 31163 bp, 47 predicted proteins | sample 1671341 | NCBI WGS metagenome assembly OODA01 (sample SAMN06348147, study PRJEB24527) | human gut metagenome | biome: human gut; feature: ankylosing spondylitis patient; material: feces | host: Homo sapiens | place: China | collected 2015-10 | reverse complement strand
TGCACTGACTGACGGCGGCCTCGATCACGTCGCCGGGGATGACGGACAGGATGCAAGCGCGCAGTCGGCGGGCTCCCAGGTTGGCGACGAGTTCGTAGATGTCGCGCGGGTCTTCAAGCTTGTAACTGCCCTTTTTGGTGTGGCGAATGTGCGGCACACTGAAGGTCACTTCGCGTCTTGTGTTGGTTTCTACGTCCCATGCAAACGCCTGAACTTCGGACTTGCCGCCGTAGTTGCTCAGCTCGCGGATACCGAACTGCAAATTGCCCCATTGCTGTGCGATTGCCTCAGCGAGGCGGATGCTCGGCCCCTGGATGTCTGAGCCGCCGCGTGAGTAGGCGTAGATCGCAGTCTCAGCCAGTTGCGGGCGGCAGCAGGCGTTGAGGATTCGATCCATCGACTGGCGCTGATCGCGCGGATTCATGCGTGCAATTACAAGCGCAGCCTGAACTTCTGCCACGGCTCGTGCGCTGTCGGTAGTTTGCGTGGTCGGTGTCACGGCATTGCCGGTTGCGGGCGTGCCGAATGGGTTGAGGCTTGCAACAACTTCGTTTGTCATTTCTTATTTACTCCGATTTCATCTTGAGCAGGAAGCGGCGGGATGGTTTGCCTTCCTTGCAATACTGCGTGTAAAGGTCAGGGTGCTTGGCTTTGAACGTGGCGCTGTCGAAGGTGACGCGCGGCTTACTCGTCCGCCAAGTGGCGATGGTTCTGCCTGCAACGGCCAGGGTGTCCGACTCACCCATGAAGGAAGTGATATGGCCCTGCAGCTCTTCCTTGCGCTCCTTGAGCTCTTCGATCTGTCGATTGACGGCTTCGAGCTCGGCGGCGTCGTGAAGTATTTCGTCTGACGCTTCGACCGTGTGCATCTTGGATCGCGGAAATGCGGCGCTTGCCTCGGCGTAGGTGCGCGGCGCCGGGGGATTGCGGTCGATGACGCGCTGCCAGAATGCCTTTTCTTCCTCGATCAGCATCGCGGCTATCTCCGGATCGAAATCGACGTGGTAGATGCGGAAGTCGCTGGCTCCGATCAACACGGCCACATCGCACATCTTGGCTCCGGTCACGGCCATGTAGTGCTGAACTTGCGTGAGGTAGTACTCGGGGATTTCATCGGTGCCTTCTTCTCCCCAGTCCGCTCCGGATCGTGCGGTTTTGATCTCGAGCACGGATCCGTCCGGAAGCAAACCGTCCACATTGGCAATCATGAACTGGTGCTCCGGATGACGGAATGTTTCAGTCGGAATGGTGACAGGGACGCCGGTCACGTCTGCGTACTTCTGGCGGATGACGGGTTCGAGTCGATTACCCCATTCGATGGAGGCATTTGATTCCTCAACAGGGTTCTCAGCGATCTTGTCGTTGTACACGTCGAGCGGTGTCTTCCATTTGGATAGACCGAGGATTGCGGCGACGTCACTCCCGCCGATGCCGGTCTGACGGTTCTTGAGCCATTCAAGGCGTTCAGAGGTTGTCATCTTTTTCCTCCTGTTTGAGAAGAATTCCTTCAAAGTCGTTTTTCAAGGCTTGCAGTTGGTCGATGAATGAGCCAAGCGAGTGGGTGCTGATCTTTGTTCCGTTTGCTTGGAGGGCCTCCAAGATGCCAACGAAAATTCCGAGCGATCGGATGTCGTTTTCAGCCATAAACCAGGCATATCGTTCAAGTTGTTTGTCCATGGTTAGAAAAGCGGTGAGAATTTCCAAAAAAGAAGCGCAGCGACTCCGGCGAAGGAGACTGCGCTGCTGGCGATGAGAACTCGGTACTTTTTGATGAAAGCCCGGCGCGCCTGCCATTTGTGGATCAGTGCTTGGCGCTCTCTGTGTTTCTGCAGTGCCGGGTCGAAGTAAGTCTCTTTCATGTCGGCTCCTGTGAAAAATCCACGTCAACCCGTTCAGTTGTTCGGAATTCCCGAAATACTGAGCGGCCTCACGTGGCTCCTCTCTTACGAAAGGAGCTCGGCCTGATGGGGCGGCTGCACCCCCGCTAACGATCTACGGTTGACTACGTAGTCGTGCCGCGCTCGGCTCCACTCTTGCCAAAGAGCTTCATAGCGTCCGCCGGAATCACAACCGGCTTGATGTCTCCTTTATCGAGCATCCTTTTGTCTGCCGCCCTGGGGTCTTTGTATCGAGCAGGAGATAACTCGATCAGAGCGGCAGACAGAAGGACTCGCCTTCTGTGGTGGTTAGTGGCCTGGCATACAGGCGATTGCGTACATACAGATCAGGAAGGTGGCGATGGCCACGATCAAACCGATTGGCGAATCGCCGTGTTCGTCCGCCGTGAGCATCCAGTCAAGCAGCTTGCGCATCGATCTGCTCCTTCACTTCGCGGATGAAGTCCTCGGCGTACTCAATGAAAAGCTGTGCGTGAGCTCGGTCGCAGCTGATCTCTAAGCAGCCTTTGTTATGCGCGAGAGTCATGCCTCCGTAAGGAGTCCACTCTGCGCAAAACGGGCAACGCAGCGTGTGCACTTCGAAATCCGTGTTTGCCTTCAGCAGTCGAATTCCCTGGCAGAAATCCTCAAAGGGAATGTCATGCAGCCATGCAGTAAATCCGGCTACGCCGCAGCAAATGCTCACGTTCTCACCTGTGAAACTGCGGCACTTGAGATAGATGCCCTGCGTGATCTGGACTTTGTGCTTGTGGTCAACTGGTTTGAATTCCATTTCTTCTCTCCTCACCAGGGATGGCGTCGTACAGCTTCCTGCTCTTGTTCATCGGTGAGAGCTTCTCGGACGGCATCGCGCTCTTCGCTTCGAATCGTGTCGGCATCGTCGTAGGCTCCGAAGGCGTCTTCTAGAAAGTCGGCGAAGTAGTCCGCGAGGATGATTCGGGTACGTCCCTTTGCGCTTTCGAGGCTCTTGTAGATCAGATCGTCGACGTCGTTGCGGAACTTGGCCTGGATCTCAGCAGCAGACCTCATGTCCCTGGCGGACTGTGCGAGGCCGAAGGTGTCGATTGAGGGAGTGAGGGTCATTTCGACTTCTCCTGGCGATGGCTTTCTACGATGCTTTCGCAAAGAGCGCTGGCGAGAAGGTCAAGGAGGCTGTCTTCAACGGCATACTCAACCGAACCCTCATCTTCGCCATCGTCAACAAGGAACTGCCCGAGCGGTTCGCCGTCTTCTCCTACGTCTTTGCTCAGTTTTTGCAGGACGTAGGAAAGACGCTTATAGGTATCGAAGGGGGTCAGCACGGACTTCGTGTTGCACGCCGCTTGCCAGATGTCTCTGGCGGCTTCTTTTGTGATACGGGTCTCGCTCATCACTTGTCCTCCTCGTCACAGACGATTTCGATGCCTTGCACGGCGCCATACAGCGCGACGGCTGCTTTGTGCATCGCATCGACTTCATCGCCCGCCTTGCCTTCTTCGAGTCTTTTGACAATTTCGGACGCGCTGGAGTCAGTCCACGTTTCAAGCGCGTTCTGAAGCTTTGAAGCCGTGTTTTGCATCTGGATGACCGCAAACTTGACGGCGTCTTCGCCAGTAAGGGTGACTTTGTTGGGTTGGTAGTCGATCATGGGATTTTTACGTCTATGATTTCGAGATACTTGAGCGCGATGAAGTAAATTTAAAATTTACGTCATCAACGCGAATAATACATTTGAAATTTACAGACGTAAATCTAACATTTATAGGGATTTCCCTAGACCGTGCACTTTTAGGCAACAAAAAAGCCGCCTTTCGGCGGCTGTTAAGGCTGGTTTGTCAGTAGGTCAAATGGCTTTTATGTTGCAGATGGTCACGACTCTGCCAATGATTTTGAACCCGTATTCCATGTCTTCCGGAGTGAGCGTGATGGTTTTGTAGCGAGGGTTGTCGCTCATGATCACAAGGCTACGCCCAGAACGCTGGACTCGTTTGACGAAAAGATCGTCGTCTAGCATGTATGCAAAAACGGCGTCTGTGTATGCGCGCTTGGCACTGATGTCGACGATGACAAAATCCCCGTCTTTGAAAGTGGGCTCCATTGAGTCTCCATTAATGGAGATTATGTTCAACGCCTTTTTATTTGCGGAGCCGCAGAATCTTGAGATCCATTGAAGATTCACTTCGATTAAGCGGACTTCTGTTGCTGTTTCGATCCTGGTCCCATTTCCACAAGAGGCAGTGACTTCTTCGAAAAGAGGGATGCAAATAGAGTCCTCTTTGATGATGGTTTGATGGTTTGGGTCATCCATCTTCCCAGTAAAGAGCCAGGATGGTGAAACCTTCAAAACCTCACACATTTTGGCAATCGCGTCTATCCCTGGCGTGTTTCGGTTCATTAGCCATGCCGAAAGTGTTTGAGGGCTTACTTCGATTTTCCTTGCAAATTCGGCTTGACTGATGTCCTTTTCCTTGAGCAAGGTCTTCACGCGATTCATGATCGCATTGGATAGTTCACTCATTGAAATCTCCTAGAGCTGTCTACCCCGAATCATAAACGTGCAGTTTACTTTATCAGAAAAGTCGCATATACTCGCGGTGTACTCAAATCATGGAGGTTGTAGTGAAAAACCTGAAGGGCATGATCCTTTCGTATGGCGGCTTGGCAAAGCTAAGTAAGGCCATGGGAGTGACCAAGCAATGCATCAATGGGTGGATTCGCCGTGACTGCGTTCCTGAGGGGAAGATCTGGCCTTTTTGTGAAGTAACAGGATTCATGCCCTGGGAGGTGCGCCCTGATTTGTTTTCGCGTCCTGAAGACTATTGGGCTCGCACATTGGGAATCCAGTCTGCTCATGAAGCTAGATCGGTGGAAGAACCAGAAGCTACTCAATCCGAATCGTAGGGATTGAGGAGGTTCTTCAATGGCTCACGGATATAAAGCAACAGAGATCGCTTGGAGTGCTGATGTCGAATCGTCGGCAGAACGGCTCACGCTTCTTGCTCTCGCAAAGTGGGCTAATGATGACCTGACATGTTTTCCTTCAGTTCCAACGCTTGCTGCCGAAACCAAACTTAACGCCAAGACGATTCGAGAGTCGCTTAAACGTCTTGATGACGCTGGATTTATAAGGATCAACCGCCAAGCAGGACGCAACAGCGTGTATGTGATTACCACTACCAAAATCGGTAGTACCAAAAATGGTAGTACCGGAATTGGTACCACTACCGAAATTGGCAGTACACCCCTCCCAAAACTGGAAGGGGAACCCCTACCAAAAACGGTACCCGAACAGATAAATGAACAAATAAATGAACAGATAAATCTGTCAGTAGACGACTCGTCATTTTCGCTCGAACCGGATCAGTCTCAGGCTGCGAGCGAGGTACCCGCCGAAAACACCACCTCAAACACGGCGGATACAGCGGTCTGCACGGGAAAGCGCCCTGCCGATACCAAAAACCCTGCCAAGCGCAAAGCCATCACGCACCTGTTCGAGCTGGAGGCCATTCCTGACGAATGGCGGGAGCTGTGCGAGCAGATACGCCCCGACCTAGATCCCCAGAGGGTCTTTGTCGAGTTCCGCTTCTACTGGACGCAAGGAAAAGGGCAGGGCACGCGCCGAAGCGACAAGGGCTGGACTTCCACATGGATGAACTGGATCAAGCGCCAGAAAGAGCAGCGGGTACAGAACTCAAGACATGGCGGCTCCGATTGGATGCCGGACATCCCATTCGAAAAACGCAACTACGGAGAAGGAATTAACGATGACCACAGTTTTTGACTCGTCTAACGGCTGCACATACGGCGTGGTCGAAATGGGCGAGTGTGAGCGCCACGGACGCTACCCCAACATCATTCGTCAGCGCTTCGGCAAGGGGTGCTACGGATTTTCCTCGCTCAACCTCGGTTGCCCGATGTGTAAGCGCGAGGCATCCGATCGAAAGATCTATGGCGCCATCTCGATCCCGCGACGCTTTATCGGCAAGACGTTCGAGAACTACCAGCCGGACGAAAACTCTCAGCGCGTCTACGACTTTTTCCGTGACTACGCCGATCATCTGCAGGATCGCATCGATGCCGGCACCAGCGTCATCCTGACGGGAAGACCCGGCACGGGCAAGACGCATCTGGCGTGCGCCTTGCTCTTTGAGGCGAAGAAGAAGGGCTACAGCGCCTTTTTCATCAACATCCGCAAGCTCTTCCGAGCTGTGCGAGACACATGGCGCGAGGGCGCCGCCGAGTCTGAGTCGCAGGTGATTGACCGCTACGTCGATCTCGATTTGCTCGTCATCGATGAGGTTGGTGTGCAAGCCAAGAGCGAAAACGAGCAATGCATCCTCTACGACATCCTCAACGGCCGCTACGAAAACACCAAGCCCACGATCATTCTCAGCAACGAGACGCTTCCGGGAATCAAGCAGATCATCGGCGAGCGCGCCTACGACCGCCTGCGAGAGGGTGGCGGCAAGGCATTTGATTGCTCGTGGGAAAGCTACCGCGGCAAAGCCGAATTGGCTGACGACAAGTCGGTGTCGATTCAGAACATCTTCGAGTTCTATGAGGTTGATGACTCTCCTGATCAGGAATCGGAAAAGGTTGATCCTTTTGCTGATCGCTGGCAGGACGGCAAGCTCATGCCCGCGCACATTCAACCGGCAGGAGAAGCCGCATGAGCCACCCCGACAAGATCACGCTGGATCGCCGCATCGTGCGAGCCGTCTTCGAGGTGGCGCTCAGAGCCGACCTCAAAAAGGCGAGCCTCGCAGAGCTTGCGGCTCTCACCGAGGTCAAGTTTCAGATCGACACGAAGGAAAAGAAAGGAGCAAACCGATGATTGACACAAAGGCGCTGCAAGACATCGCCAAGCACTACGGCAAAGACCTGCAGCTCGTGAAGGCGCAGGAAGAACTCGGAGAGGCCTGCGCGGCTATTGCCCGCTACCAGATCACGCCGAGCGACAAGAACTGGAACGAGCTTATCGGAGAGATTGCAGACGCGTTCAACATGCTCGATCAGATCACGTTCCTGCTCGGAGCTGAAGCAGCCGTCAACCACGTGCGCGAGCACAAGATTTTCCGCCAGTCAATGCGCATCAGAAAGGAGAAGCTTGCAGCATGAGAAAAGAAGACCGTTACGAGATAGCCAGACGGCAGGGCAAAGACGCTGCACTGCACGGCGAAGCCAAGAGCCGGTACACGCTGCTTTACACCAGCCGCGAAGAGCTCTCGGCTTTCGAGCAGGGCTACTACGAGGGGTTGTTGGAACTCAAGCACCGAGAGGCCAAGGAGGCAAGGAAAGATGTTCGCTGAAGGATTTGAACGAGCGGCCACGGCTAAGTCCCGGCTCTACGCTAAGGGGCGACTCAAGTCCGGGCAGATGAATCGGACAGAAAAGGCTTACGCGGCTTGGCTTGAGGCAGAGAAGCACGCCGGCCGTGTCGTCGAATATTGGTTCGAAAAGGTCAAATTCGAAATTGCTCAACCGGCATGTTCGTACCTCCCTGACTTCATGGTGCAGTATCCCGACGGCCGTGTTGAGTTGCACGAAGTCAAGGGAAGTCCTCGCATCTTCCAAGACGATGCAAAAGTTAAAGCGAAAGCATGCGCGACGATGTACCCGTTCGCCGTCAAGATAGTTTTTCCTAAAACCAAAAAATCAGGCGGAGGTTGGGATGTCTGGGAATACTGAAAACGCAAAGGATTCGGAACGCGAGCTCGTCGAATATTTCCGCGTGGTCAACGGCCTGGACGAACCCTTGGGTGTGTCCAGGCTTTTGCCGCCTGCGGCTGCCGAGCGACTCGTCGAAGCAGCTCGAGCCTGCAGAGCCATGCCGGCAGATCAGGCCAAGCGCCGAGTCTGCATGATCACGAGAACCGTCAACGCCATAAAGCGCGAGTTCCCGCAATACTTCAAGTAGAACCGCTCACTCATCGCGGAGGACGATGGAAAAAGGCTCCTTCAAGATGACCGCGAGACTCTACGCAGTTCTCAAGGCCATCTGCGAAGAAGGAGGAGGGACCGTCGCCGACCTGCGCGTGCGCGAACCCTACTCCGCCTATTACGACCTCAGAACATGTCTCGACAGACTGGTGGACAGGGGCTTTCTCAAGGTCAAGCAGACACGCACAGGCAAGTTCTACTACTCACGAAGCGGTCCGGATGTTCCGTCCGCACCCGGACGCTACTACCGAGGCGATACTTGAGAGCCTCAATCCAGATTGATGACGCCGGCTTTGTCAAGGAAATGCCCGACGTTTTCCCAGAAACCTTCAGGTTCCTTTTCTTTGATGCCGTTCAGACCGTAGGTCTTGTTTGAAACGCGCTGCTTGATGGGAGTCGGCTCATGACGGATGGGGCCGACGCGGTGTCTACCGGCTCCCGCGTATTCTTGAGCGTGAACCACATCCCCGTTGCGGTCGATGTACGTGTACTCAGCCTCGACTTCGCCAATGCGATTAAAAATGAACTCTTCCTCGGTCAAGCCCGGGCGAGCAATGCGAGCGGTCGCCAGAGCTTCGCCATATTCCTGCTTGAGTTTGTCGTAGGCTCGCTCCCCAGTCTTGTTTCTCCCGGAAGCGTCGACCATCTTGTTGCCTTCAAAGTAGCAAGTGAACTCGTAGCGCAGCTCGGGACCGAAATCAAAGTCAGTCACCACGCTCGCTTTTCCGTCCTTGCTGCGGTTGACCTTCCAGTTGGAGAAAGCCATGTAGTTCTTTGCGCCGCCCGTCACGAAGTTGGCCGCATCTTTGACACGCATCTGACAGATGCGAACCATCTGCTTGTCGGAGAGATTCTCGGCAGAGACGGGTGCAGAAACGGATGCACAAAAGACGGAAAAAAGTACAAAAGCGAGTGCTTTGCGCATGGTATGAGTCCTCTTTCATCATATTTTCGCACCGCAAAACGTAAAGAAACGTCAGAAAACAGCAAAAAAGGCGCACTTTGCTACTCGGTGCAGACTTGAGGACCACGAAACAACTATGGATTGACTATGCAATGGCGCTGACAATGAAGCAGAGAAAGTTTGCAGAGGCCTATGCCTCAACAGGCAAACTGCTTGATTCGTACCGCGCCGCCGGCTATCGAATTGGCAAAGAACGAACAGCCAGAGCCGCCGCAGAAGCTTTGAAGGCAAATCCGGTTGTTCAGTCCTACCTCAAAGAGCTCTACGAGCAGGTGGCATCAAAGAGCGTGGCGACCCGACGGGAAATCCTTGAGCGGCTCACCGGCATCATGCGCCAGGAGAGCCAAGAGGAGCAGGTCGTCGTCGAGCAAAAGGGCGACTACACGTCCGAAGCTCGCATCATCAAGGTGAGGGCGTCACACGCCAGTGCACTCAAGGCCATGAAGCTTTTCCTGGACATGACCGGAGGCGTTGAAGAGAAGCCGGCGGACGACAGCGCGGCAATCGTTTTTGTCGAAGACCTGCCGGAAGACGAGAAGACGGAGGCGCCCGATGGCGAAGATTGTCCGGCTTAGTCAGGTTGTCGGCGGCGGGTACTCCGAATTCTGGAAAGACCAGAGGCGCTACGAGTGCATCAAGGGAGGCCGCGCATCCAAAAAGTCCAAGACCGCTGCGCTTCGCATGATCTTTCGTCTCATGAAGTACCCGAAGTCGAACGCGCTCATCGTGCGCCGAACCTTCGCAACTCTACGCGACAGTTGCTACTCGGATTTGAGGTGGGCGACCGAGCGCCTGGGCGTTGCGCACCTATGGAAGTTCTCAGTCTCGCCGCTCGAAGTTACGTACCTGCCCACTGGCCAGAAAATCCTTTTCCGCGGCATGGACAACGCGCTCAAGATCACATCGATCAGCGTGCCGCACGGCGTGCTTTGCTTCGTCTGGATCGAGGAGGCCTATGAGGTCACGGACGAAGATGCCTTCAACAAGCTCGACATGAGTATCCGCGGTGAGGTGCCCGAGGGGCACTTCAAGCAGGTCACGCTTACGCTCAACCCGTGGTCGGAAGCGTGGTGGGGCAAGAAGCGCTTTTTTGACACACCGAGCGACAACGTCTTCACGCTCACGACGACCTACCGCTGCAATAAGTGGCTCGACGACACCGACAGGCGCCTTTTCGAGGAGATGAAGAAGAACAACCCTCGGCGCTACCGCGTCGAAGGTCTCGGGGAATGGGGCATCAGCGAAGGTGTGATTTACCAGCGCGTCGAGCAGCAGGGCTTCGACTGGAAGAAGCTCGTTGCCGCACGAGACGAAGAACTCAAGCGCAAAGCCGGCATGTGGGGAAAGATTGCCGAGAGGGATCGCCTGCGCCTCATCGCGGGCGTGGACTTCGGCTATACCGACCCGACGGCTTATGTCGTGCTGCTCATCGACGAGCGCGAGCAGACCATTTACGTGGTCGATGAGATCTACAAGACCAATGTCACCAACCAGATGCTCGCCGATCAGATCATTCGGCGAAATTGGGGCGGTCTGAGACTCATCTGTGACTCGGCCGAGCCCAAGTCGATCCAGGAGCTGCGCGATCAGGGTTTGAAGGCAGAAGGCGCCTCCAAGGGACGCGACAGCGTGCTTTTTGGCATCCAGAAACTGCAGAACTTCAGATGGGTTGTGCATCCGCGTTGCGGCAGCTTCTGGCGGGACATCACGTCATACGCCTGGGCAAAGACGCCCAGCGGCAAATTCAAGGATCAGCCGGACCACGAGTTTTCGCACGGTCCGGACGCGGCTCGATATGCCGCAATGAAGCTTCTCAACGGCTCCGGCATGAGTTTCGAGTAGGGGGTTACGAATTCGGAAAAAAAGCATGAAAGGCACTTTACGACTGCGCTCATACTTTCCTTCGATATGAGAAAGCCGCTCGGTGCTGGAACACCGAACGGCCGGGAATGAATCTTGATGGAGCGATTCTAAAGACCAAAGTCAACCCAGAAGATGACTTATGGACATGAGGATTTTATCAGCAGTTTTAAGTCCTGTGATCAAGTGGCTTGTCATGAAGAAAGATAACGAGCTTCCCTGGGTTACGCGCATTTTCAGGTGGGTGGCCTTGGTGCTCGGCACACTTTTTGCGTCCGGGTACACCGTCCATTGCTATTTTGAGTGGTTCCTTCAATGATCTTCGACCTTTTCTCCCCTCAGTTCGCCATGACGCTCACGCAGCACGGCGCTGAAAACTACATGACGGACATTGAGTTTCTGCAGCTTGAGCTTGCTCGATGGTTGCCGGGACCGGTGCGAGCCAGACAGCTCGACGGCGAAGCCTACTACCTTGGTGTGCAAGATGTGCGCGAAAAAAAGCGCACGGTGATGGGCGAGCTCGGCGATCCGGTAGAACTCAAGGCTCTGCCAAACAACAAGCTCGTGGACAACCAGTTTGCGAAACTCGTCGATCAGAAGGCCAGCTATCTGCTTGGCAAGCCCATCACTTTCGAGTCGAAGAACAAAGACTTGCAGGCGATTCTCGACGAGGTGTTTGACAGCGACTTCCAAAGCCGCTTGCTGATGGCCGGAACCTACTCCGTCTGGGGCGGCATTGCGTGGGTCTATCTGTACTTCGATCAGGAAAACAAGCCGAAGTTCCAGTTCTTCAAGCCCTACGAGGTGCTGCCGTTCTGGAACGATGCGGAACACACGGACTTGGACTGTGCTGCGCGTGTCTACCTTGTCGAGGGGTACGAAGGCGGCGTACCGAAGGTCTGGCACAAGTGCGAGATCTTCACACACAATGGTATTTCGCGGTTTGATCTTGACGGCGCCACGCTGACCGCCGACGTGGACAATCCGGGCGGATACTACGCGCGCCAGGGCGACGAGAATTTCCGCTTCAAAGACGGGAAGATTCCGCTGATTCCGCTCAAGTTCAACTACTACGAGCAACCGCTGATTTCTCGAGTCAAAGGCTTGCAGGACGCGTACAACCAGATTCTTTCGTCCTTTGCTGACCGGACCGAGGAAGACATCCATTCCACCATCCTGGTCATTAAGAACTACGATGGGCAGGATTTGAGTGAGTTCCGCCAAAACCTTGCGACCTACGGCGCCATCAAGGTCCGTTCCGTCAACGGAGAAGCCGACAGCGGCGTCGATACCTTGCGCATCGAGGTGAACACAGAGAACTTCCAAGTCGTTTTGCAGTGCTTGAAAAAGGCCATCATCGAGAACGGCCGAGGCTACGACGCCAAGGACGACCGCATCGGTTCGAACGCCAACCAGATGAACATCAAGTCGATGTACATGGACATCGATCTCGACGCTTCCTTGATGCAAAACTGCTTCACGCAGGCGCTCGAGAAAATCATTCGCTTCGTCTGCGAGCGCAGAGGTGTGGCATACGAGCCCGTTCGCATCACGTTCAACCGAGACCAGATCATCAACGCTGCGGAAGTCATCCAGTTGCTTCAGGGACTCGGCGTCCGAGTGTCCAATCGCACGCTGCTCGGTCAGCTGCCGTTCGTCGCGGATGTCGACGAAGAAGAACAGCGACTCAAGAAGGAGGATGACGAACTGGAGATCTACAAGGATGGATTTCCTGCACAAAACTCTGCCCGGAGCCGAGTAAATGAAGCCGAATGATCCCTACTGGCAGGAGCGTTTTGAGTCGCTCGAAGCGTCCCGACACGACAAGAGCGTCGAGAAGGTGCGGGAGGTTGTCCGCAACCTTTCAAATGCGGAAAAAGAGATCATTGCCGACATTGAAATGTGGTATGGACGCTATGCCGGCGAGCAGGGCGTTTCGTATGCGGAGGCCAAGAAAAGACTGACGGCGGCCGAGCTCAGGCGATTCAAGATGTCCGTCGAGGAGTACATCCGCAAGGCCTCCGATTTCGTTGAGGCGGAGACTTGGCAAAAGCAGCTCAAGGAAATGTCCGCCCGGGTGCACGTTGCGCGTCTCCAGTCCTTGCTCATTCAGGTTCAGGCCGCAGTCGAAGCGGCGTACCAGTCGATCAACGCGGAGATCACAAGCTATCTGGCGGATGCGCTTCAGGACGAATATTTTCGTGCCGCGTATGAGCTTCAGGTCGGTGTCGGATATGGGGTTTCGGTAGCAGCCCTGGATACCAAGACGATCGAGAGCATTCTCGAAAAAGCTTGGGCGGCCGACGGCGTTAATTTCTCGGGGCGAATCTGGCAGGAGCGGGCGACGCTTGTGAACAAGGTCGCCCAAATCATCTCGCAAGGCGTGGCACGAGGCATTGGAGCCAAGGAAATGGCTCAGCAGCTTGACGACGTCACGGAGCAGGTGTCGGCCGCCATCAAAACGCGCATGTCCAACTGCGAGCGACTCATCCTGACGGAAACGGCGTTTTTTCAGGAAGACGCCCACTTTCGAGCCTTCAAGGAAATGGATGTCGATAGCTACGAGCTTGTGGCAACACTCGACAGTCGCACGTCCGAGATCTGCCGGGAGATGGACGGAAAGACTTTCAAGCTGTCGGATCGTCAGATTGGTGTTACAGCACCTCCGTTTCATCCTCGGTGCCGTACCACGACGATTCCTTTTATCTCCTTTGGCAAGCGCAGCGCGATGCGTGCTGCACGCAATGCCGACGGCAAATCCGTCGAGGTTCCGTCATCGATGACGTACCGCGAATGGGCGGAGAAATTCGCGGAGCGCTGAACACTATACGACTGGGTTCAAACTTCTGTCAGCTTATGGCGCTGAGCGCATCAGCGCCCCGACAACACCGGACTGAACCGGGTTCTAAATGAGTTGGAAGGAGAAGTTGTGAAACTCGAAGAACTGACTGCACTGGGGCTTTCTGACGAACAGGCGAAGGCCGTTTTTGAAAAGTTCGGACAAGACATCCCGAAGTCCCGATTTGACGAAGTGAACAACGCCAAGAGGGCTGCCGAAGACATGGTCTCGCAGCTCACCGGCGAAATCAGCGGACTCAAGAAGGGGCAGTCCAAGGAGTTTGCCGAGCAGGTCGAAAAGCTCAAGGCCGACTACGAAGGGAAGATGAAGCAGATGAAGCTTGACTTCGCTGTGGACTCGGCTCTGTCGGCGGCCGGTGTTCGTTCGACCAAGGCCGCGCGCGCTCTGATGAACGTGGACGACCTCAAACTCGACGGCGACAAGGTTTTGGGACTTGACGATCAGATCAAGACGCTCAAGGAAGGCAACGATTGGCTTTTTGTCAAATCTGCCACCCAGGCGCCTGCCGGCATGGAGCCTGCCAAGCCTAACGGTTCTCAGGCTCAGACGGTCGGCACGACCGGCAAAGAAGCTCGAGCCAAGCAGTTCAAAGAGGCCTATGAAAAGGCTCAGAGTCAGAACAACTTCGCGCAGCAGCTCTCTCTTGTGGAGGCGGCTGCAAAAGAAGGCATCAACTTACAGTGAGATAAAAAATGGCTGGAATTTCCACGACCGGTACCACCCCCAACTATCAGGGTGCACTTTTTCAGGCGGCACGCCACAAGACCCCGTTTCTGTCCATGATCGGAGGTCTCGGCAACACGCGTGTCACGACCAACCAGGAATTCCCGACCGGGGTTCTATATGAGACTGAGGCCGCGGCTCAGCCGGCAATTTCGGAAACAGCATCGATGACGGCTCCTGCCATCACGTCGATTGCTCGTGAGCAGGAAGTTAACACCACGCAGATCTTCCAGTACACCTTCGGCGTGTCCTACAACCGCATGGGAAATTCCGGACGCCTTGCCGCTGACGGTGAAAGCTTGACGGCGGGTCTCGGCATCGAACAGCCCGATGAGCTCGCTTTCCAGCGTGCGGCCAAGCTGCAGAAGCTCGCTAAGGACTTGGAATACACCTTCCTGTGCGGCAAGTACCAAAAGAGCACAGGAGACAGTGTTGCGTCCAAGACCCGCGGCATGATCGAACTTTGCTCGACCGGAAACACGATTGCCGCCGGCAATGCCGATCTGACGATCGACATGATCGAAGATCTGATGATCAAGATGTTCAATGCGGGCGCCGAGTTTACGAATCCCGTGCTCTTCTGCTCGGCTGTCGTGCGCAAGAAGATCTCGGATCTGTACGCAAAGCTTTACGGCTTCACGACTCCGGCAACGCGCAATGTCGGCGGCTATGCCATCGACACCATTGTGACGAACCAGAGCACTTTGGGCATTGTGCAGGACTTCTACATGCCCAACGACACGATCCTCGTTGCGGACATGGCCTACATCTCGCCGGTCTTCCTCAACGTCCCCAACAAGGGCACCGTTTTTGTGGAAGACCTTGCCAAGGAAGGTGCTTCTTTCCGTCAGATGCTTTACGCAACCGTTGGCTTGGCTCACGGTCCGGCGTTCCTGCACGGGTCGATCACGGGCATTAAGGCCCCCGAAAGCGAGCTTGATTTGAATTCCGTCGGCAAGGCCAAGGTTGGTCAGGCGAAGGCAGCTTAAGGAGGATTAGACATGGCAACTACGGCATACACCCCGAAGGATTGGAACACGGGCGACCTCATCGCCGAAACCGATCTGGATCACATCGAGCAGGGCGTTAAGGCGGCGACGGATGCTGTGATCGCTCTGGAGGGGCAGGAGGTCAAGCAAGGCGCGTCGTACCGCATCTCGACCGAGACCTTCAGCGCATCCAAGGCGGACTGCCAAGCTTCCGCAGTGTCTCCCGGTGCCGACACGCTTCCGATTATCGTCGGTGACTTGATCGAGGACGCGACGAAGGCTGTCTGGCAGGTGACGGCGGTGTCGGGTGCCACCTTTACGGTGGGCGCGGCAGCTGTCCGAGCGGCGCCTGCAGCCTGATGAGCTAACAAAGGCCCCGCTTCGGCGGGGCTTTTCGATAAGGGGTCAAGCGTGAACGATCAAGAATTCATGGCCACGGTTGCAGCCAGATTGAAGCAGTTTGGAATCGAATCTGATGAGCAGACGATCCGTTACTGCTGGTCGCTGTCAAACGCCCGCATCACGAATTTTCTGAACGCTTCAGATGTTCCTGACGGGTTGAAAACCGAGCAGGCCGAAGAGGTCGCCGGGGAAGTTTTGAAGCTTCTCTACAGCCTGGGTCGAATCGAAAGCGTCGAGAGCGTGATCTCGTCGGTGAAGGAAGGCGACACCACGGTGAACTTCAATGCCGCAAACGATCCGACAGCCAAGTTCAACGCCCTCGTGGACGGCATGCGCGTGTCTACCGGCTCGCTTGTGCGCTATCGGAGGCTGACATGGTGACCGACCACGTCAGACGCGCTGTCGAGCGGCTCTACAAGGGCGTGGCAGTCATCTCGGAATTGAAGGCCGAGAAGAACGAAGCCACCGGCGGAGAGCTGCCGGCAAAGTTTGTTCCCGTAGCCGAAGACGTCAAGTGTCGCCTCTCCTTTTCGACTGTTCGAACGACAGACGAATCGGAATCGACGGCCGCAGTCGTCCAGGTGGTCAAACTTTTCTGCTCGCCTGACATTACGATCAAGCCCGGCTCTCGGATTACGGTCACTCAGGAAGGGCGAACGACTGCCTACGAAGCATCCGGTGCGCCCGCGGTTTACCGAAGCCATCAGGAAGTCATCCTCACGATTCCGAGGGGGACTTATGCCCAGTAGGAAGCTCGGCGGCATTGTCATCAAGCGTGGGAAGGTCGGTGACTTGGCCAAGCGCTTGCGGAAGGAAAACTTCGAAGCCGTGATGAAGAAAACAGCCGACACCGTGGCAGCCGAAGCTTTTGGTCGAATCGTCAAAGCCACCCCCGTTGACACGGGTCAGCTGCGCCGCTCCTGGACACTTCAGCCGGCTGTCAAAACCAAAGGCGGCTACTCGGCCACGATCGGAACCTCGCTTTTCTACTCGATTTATGTCGAGTACGGGCACCGAATCATGCGCAACGGCAAGCAGATCGGGTACGCGCCGCCGAAGTATTTCCTGCGCGACGCAATGGATGCGTTCAAGCCTGAGTCGCAGAGATTTGCACAGAGGGCTTTTGAGGAGGCTTTGAGACATGCAGTTGGGGGTTAGTGACCTGATCGACGGCGTGGTCAAGACGCTCACGTCGACTTTTGAGGATTGCGCTGTCTACACGGATGCGGTGCCGCAAGGACTGAATCTGCCGTGCTTCTTTGTCTTCGTGACGCGATTTAAGGCTCGTGCTCGCGTGAGCCTGAACAGGCAATTGGAGCGGCAGGAAGTGATGTTCGACGTGATCTACAACCCGAAGGACATTGCTTCGCTGCGCACGGAGTCTCCCGCAATTGTCGAAAAGCTCTTTGAGGTTTTCCGCACCATCGATCTTCTCACCGGCGACAAGGTGCCGGTGCAAAAGCGCGAGGTGCGCTACACGGACGAGGCAATGATTTTTTCCATGCTGATTCCAGTCTCCGTTCGCTATCCGGATTCGGACGTGGCGCTCATGGAGACGCTGGAACTGAACACTATACGAGTGAGGTGAGAATGACGGACAAGGCAAAACGCAAACTCGTGGCGCGAAGCGTTACGAAAAGTGCAGTGCTGAGAAGCTGCAGATTTCGTCGGTACCGCGATGTGCTCGCCGTGATCCTCAAGGATGACGAGCGGTACACGGTCGATGACATCCGCAAGAAGCTCAAGGATTTTTACAGCAAAGAGGTGAACTAAATGTTGGGTGGTGGCACTTTTACCGTGCAAAACAAAAAGCTCCCCGGCGCTTACATCAACTTCGTGTCGGCAGCTCACGCCAGTGCGACGCTTTCTGATCGAGGCATTGCAGCAATGGCGGTTCCGCTCTCCTGGGGCCCCGTCGGAGAGGTGATTAAGCTCGAGCAGAGCGATTTTCTCTACTCGAGCCGTCGAATTCTCGGCTACGACTACGCCGATGATGCCTTAAAGGGCTTGCGCGATCTCTTCATGGGTGCACAGACGGTCTACCTGTACCGCCTGAATTCTACGGCCACAAAGGCCAAGAACACCTTTGCCGAAGCTCTCTATGCCGGTGTGCGAGGCAATGATTTTTCGGTTGTCATCGAAACCAATGCCGACAGCGAAGAGATGTTCGACGTGATGACCTATCTGGGCACCACGCAGCTTGATATTCAAACGGTTGCGGACGCCTCCGAACTGGTGGACAACAGCTGGCTTCACTTCTTGCCGGAAGCCGAATTGGAGCAGACGGCCAAGACGCCGCTCACGGGCGGCACCGACGGCACTGTGACGGCGGGTGACTGGCAGTCGGCCATCGCCAAGCTTGAAGGCTACAGCTTCAACACCTTCGGTGCGGCGACGGTTGACGAATCGGTCAAGAAGCTCGTTGTTCAGTGGACCAAGCGCATGCGTGACGAGCGAGGTGTCAAGTTCCAGACGGTCGTTTACGACTATGCCGAAGCGGACTACGAAGGTGTGATTTCGGTGAATACGGCCGCCAAAACCGCATCTGCTGCTGCGTCTGCCAAGGCGGGTTCTGCGCGCGTTGGCGAATCCAAGGCGGGCGGCGACGATACCGAAGCGGGTGCCGTTTACTGGGTGACGGGCGCGCAAGCAGGTTGCCGCGTGCAGTCGAGCCTTACGAACGCCACGTACACGGGCGAGACGGAGCTCGTCATCGATGACGATCAGAGCAAGCTCGAGACCGCTATCGACAGCGGCATGCTCGTCTTCCATCGCGTGGGTGACGAAGTTCGCGTTCTTACAGACATCAACACGCTCACGACCTTTACTGAGGAAAAGAGCGAGGACTTCTCGAAGAACCAGACGATTCGCGTGATCGATCAGATCGGCAACGACATTGCCGTCATCTTCAACACGCAGTTCCTGGGCAAGGTCAACAACGATCAGTCCGGACGCATCTCCTTCTGGTCGCAGATCGATACGCATCACAAGAAGATGCAGGACATTCGAGCCATCGAGAACTACGACAACGAGGACATCGTTGTGATGGCGGGCGAGGAGAAGGGTTCTGTCGTGGTGAACGACGCCGTACAGCCGACATCCGCAATGGAGAAGCTTTACATGACGGTTCGCGTCAATTGAGAGGAGTTTGAGAAATGGCAATCACGATGAATGTACGTGATGCACTGAGCGGCGCGGCCGGCGAGTGCTACTTCACGATCAACGGCAACCGTTACAACTTCATGCAGGTCAAGAACATTGATGTGACGGCCGAAAAGCAAAAGGTGGATGTGCCGATTTTGGGACGTGTCAACAAGGGCCACAAATCGGTGGGCATGACGATTTCCGGAACTGCGACCTTCCACTACAACACGTCGGTTTTGCGTCAATTGCTTCTGGACTACAAGAAGACGGGCGGCGACTTCTACTTCGAAATGCAGGTCACGAACGAGGATACGACCTCGAGTGCCGGGCGCCAGACCATTGTCCTCAAGGACTGCAACATCGATTCGCTCACGCTCACAAAGCTCGATGCCGACAGCGACCAGACGCTTGACGAAACGATGGACTTCACCTGTGAGGACTTCGAAATGCCCGAAAGCTTCAACATTTTGGACGGCATGCGAGCCTAAACCGTTTTTCAGGGCTTCGGCCCTGAATTTTTCTCAGAAGGAAATTTTCGATGTCTGACCTTACCGCTTATCTCTGCGATCTTCCTCTCGAGTCCGAGACCAAGCAAGTCGTAATCTCCAAGCGCTTCAAGGACGCCGACGGCAATCCAATGCCTTGGACGCTTCGAGCGCTGTCTTTTGCCGACGTGACTCAGATTGAGCGCCAGAGCACCGTACGTGATGCCAAGACCGGGGCGCAGGTTCTCGATTCTGTGGCCTATCAGACCAAGCTGATGGCGGCTTCTGTTGTGGTGCCGAACCTGCTCAACGCTCAGCTGCAGGATCACTTTGGCGTGAAGTCTCCCGAGGCGCTTCTTGGCAAGCTTTTGAAGCCCGCTGAGGCGATTCAACTGCGCAGCGAAGTGCAGAAGCTGATGGGTGACGAAACCCTGGAAGAGGCGCTTGAAGAAGCAAAAAACTGATCGAGGGCGGAAGCTTGGAAGTGCAGGTGGCACGCGCTTGCCTGCTGCGCTTTCACTGGCCGCCGTCAAAGTTTGCGGCGCTTCCGCCCAGGGAAAAGGCGCTCATTGCTGCCATTCTCTTTGATGACTCCAAGAAAGAAAAAGCCCGTCAGGACAAGCTGAGGAGAAAAAATGGCCGATAACCTGTTGTCTGCTGAGATCGTTCTGCAAGACGGATTTACGTCCACTTTGCAGCGCTTCTCCATGGGGCTTGATCGTGCGCAAGACAGGCTGAGTCGCCTGCATTCGGCTCTTTCAAAGCCTCTCGTAACGCCGTCGGCCTCTTTCAAGGGGCTGCCCTCTCTGAGCTCAAAACCGCTTGTGGGGACGACGGGAACGCTCGAGCCGTTGGTTGACAGTGCTGAAGCGGCAACCTTTGCGCTTAACCGAACGGGGGCCTCTGCGGTTTCTGCGGCCTCCGATGTCGGACTGATCAACAGCGCGGCATCCGGACTCAAGAGCACGCTTCTGAGCGTCGGTGCCGCAATGGCGACAGCATTCAGCGCCGGCACGATTGTTCGGATGGCAGACTCGCTTCAAAACGTTCGATCTCGTCTGGCGCTTATCAATGACGGCAAGCAGACGGTGCCGGAACTCGAACAAGGTGTGTACGAGGCGGCACAGCGCTCTCGCACTGACATGACAACGATGGGGCAGGTCATTACCCGCGTCGGTATGAACGCAGGTAGCGCTTTTAGCTCCACCAAGGAAATTGCGGCTTTTTCTGAAATTCTCGCCAAGCAATACGCAATCGCGGGTGCTACGCCTGAAGAAATGCAGAACTCCATCATCCAGCTCACGCAGGGCTTGGGCGCGGGCGTTCTGCGCGGTGACGAACTGCAGTCTGTCTTTGAAGGTGCTCCCACGATCATCCAGTCGATTGCGAAGTATCTGGACGTACCGATTGGAAAAATCCGAGATTTGGCTTCTGAAGGCGTTCTGACGGCTGACATCGTGAAGAACGCTGTCATGTCTTCCGCCGATGACGTCAATAAAAAGCTCGACTCTATGCCTCTGACATGGGCTCAAGTCTGGGTTCGATTCAAGACGTCGGCGACGATGGCTTTCAAGCCCGTTCTGGATCAGGTCTCTGCCTTGGCCAACAACAAGACGCTTATGCAGTTTACGTCTGTGGCTATTGCGGGCGTTGAGCGTCTCGGAGAGGCGGCACTTTGGACTTTCGACAGCATTCGCCAAGGGGCACAGTGGGCTCAGCAGAACCTTGGCTTTATGGTGCCGGTGCTCGGCGGCATGGCTGCCGGGTATCTTGCGGTGCGCGGTGCGGCTTTGGCTGCGTCGATTGCAACCGGGGCACTGAGTGCGGCTCAGTGGGCGCTCAACGCCGCTATGACAGCTAATCCCGTGGGGTTGGTCGTCCTCGGCATGGGTGCGCTTTGCGGCTTGATTTATGCGGGCGTTGAGGCATTCAACAGCTTGACCGGGAGCAGTGTAACTTTTGGCGACGTTGTGGGCTCCGTCTTCGGTGTGGTTGGTGGCTACATCAAGAACTTCGTGATCCTTCTGGACAATGCGTTGGGCGGCATCGTTAATTTTGGCAAGAAGATCTGGGACCTTGTCGGAACGCTCGGAGAAAACCTCTGGACGAGCCTGAAAGCCAAGTTCTACGACTTCTTGTCGAGTGTCTCCGGGGGGCTCGCCAAGGCGTTTGAGTTCTTCGGCGTCGAAGACATCAAGTGGGACAAGAACAGCGACAAGACGATGGCGCAGTACGCCGATGAGTTTGCCGCCAAGCGTGACACGTTGATGGGGACGTATCGCAAGTTCGACGGCTCCCCAGTGTACGAACCGATGTCCACCGAGGGTATCAACTGGAGTCTTTCGGGCAACGCCAAGTCGGGACGCGAATGGCTCGACGAAACGATCGCTTCAGCAAAAGATTCCTTCAAATCGTTTGTGACGCCTTCTTTGAAGGACGTACCGGCGTACGACTTCGCGGCCAACATCTCTGCGATTGATGCCGATACCAAGGCCAAGATTGACCGAATTGCCTCGGCTTCTGAAAAGACGGCGGCCAACACGGGCAACTACGACGAAGAGGTGAAGCTCATGCAGGAGTACGGCGAACGCGTGGCCGTGAACCGAATTTCGAATAACACCTACGGTCTGAACGTCACAAACAACAACTCGATTTCGCGGGACGTGGACGCAGAAGGTTTGCTGAACATGATTGCTCGACAATTGATGCAGGGCGTGCAGATGAGTGCCGAAGGAGTTCACTGATGGCGTATCAGGTGTTTCTGAGCTACCTGCCGTTGCCGATCGCTCCGGCGTCTATCACCACGGTCTACGGCAACCGAAACAAAACCATCGAGCTGATTGATGGCACGGAGGCAAACATTCTCAAGCAGCCGGGGCTGACCGAAATCAGCTTTGAGTTTTTGATTCCGCATACGAACTATCCGTTTGCGTCAGCTGCCGGCTCTGTTGTAGGCGGCATTACTGACGCTCTCGGCGACCTCGGAAATTTAGCTTCCGGTGCTGCGGCAACGCTGTTCTTAAACGAGCTTGAACGTTGGAAAAAAGACAAGGAGCCGTTCCAGTTTATTTGCGTGCGAATGATTGGCGAGCAGCTGAGTCTGACGAATTTCACTGCGTTTTCAAATATCAATTTGAAGATGGTGCTCGAGGATTATTCCGTCGTCGAAGACCGTTCGCAGTATGGGTTCGATCTGTGCGTAAAGGTTCGACTTAAAACGTACAACCCTCCACGAACGGCGGAAGTTGCTCAAGACGGAACGACGAAGGAGCAACGAGCATGAGCAGCGAACTTCGTATTCTGAAATCTCCTGATTCTGATCAGGCTTATAGGCCTGCCGGTGTTGAGGAGGTGACGTGGCAGACACGTATTGCCGGAGCTCCGGGGCGGCTCGAGTTCTCTGTCTACGATGACGGGAATCTGGCTTTTCCGGAAGGCGCCCAAGTGCAGTTCTATTTCGATCAGCAGCCGGTTTTTTTAGGCTTTCTGTTTGAACGTGAGCGAACGAAAGATCGGATAGTTCGGTGCACTGCCTACGATCAGCTCCGTTACTTGCGGCAGGAAGAGCCTTACGTCTACACAAACAAGACGGCGACCGAAGTCATCCGCATGATCGCGGAAGACTACGAACTGCAGATCGGCGAACTTGCTGATACCGAATTCCGAATCCCGGCTCGCAACGAGATGGGCGTGAGCATGTGGGAGTGCATTCTGCAAGCTCTCGGCATCACACATGCCAACACACAGAATCGCTTTGTCCTGTACGACGACTTCGGCAGGCTGACGCTGAAGAACATCAACGACATGCAGTTGCGAATGCTGATCAATAAGGACAACCTGGAAGATTTCAGGCTGGTGACATCAATCGATCGTGAGACTGCGAACGCTGTCAAGATCGTGATTGACAACCCGAAGACCGCCAAAAGAGAGGTTTACTCCGTTCGTGACAACGTCAATGTGGCCAAATGGGGTTTATTGAAGTTTTATAAGGAAATCCAATACGGGTTGAATGGGGCGAATTACGCACGCATGACGATGAGCATGCGCAACCTTGTGTCGAAAAACTTCTCCCTGAAGGGTATCAGGGGTGAGCCGACAATCAGAGCCGGGAATGGCATCACGATCAATCTGGAACAGGAAACGGGGCTTGCTCCGATGCAACTCGTCGCTGAGCAGGTGACGCATCGATTTGCCGGCGATGATCACAGCATGGACATCGATTTCATCAATCCGGAGCTGTGGCATGCCTAATTTTGCAGACCTGGTCAAAGGGATCGCCAACAGCGTCTTCAACAGTCGCCAGCCGATGGATTTGTACTTCGGAACGGTGACAAAGGTCGCGCCGCTTGAGGTGACTCTGGATCAAAAGACGGTGCTCACGAAGGACTTTTTAGTGCTGTGCCGTGGCGTGACCGAGTACACGCTCGACGAGACGGTCAATCACATGGTTGAGAAGATGCAGGGAGGCGCTCATGACCCCTCGTTTCAGGCTCATGATCACCAGTACGTAGGCCGTAAACAGTTCACTTTACATCTGGGTCTAGTCTTGGGGGACAAGGTTGCTCTGCTCAAGCAGCAGGGCGGCCAGAAGTTTTTGATCATCGACCGTGTTGTGGAGGCCTCATGATCCCGACAGTGACGGCAGAAGATCCCTCGCTGACTCAAGGAAACGTCACTTTGAAAAGTGAAGCGGATCTGCCGACGAAAACCTACTACATGAATTTGGAAACGAAGCGCATCTCAGGTTTGACAGACGGCAAGGCCGCGATGAAGCAGGCCATTTTCAAGATTCTGCAAACCGAGCGCTTTGTCTACTCAAAGATCTACACCGACAACTACGGCAGCGAACTATGGGATCTGATCGGAATGCCGCTGGCATGGATTCTCTCGGATGTTCAGCGTCGAATTACTGAAGCGCTTACGTGGGACAAGCGAATCATTTCCGTTTCCGAATTTGAGTTCAGCCGTTCGGGTGATGCCCTAGCCGTTTCCTTTGTAGCCAACACGATTTTCGGCGCTGTTTCTTCCAGCGTAGAGGTTCAGGTATGACCATTAAAACCTATGACCAGATTTTGCAGGGAATGCTTGATCGCGTTCCTGCGACGATGGACAAGCGCGAAGGAAGCGTCATTTACGACGCTCTTGCGCCGGCTGCTCGAGAGCTCGCAGACGAATACGCCGAGCTTGCGCAGGCTCGTGCCGATACCTTTGCCGGCACGGCTCAGCGCGAGTGGCTGATCAAGCGAGGCGCAGAAATCGGTATTTCGCCCTACGAAGCGACGTATGCCATTCGCCGCGGCCAATTCACGCCGGCGAGCCTTGAAATCGCTATCGGGGAACGCTTCAGCCTGGAGGACGTGAACTTTGTTGTGACGGAGAGGGTCGAGAACGGCCTTTACAACCTACGTTGCGAAACGGCCGGTGAAATCGGAAATCTCAACAGCGGCCGACTGATTCCCATCAATTACATCCAGGGGCTTGAGACGGCTCAGATGCTCGAGGAGGTTGTTGTCTACGGCGAAGAGGAAGAGGACACAGAAGACTTCCGTCAACGCTACTTCGACACACTGCCGACCATGACGCTCGACGGCAACATCGCGCAATACGAGAAGTGGTGCCGAGAATATGCCGGTATTGGCAACTACAAGATCTTCCCGACATGGAACGGCAAGGGAACGGTCAAAGTGTCGATTCTCTCGTCCGAGAACACGGTTGCATCGAAAGAGCTGATTGACGGATTTCAGGAGTTCCTTGACCCGGGTTCTGAAGGCGTCGGCGAAGGCAAGGCCCCGATCGGCGCCACTGTGACCGTGACGACGGCAACTGAAGTTGCGATCAACGTCAAGGCTACATTGGTCTTGCGTGCCGGCTTTGAACAGCCTGTTGGCCTGGAGGAAGAGATCACGGAGTACCTGCACACGCTCAACTACTCAAGAACGATTGTTTCGTACACAGCCATCGCGGGCATCATCGCCGGCAACGAAACGGTTGATCTTGCGCTCGACGTTTCTGTGAACGGCAAGAAGGAAAACGTCACGCTCGGAGACGAAGAGATCGCCAAACTTGGCACAACCGAATGGGTGGCCGAATGAGCGGAGAGTCCTATCAGCGAATGCGCGGCTATCAGCCGCCGTTCTGGGTTGAATACCCTGAAATGCAGGTCATCCTACAGGCCCAGGGGAGTGTGGTTGACGAGATCAAGACGGGCAGAGGCGAGATGATGCTTGACGCCTTCATCATGACCATGTCCGAGGATCGGTGCAAGGAGTGGGAAAAGTGGCTCAATCTGCCGCCGAACGGCACGTTGCAGGATCGACGCCTGGCGGTGCTTGACTTCTTTAATCACCTCAACAAATTGACACGCAGTTCAATCCAGACGTTGGTCTCTCAGTTCTACGACGGGGCGCGTTCTGAGGTGAGCGCTGCACACTATACGCTTCGTGTCATAGTCAAGCCGCGACCGGGAAACGACATGGTCGATCTCGATCTTTCGCTGCTTGAGGGACAGCTTGAAATTCGAAAGCCGTGCCATCTGACGCTGGACATTCAGCGTTGGTACTGCACTTGGGGCGACATCAAGAACAACTTCTCCTCGTGGCAGAACCTGAAGGACCGAATGCCGACGTGGCAGCACGTCAAGAACTTCATTCCGGATTGAGTGAGATGGCAACGCAAACCCAAAATTACAAGCTTCATAAGTTTGAACTGAAAGATGCTCCGGCGGACATCACGGCGATCAACGCCTCGATGGACATCATCGACACGCAGCTGAAAGCACTCGCAGACGGCAAGTTCGACAAGACCGGCGGAACGATCTCCGGCAATTTGGTCGTCAACGGTTCTACGACCCTCAAAAAGCTCACTGCCTCGGAACTGGACCTGAACGGGAACGCGGACGTTTCCGGAACGCTGAAGGTGGCAGGGGCGACCACGCTCACCGGAAAGCTCACCGCGAATGGCGGCGTAACGACCAAGGCGCTGACAGCAACCAGCCTTGATTTGAACGGCAACGGCGATGTATCTGGTTCGCTGACCGTGCATGGTGACCTGAACGCTGCCAACATCACGGCGACTGGAACTTTGAAGGTCAACGGCGCTACGACTCTTACCGGCGCTTTGGCGGCCAATGGTGGTTTGACGACGACGACCATCAAGGCTACCGGTACGTCGACGCTTGCTGCGGTAAACGCTACGAACATTGCCGCCTCCGGCACGCTAAATGTGACCGGAGCGACCACCCTGTCCAGCCTTTTGACAGCCAACGGCGGGGTCACGACTAAGAAGATCACAGGTACCGAACTTGATTTGAACGGTAACGCAGACATCTCGGGTAACTTGTCTGTCGGCGGGGCACTGAACCTGAAAAAGGTCACGGCAACAGAGTTGGATTTGAACGGGAATGCAGATATTTCCGGAACTCTGACGGTTCATGGCGCCACGACTCTGGAAGCAGTTCAGGCCAAGGGCAATCTGACGGTTGGTGGGTTACTCAATGTCACCGGAAAAGCCAGTCTAAATGGCGGAGGGACGGTCGAAGCACCTGCAGCCACTGTCAATGACGCGTCGCTCGTGAGTGCCTCTTGGGTATGGAATTTGATCAGAAGGTACGGATTATCGGGAAGCTCCAATACGGCCGTCGAAGCGTCGGAACTTTGGCCGTCTATGAACATGAACGACATCAACGCTACCGGTATCTATACGCTTTCAGGGAGCTGGACGAATTCTCCGCGTGGCGCAGATAGTTATGTGGCTACCGGCCTTTTGCTTCACATGCACAGACGGCACAACGCCGGACCAATCTCATGGCAATTGTGCGTCCTTCAAACCTACGAAAACATCGTCTTCTATCGGTTCAACAACGGAGGAGCCTGGTCTACGTGGTTCAAGATGGCACAAGACGGTGGAGTTGTACACAAAACTGGTGATGAGGAAATTGCGGGGCAAAAGACGTTTCAAAATCTAATTGCTTTTAAGACAGTAAACGAGGTTTTGAAAATAATTCATCCATCTATGGATGGCGCCGTTATCCCTGACACAAGCCTGTTCAGCCATTTCAGTTTCTACGATAAAAACAATAAACGTCAAGCTTTTATTCAGCTTTCTGATCGACTGGACGGTCGTCTTGAGTTGGAATTGGTTCTGAACAACGGTTCCTCAGATGTAGTGAAAGATGAGCGCATCAAGATTGGATACAACAAGTCCACCAAGAGTTTCTATACGGTAGCCCCAACACCGGTGACGGGCAGTAATGACAACAGCATTGCTACTACCGCTTTTGTGATGGCGGCTGCCGGCACCATGACCCTGAAAGCCACGCGAACGAGTGCAGGAAGCTTTACCGTTACGGGACTAAAGGTCAATCAGCTGGTCATGGTTCAGTGCGAGTTGAGAAACGACACGTGGGACGGCAGGGACTATTCACGCATCGCCAGCGACAACACGACTTCACCCTCGTCTCTTCAGACGGGAGCCAACACCGGTGGGTATTCCCTTTTCATGGTTGCCTTGGCTGAGACCGTTACTTTTACGGTGACCAACAACGGCATTTCTTCGGCTACTTGGAAGGTTTATGTGCTTTGAGGGTAGGACAATGAATCGAGTTTTTATTGCGGATGCAAATTACAAACATCGCTTGATTGACGGGTTTGTAGATCAAGAAGTCGTTGAATTGGTGCCTGTTGAAAAGGTGACCGAGACTGGTGAAATTGTGGTCGTCAATGAAGAACGCAAAACCACAATCAAAGAGCCGGCGAAAGTCCCCAATCCTGACTACGTTCCGACGTGGATCTGTGTCAATGTGGATAACGACGAGGATGCACAGGCATTCATCGATCAGGGGGCAAAAGAACTCACCACGGAAGAAATCATTGAAGCTTTCGGGAGTGAAGAGATGGTTGTCTGGGCGTCGCCAAGCAACACAGTTGTCAGCCCCGATGGCCAGAAGGTCGAAAGCTTTACGCCTCCAAACATTGGGCCGACTAAAGCCGAACTAGAAGAGCGAGTGCGCACCAAGCGGGACGCTCTGATCGAGGAGACGGACTATTTGCTCATGCCAGACTACCCCATCAGCGAAGAGGAACTTGCCGCGGTCAAAACATATCGCCAAGCTCTGAGAGACGTGCCTCAGCAAGACGGATTTCCGACCACCGTCGTATGGCCGGAAAAACCTGAGGTTCAAAGCCTTTAAACAGATTCGATCAATGGCTTGTCAGGCCAGTTCACCTGTAGCGGGAAGCCTTCCTGTTGTGGTACATCACGTAAAGCCTGACGGTATGCCTTGATTGATTCGAGGTTTTTATCTGAGATCGGGTAGTCTGGCATCAGGTAGAAATCGGTTTCTGCAATGAGTTGGTCGCGTTTCGCCCGAACTTCGGCAGCAGCCAACTCATCCGCTTGCTCTGCTTTTTCGGCCTCCATTTCAGCGTTTTTTGCCTGCCACTGATCGACAAAAGGCTTGACGAACACGGCGTAATTTTCCTCTGTTGGCTCCAGATCAAAACGCTGTTGTGAGCCGCTTTCCTGCGTGAAATAGGCGTAGAAATTCTGATCTGGCCACCAGATCAGATAGAAGAAGTTTTCCGGATAGGCTTCCGGAAGCTCAAAGTCAAAATAGAGCGTTTTATCGGCTACTGCTACGGATTTGCCGCCATCGGTGTAGACGTGAACTTTTTCCATTTTATTAATTAATTTCCATGTAAAGAACCGACGTGATTGAACCATTGCCAGCGCTGCCGATTGACCAAGAACCTCCGGCCGGCACCAGAATGGTGACGCATTGAGGTTGCTCGCCGTGATAGCCGCTAGTATTGGCTACCTTCGTTCCGTTGACCTTTACGTCATGCACGGCACCTGAGCTATTGATGTAAACGATCGTGTTTTTGGTACAACTACCTGACCATGAGGTTCCCTGCGAAACAGGGTTCCCGATCGTGAGCTTGTTGCTGTTGACTTTCTGAGTTACCCAACCGGTTGTTGCGATCGAGTTGTCGTTACTGCCCGTCACCGGTTGGAGCATACGACCCTTGGGTTCCGTCTGGATCCATCCACACTCTCAAACTAGCAAAGTCAGCCACTCCTGCATTTGGGCTGTTAGCCATGATATAGACGGAATTTCGACCGTCTCGAGTATTGATCTCAAAACAACCGTATCTGTTTTCTCCGCCAAGGCCTGCCTCATCGCACAACGCAATTTGGAGATATTTAGCAGATATCGAGTCTCCTTTTGTGACGCCGTCTAGTCTTTTGTACAAGCCGTTTTGCGTGAGCGTGAAGCGATTGTGGTTTTCCCACAAATTGCAGTTTGTAAAGAAGGAAATTTCTTGATCGGAAGCTAAGGCTAATTGTTCAGATCCGTAATCCCAACCGTAGCTCTGGATAGTGTTGAAGACCGCGGGACCGCTCTCACCTGACCCGAGAATCATCAAGCCATCCATTCCTCGAACAAGGAAGCAACCGCCGTTGGCATCTTTGCCATAGGCCTGGATAGCAGCACAAGTTTTCTCTGTGCCGTCTTCATTGGTAGCAGTCATGCGGTAACTGCCAGTTATCCGAACGTCTCCGCTCGCGGCGATGCTTCCTCCAGATACGATGCCTCCGGCCAGATACAGTGAACCTGCGGTGTTGATATAGCTTGTTTTGACTTGCGAAACACCGCTGTTCAGATTTGTGTGGAAGTAAATCGCGTGGTCTGACACAAGATGCACGCTTTCGCTTGTACCTGCAAGCGAAAGCAGATCCGCATCAAAGGCCCCAGACCCCATTTCTCCGGAACATAGAATAGTCGACTGATTTGCGCCGGCAAAGATGGCGTAGTCCCCTGCTTCTCCATCCGCTTTGATTACGCGAACGATCTTGTAGGGATTTGTTTGATTTCCCCACATCAAAAGATTGGCGCCATACGGTAACTCAATACCACCCTGAAATGTGCTTTTTCCGGTGACATTGAGTCCCGTTTCTCAATGTCACTGGCACAATCAATGCCAACCGTCTAATCCAAGAAGGAAGCAATCCTTTAGCCATCCGAATTCCTGAGACCGAAAAAGGAGTGACTCCTGCCGAATCTCACAGCAATGGAATTGACTTCTTTGATGCCGAAGGTGTCGTTGGAGGAACCGATCGCTTAGGGCTTTTGAGGGTTCAATATTCAAACTCCGGCAGTACCAGTTTTTCAATTGGGGCTACGCAGCCCACTGCTGGCAGCACTTTAAATTCCGAAATCAAAGTCGGTTGGAGGCTGAACGGATCATCTTACGAGCGATATACGGAAGCGCCGACTCCACCGTCTGGAGACGAATCAACCCAAATTGCGACCACAGACTTCGTTAACGCATTGATAGACAAATACGGTCTTGGAATGCGCATTGGAAGGTCCGGTTGTGGGTACATTAATGACGCTAATGAGGTTCCGGGATCGGGTTTCTATTCTGTAGCGGCTTCCTCTGCGAATGTGCCGGTAAGCACCACTTGTCTTCTTCACGTTCAGCGATGGGCAGACAATGGCTCAAGCGGTTTTCAGCTAATCCCGTCGGCAACGGGAAAAAGAATGTTCCTTCGCATCAAAGGAGGCAGTCAAGGTTGGGGTGATTGGCTTCCTCTTGTGACTCAAGATTGGGAGTATGACTTTTCGGCTATCGAGGTTTTGACAAAAAGAAGTGCAGATACCGTGCGTCTTCTTGCTCAAAATCTGTCGGTTACCAAAGGGACACATCCGACCGCAGGCAAATATTGGGATTTTCGAGCCTGCGACAGCGAGGGCAGAAATGTAGCCAATTCGCTAGGTGGAATGAGTGTTGCCTATGCTTCGGATGGCGCTGTTTCTACAAGAATCATTGCCTACAAGCCCGAACACGGTTCTTCGACAGGAGCTTCAATCATTGTTGGCTATAACGCCGAAGGTCAGATTGTTACCAGTGCCCCAAC
>OODA01000343.1_pt1 | contig 32671 bp, 28 predicted proteins | sample 1671341 | NCBI WGS metagenome assembly OODA01 (sample SAMN06348147, study PRJEB24527) | human gut metagenome | biome: human gut; feature: ankylosing spondylitis patient; material: feces | host: Homo sapiens | place: China | collected 2015-10 | reverse complement strand
GTTGCTCAGGAACTTATAAATAAAGTTAAATTATAGTGTTGCGGAATTAAGGTTTATTAAATCTTCCACTCGTTCATCTTCAGATGACTGACTCATATTTACGAGTTGTGGAACATTGTATGTTAACACATCTCTATCTGGCCAAATGAAATGAAAAAGATTATACAAATCTTCATATCCATTTGGTGCCGGAGTTCCTGTTAGCACAACACGTGAAACGGCTTTTGAAGCCAATACCATTGTAGATGCAGCCATAATGCCACCGTGGGTGTTTTTGATTTTATGTGCTTCATCTAATACGACCATTGCTTTGTGTTGAGATAGGAAAAATAGCAAATCATCCTTGATTGAGATGATTGATTGGTATGACGTAAGTGTGATGTCTGCATGGGTCATTCCATGAAGATACAATGATTTCTCTTTCGTAGTCATACCACCAATAAGACGCATTGAAGTTGGTTCTGTACCAAAGCACTCTTTATATTCAATTTCCCATGGACCGAATGAACTTAAAGGACCAATGATAACGATACAATCTACGTGTTTAGGGTCATCTTCAGGGAGATTATGAAGATAGGCATAGGCTCCATAAACTACACTTGTTTTTCCTGCACCAGGCACAGAAAAATTACAAGCGTTTTGAGCGAATGCCATGTGGTATGCCGACAACATTTGCAATTTATATAGCTGTCGATTCGGCATGTTTTTTATAAGAGACTCTTCAAAACGCTTGAACTCATCAATCTGCGGATGATTATCTCTGATGTTTCGTGCTTGTTGGGAGAACTCTTCAAACAGAGACTCTTGTGTTCGGAAATTTTGCATTTCACGGTTGATACCTTCACCGAACGAAATTTCACAGTTAATGTATTTAGCAAGAACCTTGATATGGTTCATGGTTACATTGACATTCTCTGTAATTTCAACTTGTATGTGGTCTCCACAATCTGAGAATTTCAGATTTGAACGCATATAGAGCTTTGCCATTCGATTGCGTCTAATTTTATCTGCGCCATCACGAATGACAATGCTGTTGCCTTGAGACTCTATTTGAAGAACTCCTGTATTATTCATCTATTCTGCTTCTAAGTTCGTCTGCTTGTTGAATGAGATTTTGTACTCACAGCATAGAAAGGCTTAAAGAGGCTCAGTAAGGCTTAAATCATAAATCAAATGACTTATTCTGAAGAAACCCTTACCCAGATTGAACAGTATGCTTCAATCTATCTTAAAATCAGCGATATGGCTGTCATCCTCGGAGTGCCGCCCGAGGATCTGCGCCGTGACATCGCAGACCGAAGCACGCCTGTTTCGCAGCGTTACCACCGTGGCAAGGCTGCTTCACGTGTCAAGCTGTTGCATCAGGAGATGCAGCTTGCCTACGTCGGCTCTCCACTCGCTCTTGAAAACACCCGTAACAATCTCCTCGATATGGAGGATGATGAATAGCTCACCAAAATAGCCCACAAACAGCCCTCACGCCCAAGGCTTAAAAAGGCTTAGGAAGGCTTAGTGAGGCTTACCATAACACCAATAATCATGTCTCAGCTCAGCATCATCGACATCGCCAAACAGGATCTTTACACCTCCCAATCGGAATTGGAAGGTAAATATCCTGTTCCCCAAATCGAACATCTACTTCGATTAAGGGACATGGTCACATGGTCTATCGCCAACCCTGACATGAAGGATCGTCAGTTTGTCGATGAACTGCGCAGTCGCTATGGACTCTCGCAAGTCACGGCGTATGCGGACTTAAAAATCGTCAAGGCTCTGCTACCGAATCTCTCGGAGTGTACGCGCGACTTCCACCGCTGGCGCTATAACGAGATGATTATGGAGACGTACCAGATGGCGAAGAAGCGTAAGGACACGAAGACGATGGAGAAAGCGGCCACTTCTTATGCGAAGTTCAACCGCATCGACATCGAGGACGAGCAATCTGTGCCGTATCACATGATTGTCGTCCAACCGTTCTTCCCGACTACTGACCCGCGTGTTGTGGGCATCACGCCGGTTCCGAATATCGACGACCGCATCCGAAAGCTCACCCAGGAGCTTACCACTTCGCATCCCGACACCGAGAATATTGAGTACGAACAAGCAGACCTTGTGCTTGATGACATCTTTAAGCCTGAAGACAATGACGAACAAAGTTGATACTTCTCTATGGGACATCGAGGCGAAGCAACACTCTAAGCGTGTGTACTTCAACAAACCTCAGCTTCTTACGCAATACATCGGTGCGAAGACTACGGTCATTGTGGCCGGACGACGCACTGGCAAGACGGACTCCATCGCCTCGCCATTTGTGCTGCGCAACATGCAGCGTATGCCTGGCTCCACTGGTGGTATCGTGGTGCCGACGTTCAAGCATGGTTTGACGAACACGCTCCCCGGACTGCTTGCAGCGTGGAAGCGGTGGGGATATATCAATGGCGTGCATTATGTGGTAGGCAGAAAACCGCCGAAGTCCTTCGCGAAGCCAATCACCGAACCGGCTGACTATGAACATGTAATCACGTTCTATAATGGTAGCGTGGCTATCATCATCAGTCAGGACCGCCCTGGCTCTTCCAACTCGCTTACGCTCTCATGGCTGCTCATCGACGAGGCGAAGTTCATTGATTACAACAAACTGAAGGACGAGACTCTGCCTGCTAATGGTGGCATACGCTCGTACTTCGGGCACCATAGCTTTAACCATAGCATGATGGTGCTCTCGGATATGCCTCAGACTACAAAGGGTTCTTGGTTCCTGCACTACGAGGACAAGATGGACACGGAACTGATTGACACCATCAAGGGAACAATCTACAAGATTTGGCAGACGAAGGAGCGCATTGCACAACTCAAAGAGCTGCGCAAGCCCATTCCTTCTTATCTGCCTAATTACCTCAAATGGCTCGACCAGTCGCTTAACAAGATGCGCTCGGTGGCGGTCTACTACAAGGAATACTCCACACTCGAAAACCTCCAGCTTCTCGGTGAAGAGTATATCCGCCAGATGAAGCGCGACCTCACGCCAAAGACTTTCCAGACTTCTATCCTCTGTCAGAAGATCGGCATCTCGCACGATGGCTTCTACTCGTCCATGCAGGAGTACCACAAGTATGATGCTTCGGATTTCGATTACCTCGACTCGCTCGGCTACGAGCGCATCATCAAAGAGGCGCAGCAGGACTTATATACAATCCACGCCAACAACCAGTTCTCTACGCTTAACAGCTCGCTCGACTGTCGCACGGACTCGGACATAGACCCTATGCAGCCTCTCTGTATTGGCATGGACTACAACGCCAATATCAACTGGATTGTGTGCGGTCAGCCACGTGCCAACCGTCTGAACATCCTAAAATCGTTCTATGTGAAGTTCGAGCGCAAAATCCCTGCGCTCGTCGCCGATTTCTGCACCTATTACGCACCACACCCAAACAAGACGGTCATCTACTACTATGATGCCACTGCTCTCGGCTCTAACTATGCCGTGAACGACCAGGACTTCCACTGGGTGGTTGTCCATGAGTTCGAGCGTCACGGATGGCAGGTCATTGACGTGTACCTCGGCAACCCGATGCGACATGATGAGAAATACCTTCTCATCAACCAGGGTTTTGCCGGGAAGCAACGCCTTATGCCGTACTTCAACCGCCAGAACAACGATGACCTAATCCTCGCCATTCAGTCCGCAGGAGTGGAGCGAGGGCGCAACGGCTTCCGCAAGAACAAGTCTATGGAGAAGCAGCCGGAGTCCGAAGAAGACCTTCTCGAGCACCGTACCGACGGCACCGATGCCTTCGATACGCTCTATATCGGCTGCGAGAAGTTCCCACAGCACGATTTGTACCCAATTGCGATTGGTGGAGTGAGATAAAGTTTTTTATGCTTTCATTGTAGAAATTCTAAATATTTTATATTTTTGTATCCAAAAACATTTTATATGTTCCATAATAAGAAAATAACAATATTGGGTCATGAGATATATTGTCGAGACAATAATCGGTATATGGCACTACCTCATAAACAGGTAGTAACTAAGTCTGGTTTTAAATTCAATTTACCAAACTCAGAAATAGAAATAAAAGTTAATAAATTTTATTATCTTGAACAATTGTATTTTTTTGGTGATGATAGTTCAATCGTTAATAAATTCTTAAAGATATTGGATTGGATTTATGAACATACACGACGTCACTATGATGAAGTAATCGTAAAGACTCTTGTAAAATATTGCCCTCAAGTCGATAATACACCTATGGCGCCATTTTTTACAATAATATATCTTGCAATGCTTGATTTGGAAATAGGAAGTTCATATCCTGTCGGTTCTGGGAAATTAATGGTTTACAAAAGTTGCAAAGCAGTGCTTTTGCATGAATGTGATTATAGAACTGCGGCTAATATGTTCTCGAAAAAGGATATAATCGAAGACGATAACATTGATAATTACTTTGATAATAATTATGAAGACCATAATGAGCGAACCGACTCTTCCCCAGAGAATGATGTTATGGATGCTTTGGAAAATGGTAATGGAGAATATTTTGGATATTAATAAAGTGGAAAGCTGCCTAAGCGCCTTTCTTATAAGCCTTTGTCTTGCGCCCCAACGTAGGATGAAGGCTTTTCTTTTACTAGTGCCGTGGCTCCTGCTGTAGCACCTCCTTCAGTTACACTCTGCACCTTTTTATAAGGTAGGCTGCACTTCGGCAATTCAAGAAAACTTGATTGCTCTCTGTTTTGCATTATCTTTGGCTCATGCATCTCTTGTGAGAAGCGTGCAAGCCAACTAATAAGGTACTGAATCCCGGTTTATCATGGAGGAAAGCGTGGTGCACCGCCTTTCCTGCACTTTGTGCATCTTGTACTGGCTATCTGCTCGAAGCTCGTTCCACCGGCCCACATGCTTGTTGAGGAATCGGCTTTATATTGCCGCTAAAATGACGGGTATTCATTTACCTTATTCTATACGTTACACATCTGATCGTGAATGGACTTCAGCAGCTGATGTACATTTCCAAAGCCGCGCGAGCGCAATCGCCTTTATGCTGCCTCTGACTGGTATCTCTCCACCTCGATTTCATATATATACTGATACCATCCCCACCGATGATGACAACAGACATTGCACAATTCATGCACCCCGTCTTCTTCTTTTACTACTCCGAAGCAATATTCTGGCACGTGGTCTTATTCGCACCATAATCATTTCATTTGTTCGAGCGTTCCACACAAAATGCTTTCTGATTTTTCCTTTGCAAAGTTAGCGCAAGCGGCATTCTGCAAGGGTCGCGCTACACGCTTAGTCTAAGATTTTTTCAAAAGTTTTTGGGGCAGGTTTGCCTCATTCCAAAATCTTTCAAGCCCCGAAGGATGAAATAATCTTGGCTATCCCTTGCATTTACATGCCTTCTCCTTGCTGCTACTTGTATGCACGTAAAAATTACAAAAGCACTTCGGTGCTTCACTCTAAGTCGAACAAATAAAATTTAAAGATTATGGTACACACCACGTTTAAATCAGAATATCACTTCAGCAAAAGAAGTTCAAGACAGGTAGAATTGTCGAGCAATCTCTATCAAGTTGTCATCAATGGAGAGGATGGCGAGTATATCGAATATGAAATCGAGGCGGAGAGCCATTCAGAGGCAAGCGCCAAGGCGGAAGCACTCGCAGCCGACAGCTTTGTAGACATCAGCTACATCGAAGTCTATCTCATTCACTAATCAGATTGTTTTACTCTTAAAATAAGATAGTTATGAATACTCAGAATGTCATTTTAGCAGCTAAAGCCAATTCTGGCAAGTCAACAAGCAATGTATGGGTCGTTTACACAAGCGCAGACAGCTCAGACAAGATGTATTGCACAAGTGCCTACAAGGCAATGCGCCTCGCTTTCCTCCTCAAGAAGAGAATGGGATTGAACATCTCTGATAATTGCCTCGCACGCCTCTCGCAAGAGATTGCAAAAGCCAAAGACAGTGCAAGTCGAGTGCAGAACACAAGCTCGCTTGAATGTTCTGCCGAGGCGCAGCCTGTCTTATCAAAGGGAGCCACAGCTCCCACGGTGCAGGAGCAGGAGCCGATCACAGCGCCAGTAGAGGAAAAGCCTAAGAAAAAGAGAGGGCGCAAGCCAAAGGCTGAAAAGGCTGCTTAGGCAGCCTTCCACTTCCACCCGGCTCGAAGGAGTCGGGTTTTCTTATGTCACTGCGGCAAGATCGTAGCAAGTCCGAACTTGCCTACGTTCCATAAGAAACCCCTTTGTCCTTCGAGCTGGGTGGGGGAAACGCAGTGGTCTTTTATGTGTCCATAAAAGGGTTTTATCTTTGAAGAAAAATCTTCAAATGTATGCTTACAATCAGATATTCACCTCAGGACTTCTGCTTCACGTCGTCCATCCCAGACCGCATTGACATATCCACCAATGCTGCATCTGTCAAGGTCGCAGTGATGGCTGGCACCACGACATTATTTGACACTGAACTCTTCCCTTACAACAAGATAGCATCGCTCTATGATCTGCGAAGCATTATCGAGGAGTACATGAAGACTCGCGTGCTCACTCATGCCGTCTTTGTCGTCAAGGCTAACACCGCTTCCGAGGAAGCGATGACACCGGAGCGAACTTTCATCTATTCAAGGCTAAACATACCGTACTGGAGTGGTGCAGTGTACATACAGCACCACTTCCTCACTACACTTTCATCGTTCGTGCTGCCACGCAATGCGGTGCAATGCATTTCCTTCTTAGCTCTACCTAACAAGACTCTCACCTGCTACACGGAATGTCTCATTCACGCTGTCGGTGAACCGATGCCGCGTGTTGTCCGGCTTGAAGAAAACCCTATCAATTATACAGCGCTGCGCTTGTGTGCCGTCAACGTGATGCCGGAACAATACCTGCAGCGACTGAAAATAAATGGAAAGCTCCTGCAAGTCACAGTGCATCGAGGAGATCTTGCAAAGACCTTCTACATCACGGACCGCAGCCCAAATCTCACGCTGACTGTCCGCAACGAGTTCAACTGCATTGAGTTCATCCACCTCAACTGCGTTACGAAGCGCAAGCTGGCACTTGACCGCTCCACGGCTACATGCCTCGGACTCACCACGTTCTATGACGACAAATCGGCATACGAACACGAAGTGGAGTCTTCTATGCTCTCCTTCGAGCAAGCCAACCACATCTCACAGCTGCTACTTACAAATGAGATATACATCAACGAGCAATCCGGAGTGCAGCTGCCAATCATCATTACTGACCTCACCAGTGAGGTCTCCGATGCTGACAACGCCACGAACTCTATAAAGTTCAAGTGGAAGTACGCCAAGCAACGCTTCCCGGCTGCATCCAGACTACCGCTCAACATCTTCGACACTCCATTCCACCGCACGTTCGACTAATCCCCAAGCAAATGCAATCAATACACATCAGTACACTCCGCAAAATCCTATCCAGTCCCGAACCCATCGACATCCGTCTATGGACTCGCAGCGGTGAAATCCAATCCTGGCATCGCTGCATCTCCATCAGATACGACTTCTACAAAGGCACAAGACGAATGAAGCTGCTGGACTCTAACGAGATCCGGCAGCTCCGAGACGTGTGTATATTTGAGGTGAATGGGATTGAGGTATATATGTAAAATTTATTTTTCCATATCAGAAACTCCATATCCCTTAGATTTGTTCAAATCTCTAAGTCTATCGTAAAGTCCATAAACATTACGGCTATTAGCAGCCCATTCGCTAAGAATATTAACTAATTCTTTATAGTCAACACTGTAGGCCATACGACTATCAGCATGGCGATATCCTCTTTTATCCTTTCTTTGACCACGCGTTAAATATGTATTAATTTCTTCATAGATGGGCTTTCTGGCCACCTCATTATTTTTACCTTTAGGGAGGTATTTTCTCAAAAGCTTACGTACCACATTGTAATAAAGATCATATTTCTCTTTAGGATTATCTATTGGTTTATCCAATATAGTATCAATTTCATTACGAATTTCTATATTGCCGTCACTCGTGAAGAGAAGTGATTCCTCTTTACTTTCATTTGCTTTTAACAACAACAATTCAATCTCTCTCTCTTTAGCTTGCTCCTTTTTTAAAGCAAGTTCCTCAAGTTCTAATTTTTCTTTACTCATAATTATTTACAATTAAAAGTTTTTTTATTTGTTTTGCGTTTTGGACCAACTCTGAAGACTCAAAAGGATTCATATTTATAGTCCTTAGTGCTTTTGTTGTATTGGGGATATATTTGTTAAATTTAGCCCATGCATCATACTTATAACAATATGTTGAATAAATAATAGACGGATGGATACCCCATTGTTGCGCATAAGATAACACGTTTATATGTGAATTTATATATCCTTCTATAAAATTTAGTTTGTCATCACTCAACAAAATTTGCTGAGCAAAGTAATCTGCTCTATCCTCGTTCGTCAACATTAAGTCGCCATAATCACTGCTTATATGGTAGCATTTTCTGGAAATATCCTCTAAATCATAGAGAACATGATACAATTCATGCATAAGTGAAAACCATAAAGTTGGGTATTTTTTCCATAAGTCAGATATAACGATACATGGCTTTTCGTTTATGCACAAAGTCGCCCCTCGAACTTGTTCTTTGCTTAAACAAGGTTGATAAATTACCGTAACTCCAATAGAATATAATGCTTTTGCAACTGTTATTAATCCATATTCTTCATTTCTTGAATACGGTTTTATTTTAGGTATTATTTCTATTAATTTTGAACGACTATATTTATTGGGGTTGTCTATTGAAATAAATTGAGTGTAAGCCGAGCGGATCCAAAACTCCCTCATCTTCTCATTTGAGGTCTTCTTTGTCCTACTAAATGCACGTCCTAAATCATCAGATGCAAAATCATACAGGCTTTTTAGATTAAAGAACTTCTTTATTCGAGAAACTATATTTTTGGTACTATTTTCAGATGTTAGAAAGCCACATTTCTTTAATGTCTGCAAATCAAACATCTCTACTAAATATCCAGCATCTCGCGCATCTTGAATTTCGCCAATAACATCAGCGTCCATTGTTGGCAAGTATGATGATGCCAACTGTTCAAACTCAATGCCAATGAAATTCGCTAATTTTATGAAATTAACCAAATTAATTTGTTTCGCCGTTCCCTCAAGAATAGGTTTTAGGCTATTTAATTGAATACCCAATAATTTTTGTATTGCTCTATCAGAAAGCCCAAGCCTGTTTTTCTTTATCTCATATAACTCCTGCAAAGAGTGCGATGCTATATTTTCATCACACTCTCTTATTGCAGGTCGTAATATGGGAGAAAAGTTATTGTCTATTTTCATAACGATTAAAATTTTATGCAAAAATACATATTTGTCTTGATTATACCAAATTTTCGCATAAAAATTTAATCGCTTATCTTAAATAATTCTGCAATTATATAGTAATACTATATTTTGTCACTATCATCAAACGGCAGCAGATTATTGAACTTATCAAAATCTGAGCTGAATAATTTGTCTTGTATAACTCTATATTTTTCAAACTCTGACTCCGCAAAACTCTTTGCAAACTCAGCCGTCACCTTCCCGGCATCATGCAAAACGGCATCACCTCCAGCTTCAAGGATGATGTCTATTCGTTTTGCCCAATCTTCCATTGACATAGGGATATGTCGCTTAGCCATACGTTCTGCCATGTCAAGAACAGAGTTGACGAGTCTGCCCATGTCTTCCAGCTCAACTTGTTTCAGATAATTCTTGGCAATGCTCACATCAGGTTTAACAATCTTTCCATCTGGAGCATTTTCCCATGTCGTCAACCCCATGTGCTCCTTTTCTGCGTTCGCACGCTCAACAATAAGTTCTGCAGCAGTGTGCCCATGAACGGCATAATGCATCTTATTCTGAACTTTCTTATAGAAAAGTCGAGTGGTTGGGGCATCCTTGTTGTAATCAATGGCCGTGGCATATATATCCGTAAGTTTCTGATAAAAGAGACGCTCGCTCAATCTTATCTCACGAATTTCTGCCAACAAGTGCTCAAAGTAATCTTCTCCAATGAATGAGCCGTTCTCCATACGTTTCTTGTCTATGATATATCCACGCAATGAAAATTGGCGGATGACGTATGTACACCATTGACGAAATTGTGTGGCACGTATAGAATTAACGCGATAGCCAACAGAAATGATAGCATCGAGATTATAAAACTGCGTATTGTATTTTTTACCGTCCTCGGCAGTATGTGCAATTTTTGCACATACTGAATCTTGTTGCAGTTCTTTTGTTTCAAAGATGTTTTTCAGGTGCTTGGTTATCACACTTCTATCAACATCAAAGAGCACAGCCATTGCCTTCTGCGTAGCCCATACCGTTTCGTCTTTATACAATACCTGTATTCCCTGTTCCTTACCTTCTGCAACAAAGGTCAGAAACTCTGCCGTACTATTTCTTATTTCAAATTTCTTTGCCATGTCTTTACTTTCTATATTTTATCATTTCACTTCCTTTCAAAAATATCGGCATACCCTTGTCATACCCGGCAGACTTCGATTTCTCTGCCTGAATAATCCCGTTTATGTCGAACTCTCCAAGTGTTATCTCTTCGTCAAAGAAATAGCAGAAATACCTGTCGTGCCGTGGGTTGGTGTATCCTTGCTTCAACATCTGGTCACGCGACAGTTCACCAGTGTTCTTCACACGAAAAGCCTTGTACACCTTATTTTCACCGTCCATATACAGAACTACAAACTTGGCGTGCTTCACATAATCGCGACTCTTCACCACACCACCATGCACATCCTTGCCAAGGCGCACATTATATGCATCATCACGCTTGCCGCCCTTACGGCTAAATATCCAGTGCAAGTGGTCAAGTCCGTTCACTATACCGACAAGTATTGTCGTTTCGGCATAATTCTCCAAATAGTGCATCGTGAGAAATTGCTTGGGTATCTCGTTATGCGGACGTGGCTCCACGATGGGCATCACGTCCTCTGTCAGTGTACGCGGATCCTTGCCAAGGCTGCATGGAGCTACATAAAAGGCTTGCTTCAACTCAAACATCACTTGTTCGTTCTCGTCCGCAATCTTCTTTCTTGCCTCCTCGGCATGCACTGCGTCATGCTTCACGTTCTTGTAGTACTCATATTCCTTTTCCGGCTTGCGGAGTGCAAGCGAGAAATACTGTTGGTCACTGCCTTCACGGTTCTCAAACGGATGGAATACCTTGCCAAGCACCGATTGAAAATTCTCTTTGATGTATTCTTCCGCATGAACATTCGCATGGGCTGTCATGGCATAGAAATCAAAGTTTTTCTCGAGCATCTTCTGTATCTCCTTGCGGAACATCTGGCGCACACGGTTACGCCAAGCGGCTTTGCTAGACGAATTGTTTCTACCGTACAGCGATACAACAAACAGGAAGTTTACATCGTAGTGGGCTAACAGAAACGTGTCTCTGTCAAACAGTCTGTTGTCGTATTGTCGGCTAAGATAATATTCTTGTCGGCGTTGACCTTCAGGCTTCTCGCTGTCGATAAGGTGTATGTCATCAGCAGCACGAAGCTCGTTTTGGTTGGCGGAAATGAAGAAGTTGGGTATGATGTTATATCCTTCAGTGGCATCGTCACGGAGCTTGATGTGTCCTGCCTGGTCTTCTTTCTTGCCGTCATTGAACAGATCAAGATTCCATTGTATTACATTCCTGGCATAGGTAAACTGCTTGTAGATGCTTTCCGCGCCGAGTGCATTGCCTCGCTTGTAATACTTGGAGTCGCCAATGTAATAGATATTGTCGTCATTGTCGTTGTTGGTCAACTCCTTGTATTGGTACATGTGGTCAACTCGCTTTCCGTCGGGTTGGTCTTTCAGTTCCTTTGGCAACTGCTTTCTTTGGTCTCCGGCTATCAGCTCGTCGATAATCGCTTCAAAAACGACATGGAAACTCTTGACCAACAGGTATTCTCGCTGGTCTACATTGAGTGTGACGTTCTCTGGGCGGTCGAAGAAAGCATAGCATAAATCCCATAATTCCAACGCCTTGTCGGAATAGTATTTGTACTTTATCTGCTTTAGTCTGCGCTTCCCGTATCCGTTCATGTACCGTTTGAACTTAACTCCCTTTATCAAGGGGAAATTCACGTTTATGCACACAGGAAAACCATATTCGTCTTGCATGTGTTGCAAGATGCTGTAATAGATTACAAGCAGCTCTTCGTCGAAATTTATTTGTCGTCTCTTGTTTACCGGGTTTATATAGCTTACCTCCTGTCTTCCTGAGTGGCTGATGCTTTCTTGTATTACAGCTTGGCTCTTGGAAATGGTGCGGGTCCAGTTTATTTTGTTGAGTCCGGAATGGAGGTTCTTGACGATGAACATCACGAAGCTCTCGTTGTCCTTGTTCCATTGCTGCAATGCGAGAAGTACATCAAGGAATGTGCTAGCTCTGCGCTTCTTTGTGTTTCCCAACATGGGTGCTCGGCGGTAGAGCACTATGCTTGGCTGGTTCTTCGGCCCGTCCATTCGGTCAAACTCATGGTCTTTGAACACACAGATGGCACGGTATATCCATACGCTCAGATTATAGATAAACGTATGTTCCTCGCTTGTCAGCTCCTTACATTCATCGGCGTGGATAAGGTCTCTCGGTGCAATATGCCCGAACACCTTTTCTTTGCCAAAATCTCCCTCCAATAATACTTTTGGCAGAATAAACACACAATCGTTCACATCAGGATCGGGATTGAAAAAGTAGCCTACATAACTTAGGCTTACTTTCCCCTCTACGTCCTGAAGCACACCAAACCCTTTGAGCACGTCGCAAACGTCCTCATAGTCATATTGGTATTCCTCGATTAATATGCGCATACGCTTATTCTGTTACTGTATTCACTGCCCAGCCTTGGGCTTTTGCAAATTTGATAATGAAATCTATGTTGTACTTGTTCCACCATGTCAAAACTTTGTACTTGACTCCATCTGATGATTTTTGTTCTGCACCGAAACATGAGGTGTAACCGCCTGTTATTTCTTCAGCGCGTGCCAATACTCCTTTGTATCTATATTTGTTGTCAACAGTATCATCAAATGCCAAATCGCTTTGCAGCTCTGCAAATGTCTTGTCCGAATGTTCGTTGATATATTTCATGACGATATTATACCCAAGGTCTTTCTTGGATAGTCGCGATTTTCCGTCAAACGAATATTTCGTGTAATCTATTGCGTTGCCATTCTCATCCTCATCTACTGCTATGGGAGCATCATCATTAGTTTTGATATTTTCTTCGCCTACCACGCTGACAAGGAACGTTCTTATCGCCTCGATATTCACCTTGTTGTCGCTGTCATAGAACGCATCGAAGCATATTTCAGCTTCTGGCTCGTCACTGACCTTGAAGAGTGAGATGTCACCGTCCTTGAACACATCGTTCCACAGATAGAATAATACTTTGCTGACAAACTTGTCTACCGTAATCACACCGTCCTTTGCCTTGCAAAAGAAATACCCCAGCTTCTTGTCGTCGCTGCTTGTTTCCTTTGCTATCTTCTTGTTGATTTCCTCAACAAACGTCCACCAGTCGCAGTATTCCGTGCCGCACTTTATCTTCCAAGCCTTGCCAGCATCGGTTATCTTCACGTATCGCCAGTCCCAACGGCGCTTGAAGGCGGAGTCTATGGGGAACAGGCTTTGGTCGCTTGTGTTCATGGTTGCCCATATATAAAAATTATTGGGCAATAGCAGCACTCGTCCGTTCTTAATGTCGTCGGACAACGTCTCGCCATAGTTGCTTGTGTAGCCGTCCATGGAATCGTCCACGTCCAGCCCGTTTTCGATGGCATACTCTCCGCCCTCGGCAAACGCTTTCTTTATCTCGTTCTGCAAGTCGGAGTCGGCTTCTATCGGGTAGGTGGAGAATCCATTGTCGCTTCTGTCGAGCAACTGAAACAAATCACCGAATATCTGGGCGCAGTTACCTCGGTTGATTTCCTCAATCACCAAGAACTGCGGTTCTACCGTCTCGCCGCCCTTGGCATACTTCTGCCATGCTCCAAGGTAGGCTTTTAGGAATGCTTGCTTGACGTAGCTATAAGTAATACGCTTCTCCTTTGCCACTTCCACACCTTGCGCACCATACACTGGTGTCTCTTCCATCACTGGCTTGTATGCTCCGACGAATGTGGAGTAGTCGCTATCGGGATGAAAAGTTGTACGAATGACAGAACCGCCATTTGTCAACTCATTAATTTCATAAGACTTTCCGGTGCCAGGTGCTCCGAAAAATATTTGTTGAAGATTTTTTATATTTGTCATTTCTAATTTCTTTGAAGTCTTCAAATTATTTTGCGGGTAATAATCATCTATGTTTTCCTTAAGCATTAGCAAGCATTTGATACTGTCTCTTCCTGCATATAACGTTTGAAGGAATGGGGCACGAGATAATTCACCAGCTCTTGCTGCAACAAAAAAAGGTTTGTCCATTGACATGGAAGCCCCACTCAAAGACAAAGTTTTTTTAATGCCGTCAAACAGATATGTTCTTTCATCATATTGTATTTCTTTAGGCGAACAATCAAACCATAAGTTTAGAACATCTACTGTTATATGAAATTCCCGACAAAACTCTAATTTTAGTTGGTTTAACGTAGGAGGTTGATTATAGCACTTGCTCTTATATATAAATGCTATTACATCATATAAATTGACACTGTGTTTTCCCAAGAATTTTTCATGTACATAATCTATCCACATCTTGGAAAATTTTACATACATTTCTGAACTTCCATAGTTACCAGTGTATTCATCCATATAGAAGACATTGTCAAGAAAACGAGATAACTCACCATCTATAATCTTGTAAGTTCTGTTAGTATCAACAACAAGTGTGTCAATACATTTCAGAATACCAAGCAATCCGAAGAATTTATTCTCCAGATTGCCTCGAATTGCTTGAAACGCCTCAATAGCTCTATTTTCTGCTATATAAAACATAATATTATTTCTTATTATATGCTTCTATCATGTTCTTTGCAATGGCTTGGATTACAGGAACACTTACCGAATTGCCAAGTTGTTTATAAGCCTGGTTGTCTGAAACTGTAAATTTATAATCGTCAGGAAAGCCTTGAAGGCGTTTTGCTTCGAGAACTGACAATTTACGCCCAAGATCCCACATCTTAGGTGTCCTGCCTGCTATAATTGTTGGAGCGTAGGTATCTAAGCAAGCATAGAACGCCTCTTGGATTTGCGTTTTAGCCACGTCTCCTACATGAAAGCGAATCGAGCCATCCGCCTTTTGATAAGAGAATATGCCATATTTCCCTTTTTTAGTATTTGGGGCGTACTTAGAGTTGTCGTGCTGTACTCTTTCTTGCTCTTTGCAGTGAGCAAAATGATACTTGATACGATCCATCTCAAATTTTGTGAGTTTAAGTGATGGTGTATTATCATTGATATCTACGATATCTCTAAGTAAAGGAGTTGTTCCCAATGGTTTTGGAAATTCAAAATCTACCTTTTTATCGAATCCCACGCAATACCATCTTTCTCTTTTTTGGGGAACACCAAAATCCAAAGAACTTAAAACCTTCCAGTGTACATCGTAACCAAGATTTTTCAAGTTTTCTAATATTACTTTTAATGTATTTCCCTTATTGTGAGAAACCAATCCTTTAACGTTTTCTAAAAAAAACATTTTAGGCTTATGGTAAGCCAGTATTCGACATACATCAAAGAAAAGGGTACCTCTTGTTTGATCCTCAAAACCTTTTCCTAAACCAGCGTAGCTGAAAGGCTGACAAGGGAATCCTGCAGCAAGGATATCAAAAGAAGGTATGTCTTTAGCTTCAACTTTTGTGATATCTCCTATTGGTGTTTCTCCAAAGTTGTCACGATATGTCTGTTGTGCAAACACATCTATGTCTGAAGAAAACACACATTTTCCTCCATTACGTTCAAGTCCGATACGGAAACCTCCGATACCGCAAAATAAATCTATAAACTTATATATCTTTTTGGCCATAAAAATTTTATTTCTACATTAACTCTTTCAGTCCTTCCAATCCTCCAAGGACTTCTCCATACTCTTCCGGCAGCTCATTTGCTGCCCGATATGTTGCAACGCCCATTGGCTTTCTTGTGTCTCGCAGAGCATACTCCACCGTCCGTTGCTTTTGTCCTCGACAAAGAATGATTCCGATGGACGGATTTTCATTGGGTAAGCGCACAAGGTCATCAAGGGCAGAGAGGTAGAAGTTCATCTTCCCAACAAATTCAGGCAGAAACTCTGTCCACTTCAACTCTATCGCCACCAAACATCTTAATCTACGGTTGAAGAAGAGGAGATCTATAAAATATTCCTTGTCGTCAACAATTAATCTGTATTGGTTACCCATATAAGAAAAGTCGGCACCAAGAGCCATGATGAACCGCTTTATATTTTCAACGATCTTGGTTTCCACTTTGTGCTCATCCCATTCATCTACATCATCAATCTCTATAAAATCAAGTTTGTAGTTCTTGCGAAACGCCCTCATTGCCTTTTGTTTCTGTTCATCATCTGATAATGTTACAGCAAAATTGTTCGGCATTGTGCCTTCCTTCAGATAGAGTTGCTCACGTATATTATATTTAAGTTTATCAACGCTCCAAAACTCACTCGCAACACGCCTTATATAAAAAAGACGTTCATTAATTGACTCTGATCGTCTAAGTATCTCATAATGATGGGTAAACTGCACTGTAAGGAATGCTTCCAGTGTTGCTTTATCAAATTGGTCAGTTATTAACTGACCAATTGTTATTTCATCATTGTCTGTCGAAACAGGTGAGATTTTATTTGATGTTACACTATTATTCCCTTTAAAGAATATTAGTCCAAAAAACTCTTTCCATCCTTCATAAAACACACACATTTTCTTTAGATTGCTTTTTGTAAAGCCCCTAAGTCCCGGCAGTTCCTGTTGTAGCTGTGAAGAAATTGCATCAAGAACTTTATCACCCCAATGTGAGGTTTGTTTACGACATGATATATATCCACCGATGGAATAATTCAAGGCCAAAGAATCCTTGTTGGCTTGAATCATCACCTTACGCCTCGTTTGTAGAATAGCTACTTTTATAGCTTCTACAGCTCGATGGATGTCAGTTTGGATTATATTTTGTTCCATTATATTTCTTCATTATCAACTATTAATATATCCGAAAGTTCGACATTGAGCAACTTCGATATTTTTATCAAACACTCAACGTCTGGCTGGCTTGAATTTGTGCACCATTTTGAGATGGTTGTTTTATCTTTTCCAAGTTGCTCAGCCAGCCATAAGCCTGTTTTCTTTTTCTCAACAAGCAATAGTTTTAGGCGATTCAACTCTTTATGTGTCATAATATTTAATTTATACCGCAAAATTACTAATTATTATCAACAAACTTGCAAAAACAGCCTTATTTTTATGCTGTGTTCTCAACAAGTTGAAAACTATTCAATAGTTTTATGTCTTTTCCGAGGATTGAACTACAATATATCTTTGCCTCAAAAACAGCACATTATGCCCGATACACTAACATTTACATCCGTCCATACCATCCCTGGCACCCATGCCTCCGCAGCCTTCACCTCCAAGACATCTGCAGTCTTCAAGGAGGAGCACAACATCGCACCAATCATCATCAACGACAAGATGAAGTACATCCCGTGGGGAGGCGACAATCAGATGCCATACAACATCATTGACCTCATCGAGTCTGACGAGACGATGAGCACTTGCCAGATGTTCAATGCCGAAGTCTGCTATGGCAGCGGACTTGTCTATGACACGGAGTTTGCTACCGCACAAGTGCAAGCGCAAGTGGATGACTTTATGCTGGACAACGACCTCGCAAGTTACTTCCTCGGCGTGTGCCAGGACTTCAAGCACTTCGGCTTTTGCGTCAGCGTGATCATCCTCAATGAGGATGCCAGTCGCATTGTCCGCATCGTCCGCAAACAGGCGTGCTATGTACGCTTTGCTCCTGCCGACAAGTCGGGTGTGATACCTTACATCCTCTATGCCAACTGGCGTAATACGGTCAGTCCGGAGGACATCGAGCGCATCGAACTTCTCAATCCACAGTCGCCATTCACCGACCTTCAGAACAGAGGAAAGAAAATCAAGAAGTTCGCTGTCATCAGCCGTATTCCTACGCCCGACAATACGTATTATCCAATACCGTACTACGCAGCTTTATTCAAAGGAAAGTGGTTCAACATCAAGCAACTCATAGGCATCGCTAAGGAAGCGAAGCTCCGAAACTCGGCTCCCATAAAATACCACATCGAGATTGCCAACTCGTTTTGGAACAACATCTTCAAAGTCGAGGGCATTACAGATCGTGTCAAGCAGCAGGAGCGTATCTGTCAGGAGAAGGACAATATCATCAACTTCCTCACCGGCATGGAGAACAGCGGCAAGGTGCTCTTCTCCACGTTCTACGTTTCACCGAACGGCGAGGAGCAGCACGATGTGGTCATCAACAAGATCGAGACGGATAAGGAGGGTGGCGACTGGGCGACAGACATCATCGAGGCGGTAAATATGATGTGCTTCACGATGCGAGTCCACTCCAACCTCGTCGGCTCGGTGCCGGGCAAGTCGCAGACCAATAACTCCGGCTCAGACAAGCGCGAGCTTTACACCATCGCACAGGCTCTGCAGAAGCCTTATCACGACCTTCTCTTCGGCGTTCACCGACTGATAATGCACTTCAACAAATGGCAGAACGTAACTCCCGACTGTCCTTTCATTCAGCTAACTACGCTCGATGAGAACAAGGACGCAAAGCAGGTTTCACTCAATAAACAAGGCAATAATGAAGACACTGATAAGCAGCAATGAAATATTGCAAAAATACGTTCCTAACACCCTCAAAGCGGTTGCCGGGGAACTCTCTCTCTTCGACAAAATCGCATATCATCTGCAGCAGTCAGAGACGTGGCTGACCCAGACTTTCCTTTCATCAAAGGTACTGGAAAAGATAATCACAGAAGACGACTCTTCGCCACTCCTGCACCATTGCCGCATGGCTGTCGCAGCCGATGCCATGCTTCACGCCGTGCCACAACTCGACCTTATCCTCACCCCGAACGGCTTCGGAATCGTCAACAATCAGAACATAGTCCCGGCATCCAAAGAGCGTGTTGACCGACTTCTTGCAGGGCTTGAAAAGCTCCGCGACGATGCCCTCACGATCATCCTCTCCATGCTCCCTGCTGCCCACCAGTGGACCGACTCGGAGCAGTTCCGATACTTCGCAGACACAATGTTCGCCGACCTTGACACCGTTCAGCACCTCGGCTACACCGAACACATCTGGCAGCACTTCATGGAGATTCACGCCCAACTCCTCGTTATCGAGCGCCGACTCGAGGCAGAGTTCTTCAGTCGCCAACTCATGGACTCCCTGCGCCAATGCAACCTCCTGAAGCAATGGGGCACCACCGCCGACCCTGCAAGGTATCAGCGCTTGTACCAACGCATCGCAGCCATTGAGTTCTCGATACTCCGCACGGGCGAGTTCCCAATCCCGAGCATCATCGACGCAGTCAACTTCATTCGCACCGCTCCGGCAAACGTGTTCACCGAGTGGAAAGACTCTGAAACATCCAAACTCTTTGAAGACCATGGATACAAAAACAAAAAACAATCCGGAGGCTTTTTCTTCTGAAAACTCCTTCAACATCACGCTGCCGCCGTCTTGGGCTGACCTCGACGACTCGCAACTGTTATGCTTCTTCACGTTGATGTCACACGACCTGCAGATTGAAGAAGTCCTTACCGTCTGCCTATTCAAATGGGCTGACCTCCGACTTCTGTGCCGCACCGCCAACGGCTCCTTCTTCGTCAAGCAGCGCCACCGACCGAAGCAGGAAGCCACGCTTACCCTTCAGCAGATCCAGTCTGCCACAGCAGCCCTTGACTATCTAAGGACATTCCCGACATTCCCGACTCTCATCACCAAGATAGGCAAGGCGCGTCCGCTCGATGCCGACTTCCAACGTATCCCATTCGCCACGTTCATATCCTGCGACAACTACTACCAGGGCTTCCTACAAACAAAGGACGAGGAGCGGCTGAAGGACCTCACGCTGCTTCTATATCCGGGCATCAAGCCACGCTGCCTGACACGCCCGATTCTATACAGTGCCTTCTACTGGTTCGCATCGCTGAAGCAATACTTCGCCCGATTGTTTCCGCACTTCCTGCAGCCGATGTCAGCCGACGAGCAGAACCTACTTGGCTACGCACCGCCCATCGGCGAGATGCTCCGCCAAAGCATGAACGCGCAGATCCGTGCCCTCACTGGTGGCGACATCACCAAAGAAGATGCAGTCCTCACGATGGACACATGGCGAGCACTCACGGAGCTTGATGCGAAGGCAAAGGAAGCCGAGGACATCAAGCGGCAAACAAAGTAGCACCCACGGCTTAAAAAGGCTCTGTAAGGCTTAGCAAGGCTTATTGCAAGACGCCACACTTAATCACTAATCACTAACACTTAACACATGAGCAACATCAATTGGGATGCCACAGCTTTCTTCGCATCCCTCACCGAAAAGAACAAGTTCGCAAAGGCTCACGACTTCGTCTTTGCCCGGGTCTCCGGACTCGACGGCTTCGAGGAAGTCCTGCAGCAGCTGCAGTCCGCCACCGCCATTGTCGCCGTCAGCGACATCAGCCAGGGCTACATCGAGGTGAACAACAGTCCGCACACGCGCCGCGTGAAGACGGTCTTCCTCGCAATGCGACACGCCATTCTCGATATGGAAGCACGCCAGATGTGTATGAACATAATGCGCGAGCTGTTCCGCCAGTTCATGAGCAAGCTAATCCTCGAAAAGACGAAGCAGGAGCAGAACAACATCTTCCTCGACCCTCGCATCTCCTTTCAGGAAATCGACCAATACTTCTTCTCAGGCTGCGCCTGTGCGTTCTTCCAAATCGCAGTAGACACTTATACCGACCTTCGCTATGACCCAACTGAATGGCAATGACAAACAGCGTGAGGAGCGCGAAAAGTTCGTGTTCGCCTTCAACCGCACCATGATCACGATTTGGTGCGAGCAGATCACGCTCCTCAACGTCATCGACACAGGACGACTCCTACGCTCACTCAAAGCCCTCCCTGTCAGAGCCGACGGACGTTTCATCGAAATCGGACTCTCGCAGTCCTTTCTCGAATACGGACTTTGGCAAAACTTTGGCACAGGAAAGGAAATCCCAAGAGGCAACTCAGGCGACATCGGACGTGAGCGCAAGCGTCAGAAGAAACCTTGGTTCTCACGGAAGTATTACGCCTCCGTCATGAATCTCCGCGACTTCCTCGCCGACAACATCGCACACGAATTTGTCGGCATCGTCGCACGTTCACTCGACGACAAGTATGTTCGCTACAATCACTAGCCACCAAACAAAGTCCTCATCCAATCAAAATTCAACACTCAAAATTCACACTATGCCCACAGACATCACCCGAATCACAGAGCTAATCAAAAGCTTCAAGTCCGAAACACGCGAAGAAGCAGTCACCGTACAAGTCCTCGGCAATCTTCTGCAGCAAATCGCCAACGTCATCGGCACCACGGCGCAGCAGACGGAGCTGACCCCGGTATCAAATTTCTACGCTAACCTCACCAGTCTCAACAGAATTCTGACAGGCATCAGCGCTGGCACTGACGACCCGAACCAGATGCACCTCACACTCTACGACTGCAGCCTGAAAACTGGCGAAATAACTTCCCTCCGCGATGCTCTCGTACTCCGTGCAGCCACCACTGACCGCGCCGGAGTCATGCAGTCACAACACGTTCAAGACCTCAACCAATGCAAAAACGCAGCGCAGAAAATACCTGCGATACAGAGAGTTATACGCAATCTGCAAGCCAACTATAACACGCTTTCGTCCATGAAGCAGACAGAGACTATTCACATCGAATGTCAGATCCGAAAGGACGGACTTTACATCCCGGGCGCCCAGCAACTCATCAAATCAGGACTCAAACCAATCCTCTTCCGCTACTCAATCCGCACCAGCAGACACGGCAGAAAGACCGACAAGAAGAAACGCACGCCAATGGCGAAGCGCAGAGGGTGGCACCGCTTCTTCAGCTCAGAAAAGCTCACAGTAGCACCCAACGGACAGATCCTCTTCCGCGACGATTCCAAGAACGCTGACCCCCTGAAGCCAACGTATCAGCCAACGCCACAGCAACTCTTCACATACATCAAGAAAGAGATCGACCCTGCCACAAACCTCATCTCTGCCGTCAAACTCCCATACGGACAGAAAGTCTACGACATCTTGCAGCGCACGCACTACTTCAAGTTTGCAATCGCCTTCTACAAGCCAATCTCAAAGTCAGAAGCCTTCACCTTCAGCGACCTCCGCACGAACCTCGCCATATTCAAGGTACGCGCCATCGCAAATCAGTACAATGGGGGCACACTTGACACCACAATCCAGCTATCAAGATAACGGAGGATAACAAAACAAAGTAGGACGGTGAAAACAATAAACTAAAACCAATACCTATATGAGCAGAAGCGAAAAAAACAAGACCCCATATAAAGAACAATGGCAGTCCCGAAGGACCGCCACAGTATTAGGAATAATGGCACTACGGCCACAACATCGAGAACAATGGCACTACGGCCACAGACTCGATACAAAGATAACAAACCACATAACACCTATAAAAGACAAAACAATCCAACATCACACCATCTCACCATCTAAACACCAAACTCATTATGGAAAAGAACACAAAAGAATCAATCCAAATCCTATCCGCCGTAGCAATGCTCATCGGTGGGTTCGCACTCGCTGTCGCAGGTTTCATCGTACCGCCCACCGGACAAATACACGAATCCGTGTTAGGAATCTTCGCAGAATGTCTAATCTACGCAGGCTCAATCTTCGGTGTCACTATCTACATACAGACAAAGTACACTGAACTCCGATCCTACCTCGACAACAAACTCAAAGAGGAGAATCCGAAAAAGCCAAAGGACTGACTATGCGCAGCTACTAAGCTGCGCATACTACGCTTAAATGAAATGTGTAAGCACAATAAGAATCTAGTTCTTCACTAGTATTATAGCTCTGTAGTTTACTTTCCTCTGCCTTGTGACATGCCAAAAAGCATGCCCACTATCCAAAGTATTATTAACAATTCCATCATACGCTCGTAGTTTAAAGTTAATAGCCATATGCAAAGATAGTGCAAATCGAAGACAACACAAAATATGCTTGCATATTTTTATTGTTGAGATGCCGCCTATCTTATTCAAAGATAGTACAAGTTGGGCAAATTACAAAATGAAATAGTCATTTTTAGATGCCGCCCATCTGCACCCGATTTTCCACGGCGTAGAGAGGCTTAAAAAGGCTTAGTTCGGCTTATAATTCAACATTGAACAATTCAAAATTCAAAACTCAAAATTATGCGCAGTATAAATCTTATCATCGTCCATTGCTCTGCCACGCCTGAAGGCAAGGACTTCACCACGGCAGACATCGACCGCTGGCACCGGCAGCGAGGATTTGCCTCAATCGGATATCACTTCGTCATCTACCGCGATGGCTCTGTGCATCTTGGCAGACCGCTCGCACAAGTGGGAGCGCACTGCCAAGGACACAACGCCAATTCCATAGGAATCTGCTATATCGGTGGGTTGACCGCCGACGGCAAACACCCGAAGGACACTCGAACAGAAGAGCAGAAATCCGCATTGGTGGCACTTCTTCGTAAACTCAGAGTGCAGTTCCCCAATGCCAAAATACGAGGACACCGAGACTTCGCTGCCAAGGCGTGCCCATCATTCGATGCCACGGCAGAGTATGCCAACATCTAAAACAAACGATATGAAACAAATCCTTATTCTAATTCTTTGTGCATTTGTATTGTCATGCAAGAGCACAAAGACAGCATCATCATCCAATGAAAGTGAGCGAAACGCCGTTTCGCAAGCTCAATGGCGATCCGCTCAGAATCTTTCATTCAGTTCTCTACAGCGCCTTACCGCCCTTTCTTTTGATAGCTGCGTCGTCGTATTCGGGGTTGCGGACACGTCCGCAACCCCTCTGTACTCCTCCTTCAGCTATCCATCGGGCGATCCAAGCGCCTCCTTTAAGGCAAAGCCTTCCACTTCGCACGGCAACGCTACGGACTTTGTCCGTGGCGAGCCGTACTCAGCATCACACCCCACACACGGCAAACCGTCTCCATCAGCTCAAGGAGCGTTTTCTCCCTCCGTCCGCGGTCAACCGCAGACGCTCAAAATCTACGGACTACACCTTTCCCATAAGGAAAAGGAGAAGTCCGTAGCAGCCCAAGAACAAGAAGACACCTTCGCCCAGGCGAAGCAGTCTTCTTTTGACAAGTCCAATAGCAGTGAGAAGTCTAAGACCTCCGTTCCATTCACGGCAAAGCTCTGCATTGCCCTCCTTATCCTCGTAGTGGCGGTCGCCATCATAACCTACATCCGTCGCCACGGCTCCGGCAAACGTATCCACTTCGGTCGCAGACGCCCTCAGTCGTAGCTACAAGTTCAGTCACCGGCTCCATCATACTCTTATATGTTCAGTCGCTCACTCCTTCACCCAAACCCTATTCGGTCGCAAGCTCCCCAATACGTGGCTCCGGCTCCGGCGGTTCATTGTTCGATGGCGAGGACCAGCCATTGCATGGCTGAGTGAAATTGTGTGGTGTTTCATTCCGTTACGCCAATTTGGTCTGCAGTTCCGAAAAGAGTATGCCACTTCCCTTATCCACGCCGCAACTCTTTTTCTCGGATGTGAGGAGGACACGTCTCCTTTGTCGACAAGTCCTCCATACATTCGAGAAAAGTGCGAGCACGCGAGTCACGGCATGGGGTAAGCAACACACACATTTCTCCACAGCTGCCCAAATTCCCTCCACTACATTCCACGCCACACAATTTCACGGCTGCGCCGGTCCTCGCCACCGAACAATGAACACGCCTGCGCCTCCGCGGATGATGCCGCATCACCCAGCCAAGCAACGCCTCTGGGCGAGCTTGTCTGACCTCTTCGTCATCATCGTAGTCTGCCTCGCTTTCAGCGAACTTATTTTTTTCTTAAAGAATTTCTATACATAGTTTTGCAAATACAATTATTCTAATTATATTTGCAACGAGTTATGTGTTCTGGGTAGACGAAATATCCTCGTTCCAGTTTGCTCTGCTCGATACGGCGTGGGATATTCTGACCGTATCATTTTTCCATATTTTCATACTTTTTAGTAAGTCAAACAGTGCTCTGCACCCTTTGACTTTCAGAAGGTACGGACACACGCTATGTTGCTCTCCGCATAAGTCCGTGAAGCTGCGCTCGGTTGTTTTCATTTCGCTCTGCTCAATCCTTCAGCCGAAAGGCAGCGGCTATCTACACTCCCGTAACCGTCCGTTCCGTATCCGCCCCCTTTCGTCTCATCTATTGGCGAAAGGATGTGCGTTCCGTACCATTGCGTGTCCGTTCCGTGGTAGGCTTGACTCCATCCGCCAAGCCTGCACACTGCACTTCCACTTCATTACACTCCTCTCCACATCCATTCGCTTTTGGTAAGGCAGAGCCTTCCGTCCCTATAAGGCTGCGCCTTCATGCCTTGTAAAGCTCCGCTTTCTATATTCTTCAATGCGAGACAGCCGTCTTACCAATGGCAATCGAGATTGCTATAGGTAAGGCGGCACTCTCGCTTATTCAATAGGTACGGCAGAGGTGTGGGATAAAAGGTAATTCGTCCAATGTCGGCTGAAGACCGACAGACGAATTGCCTTTTGTCCCTCACCACAGCCCCATTACCGCCCGATGCTCGGGCGTGCTGTGGCGAGCTTTTTGCGCCTGTTTTCTGCCTGTAGTGTCCGCTTTCGTGCCTGTGCGGTGCGCTTTTTGCCTGTGTCGTCCGCTTTCGTGCCTTAAAAATGTGGTGATGTCCGAGACCTTCGCTTTTTTTTCCGCTTGCGTGCCTTAAATGGCGTGGCGTGGCGGTTTGTGATGATGCCGAGACCTTCGCTCTTTTTTTCGCTTGCGTGTTTTTCTGCAAATTCAGCTTTTTGCGAAACTTGGCACTTTTTACGAATAAAAGCAACTTGTTTTTAATATTTGTTTACATATTTCGCATTGATAGTGGCAAGGTGTCAGACAGGCGATGCAGGGCGGTCGGGGGCTCTTTATCAAGAGGGGTTAAGGGCACATCCCTTAACAACCCTGCAACGACTTGAAAATCAAACGTTTGATTTTACAAGCCGTTAAAAATGGTAGGATTTCTTCGGCTTTCAGGTGCCTGAAACGCTCGTAAATCCTTTATTATCCGTCTTTTGAGAGCCATTTTAAGGTGCTTATTTTTGCACTTAAATTAACCCTCAAAAATGAAAGACGTATGTCATCAATTAATACCAACGCAACCGTAACGCTGACAGTGAACGGAAAACAGGCTGAAGATATGCTTGTAAAGCTCAAGGCGCAGGCTTCCAACCTCGAAAATGCAATAGAGAAAGCTGCAAAAGCAGGAAACAAGCAGCAGCTTACGAAGCTGAAGCGTGAGCTGAAGGAAACCAACAGACAAATATCACAGATTGAGAGAGCGGCGCAGGGCGTGGAGCACGCTCTGCAACGGCTTGATGAAGCATCACCGAAGGAATTGAACAGGGTGCTTGTACAGCTGAAACGAAACCTCAATGGCTTGGAGCGTGGTTCAGAGGAGTGGAACAAGCAGTGCCAGGCTATCAAGCGTGTAAAGGCGGAGATTGCAAGCATCAACTCGCAGCTGCGAGAGAATGAAAGTTTGTGGGAACGCATGAACCGAAAACTCAACGACTGGCAGACGGCGCTGGCAGGCATCGCGGCTGCTATAACCGGCATCATCCTCGCCGGTCGGTCTGCGGTGAGTGCCTTCGCGGATATGGACCAGGAGATGGCGAATGTCCGCAAGTTTACCGGAATGAACGCTTCGGAGGTAGAGGATTTGAACGAGGAGTTCCAGAAGATAGACACCAGAACGGGGCGTGAGGAGTTGAATAAGTTGGCGCAGGAAGCTGGAAGATTGGGAAAAACATCGCAGGAGGATGTCTTGGGATTTGTGAAAGCTGCCGACCAAATCAATGTGGCTTTGGACGACCTCGGTGATGGGGCTACGCTGACTCTTTCAAAATTGACAAACATCTTCGGTGACGAGGAACGCCTCGGCACGGAGAAGGCTCTGCTTGCCGTGGGTTCCGTTATTAATGAGTTGTCGCAGAACTGCACGGCTTCGGCTCCTTATCTCGCAAACTTTACACAGCGCATGGCTGGCGTGGGTGCCCAGGCGAAGATGACCATCCCGGAAATAATGGGCTTCGCTGCGGTGCTGGATAGCCAGGGACAGGCGGTGGAGATGTCGGCAACTGCGGTTTCCAAAGTCATCATGGATATGTTCAAGGAGAACGACAAGATCATCAAGGCTACGGGTCTTAATGCTAAGGAGTTTAACGAAACGCTGAAGAAGAGCACTAACGAGGGACTTCTTATGTTGCTGGATCGTCTACACGAATTGGGCAACATCGACGTACTGGCACCAGTCTTCAAGGATATGGGCGAGAATGGTGCTCGTGCTGCGCAGGTGATTTCTGCTCTTGCTGGCAACCTCGATATGGTGCGGTGGGAGCAGGAGGAAGCTACTAAGGCTTTTGCGGAGGGTACGTCTGTCACAAATGAGTTCAATGTGCAGAATACTACGGTGCAAGCAGGACTTGACAAGGCTCGCAAGGGTGTGACGGAGATGGCAGTGGCACTCGGTGAGCAGCTGCAACCGATTATGAGCCATGTGCTTTCTTCCACTACTTTGTTATTGAAGTTCATGTCCACTTCCATCACCTTCATCAAGGAGAACGCAGGTACACTCGCCACTCTTACTGCTGCTTTCATCGCTTACAAGATAGCGGTGAACGCCAGCAATATAGCGTTCAAGGCGCATTATGCGTGGCTCGTCATTTCAAAGGCTGCGACTACGGCATACAAGACCACGGTCGCCACATTGCACGCTGCACACCTGCTTCTTCAGATGGGGCTCGCCAAACTGCAGGGCAATTGGGTGCGACAGTCATGGCTTATGTCGGACCTCAAAAAGCAGGGTGCACTGCTCGCGTCCGGATATGGTGTGATAGCTGCCGGAGCCATCGCTCTCGGAGTGGTTCTGTATAAGCTATACAAGAAGATTACGGAGGTGTCGCAAGCAGAAAAGGACCTGCAGGACATCAGAAAGCGTGGGCAGGAAGGCATCATCGACGAGAAGAACAAGATTGATGCGCTTATTGCAGTGGCTCGCGATGAAACGCTGTCGCTGAAGGACAGACACACGGCGATTGATGCGCTCAACAAGATTATTCCGAACTATAATGCCCAGTTGGATGATACTACGGGCAAGTATAAGGAGAACAAGAAAGCGCTCGACGACTATATAAAATCGCTCATAAGAAAGTACGAGATTGAGGGTGCCAAGGACAAGCTGAAGGAGATAGGAAAGGAGCGTGCAGAGCTGAAGATTGAGCAGAAGAAGCAGCAGAAGATAGTGGACGAGGACGTGAAAAAGTCCGAGAAAGACAAGTATCTTCCTTCTGCATACGGAGGCGTGGCGGTCGTTTCTGCGAACGGTCCAAGAGTCAGGCACAAGTGGGCACTGGAGAAAACTAACGCTAAGCTCGCTGCACTCGATGAACGCGAAAAGGCTATAACCGACGTGTACGGCGACGACATCAAGAAGGATGCCGTGGAGGAGGTGAAGAAGCAACAGACCGAGACGAAGCAGGACACGGACTTCAAGCCTGGATCCAACGACAAGAAAACGAAGACCGAGGACGTGCTGAAGAAGGAGAAGGACTGGAAGACCAGGGAACAAGCTCTCAACCGTATCGCATACGCCAAAGGTGAGAAGGACTTCGAGGAGTACACCAACCGTATGACGGAGATTGATATGGAGTACAATCAGAAGGTTATGGCTAATGGCAAAGCTACGAGTGAACAGAAGCTGGAAGCGGAAGCAGCGTACTATGAGGCGAAGAAGAAACTCGCTGATGACAAGAACACGCAATCGGAGAAGCAGGAGAACGACTACTATAATGAACTGGTTGCTACGGAGAAACAGCGGTACATTGATGGTAAGGTGGATCAAAAAACGTTTGATGATGCGCTCGAACTCATGGAGTTGGAGCATCTGCGCCGTCTGACTAAGGTCTACACGGGCGGTTCTAAGGAACAACTGCAAGCGCAGAAGAATTATCAGAATAAGCTCGTTGAAAACCAAAAGCGTAATCAGAAGACCGTTGAGGACAACGAAAAGAAGCATCAGAAGGAGCTTGCCAAAATAAAAGAGGACTACTTCGGGGATAACAAGTCGGAGAAGAAAGAGAAGTATGATAAGGACTCTTCTGCTTTAGATGAAGTATATGCCCAAGAGATAAAAGCAGCCGGCAACGACGCAAAGGAGAAGCTGCGCATCGAGGAAGCGTATCAAAAGGCAAAGGTGGCACTGGCGAAGAAGTACGGCCAGGAGTATAACGACACAAGCAAGAACTTCCTCGAAAACATGACGGAGGACATCACGGAGTGGCTGAACTCAGACCTCGGACAGGCGGTGCAGGGTTCTTTTGACACGCTGACATCGGGCATGTCGTCGATATTTTCGGGTATGACTTCGCTCATTCAGGCGGAACTGGAAATACAGACTGCTGCCATCGAGAAGCGGTATGACAAGGAGATATCGCAAGCGGAGGGCAACAACTACAAGGTGAAGAAACTCGAAGAACAGAAGCAGAAGGAGCTGGCAAAGAAAAAGAACGAGGCGAACAAAAAGATGTTTGCAATGCAGGTCATTCAAGCGGTGGCGCAGACGGCACAGAACGCCATCTCGGCGTATGGCTCGGCAGCGGCAATTCCTCTTGTGGGTTATATCCTGGCACCAGTGGCTGCTGCAATGGCGGTGGCTGCAGGAGCAATTCAGATTGCTGCAATCAAAAAGCAGCAGCAAGCGAGTGAAAGCCAGGGCTATGCAAAGGGTGGCTTCACTCCGAAAGGCTCCAAGTTCCAAGAGGTGGGCGTGGTTCATGCGGGGGAATGGGTGGCGTCGCAGGAGATGCTTGCCAACCCAGTTGCGCGTCCCATCATCAACGCCCTGGACTATGCGCAGCGGACTAACACCATCGGATCCTTACGAGCCGATGATGTGAGCCGGACCATTGCGCCAGCTTCATATACAACACAGAATCAGCAGCCGATCGTCGTGCTGCAGCACTCGGACGGGCTAGCTACAGCGGCAATCGTGCAGAATACAAAGGCAATACAGGGTTATACTGACACGATGAAGCAGTTGGAAAAGCGGTTGAGCGAGCCGTTTGTCACGGTGAACACGGTCACGGGTGACACTGGCATCAAGCAAGCGCAGGATGAATATAGTATTTTAATGAGAAACAAAACTCCTAAATCAAGACGTAAGTAATGGAAATTATTATTAATGGCAAACAAGCCTATCTGAAGAAGAACACATCGTTTGACTTCATCTTCGAGAACCGACTGTTTACGGGTAGCGACAGCTACACCATGACCATCACCTTCCCATTGAAGGGATGCCCGGAGAACATAGCTATCTTTGGACACATACACCGAGCTGACTTCACCAGCTCTAAGGTGGCGTTCGATTGTGACATACGCGACGGTGCCTTTCTGAAGTCTGGCTCCATAACTATCACGGAGATTTCGGACGTAGAAGTGAAAACGCAGTTCTTGGAAGGGCGCAGCGAACAGAACTTTGACGAGACTTTCGATGACATCTATCTGAATGAGCTGCAACTGGGATATCCGGCAAAGCGAACAGGAATCACTTCCAACTCACTTATCTACGGATTCGGATATGTGCCGCTGCCGTGGGTGAACAACCACTCTGGAAACATACACAACCCCTGCATTGTAGGATCACACGCCGTCACCGGATTCGTGTTCCCGAAGGAAGAGCACACTTTCCAGCCATACCTATTATATATATTGAAGAAGATATGCAAGGAAATCGGGTACACGCATGACTTCTCGGAAATAGAAAAATCACAATACAAATACCTGCTCATATGCAATACACTTCCGGCTTCATGGGAGATGTGGAATTTTGCTAAAGCTCTGCCACACTGGACGCTCACGGAATTTTTCGAGCAGCTTGAAAACTTCCTCTTCGGTGAGTTCGACATCTCACACAAAGCCAAGAATATCTCATTCCACTTCTCAAACAAGATGGCGGAAACGGCAGGAAACGTGCTCATTGATAAGGTAGTGGACAGCTTTACAGCAGAGGTGTCTAAGGAGGACGAATCGAAGTACCTGGCTTCATGCAACCTCAGATATGCAGACAACAACGCACTGCTGTGGGATTACTACACCTGTGACTGGTACATACGGACGAACAGACAAAAGGCAAGGTCGTTCCCCAACATGGTCACGCTCATTGATGCTGTGAAGACACTGAAGGAGAGCGGAGTGTACAAGACCACGCTTAACACCGGAAGCCTAACGAGCTACTACCGAGGCTATCCGCCAGCATCCACCGGACACAACCTCTACTACTGCGAAGAGAACGACACATACTTTGTGATGTACTGCTACAAGTCCGTGTACGTGAAGAAGCTCAATGGCAACAAGTATTACCGCTACTATAACCGTCTGCTGCCAATCAACCAGTTCGGACCGATGTACGCAGGTGACGACGCAGAAGACATAGAACTGAAAATCGTGCCGGCATGGATAGAGGGAACGGACGACAAATACGGCAACGTGCTCTTCCTGGACTGCGGAGAGATGGGGGAAAACGCCGTTGTGAAAGAGGACGCAAACGGATCAATATCCCAAGCCGACGACATATACGGAACAATTACATACAATCGGAAGTCGAACGGAGCAGACCCGACACTGGACTACAACGCCGGAGACCTCGCACAAGGAAGGGCGAGTCTTGAAATATCGAAAGGAAAGAAGGACAACGGACAGGAATACTTCTCATGCATATATGTCGGATTCTGGAGCGGTAACAATATAACGGCAGGACGACAGCCGCACCCTATAATAGATAAGGTGGAGGTATTTGACGACTTTGCCTTCAGTACATCAACATTCACATTGCGACTCAACGAAGGTATAGCAAACTCCATGCGCAGTGTCATGCATCAGATCGACGGAAAGAAGAAATACACGTTCTCATTCCTATCCGACACGATACCAAACCCACGGGCGCTCTTCCACATAAGAGGACAGCGCTATATATGCGAAAAAATAACTGCCACCTTCCATGAGTCAGGAAAGTCGCAGTTATTAAAGGGAGTGTTCTATCGTGTCTTATCTGATGCTGCTCTGCAGAGCGGTAGCGTGACGCTCGATTGATGTGCGGAGAATCTTAGCATAAATCTGAGTCGTCTTGATGTCCTGGTGCCCGAGCATACGGGCTACATTCTCAATCGGCACATCATGAGAGAGGGCGAGAGTCGCGAAGGAGTGGCGAAAGCAATGCACAATTTAAGCAAAAGCAACGGAAAGTGAAGATGGGAGAAATGAACTGCAAGTGGTTGAGAATGAGCAATATTTCATAATTCTGCCAAT
>OODA01000342.1_pt1 | contig 33093 bp, 34 predicted proteins | sample 1671341 | NCBI WGS metagenome assembly OODA01 (sample SAMN06348147, study PRJEB24527) | human gut metagenome | biome: human gut; feature: ankylosing spondylitis patient; material: feces | host: Homo sapiens | place: China | collected 2015-10 | reverse complement strand
GGAACTTGCGCATCGGAGACAGGCCGCATTTTTCTACCTTGCTGGAAAATTTCATGTTGTGCTCCTCCTTTTTTATTATGATGACCGCCGGTCATCCGCCGGTCATATTCAATACACGTATGATATCTGTCCAATGCTGGTTATATAGTATAACGGCTGCATTTTTCAAAGACAACTAAAATTTTGTCGGTAAACTGCATAAAATATCACGGGCATATCGTCAGCGTTTACAGCTTCTCCACATCGCTCTCGCCGCAGACGACTATGCCGTGCGCCTTAAACAACTCCACCGTCACGCCGTCGCCCGCGATCAGGCGGCGGGAAAAAGTTCCGTCGTAAATCTGCCCGCAGCCGCAGCTCGGGCTCTTTTCCTTGAGCACGGCAGCCTCGCAGCCGTTTTGCTGGCACAGCGCGAGAGCTGCCTCCGCACCGCGGCGGTACGCCTCTGTCACATCGCGGCCACCCGCTGTGACGACACGCTCGCCCCGCCGTTCGCTGGGCACACGCGGCGTCGGGAGACCGCCGAGCTGTTCGGGGCAGACAGGAACAATTTCATATTTTCCCACCAACGCCTGCACGCGCGCGTCCGCTTTACTTTTTCCGTCGTAGCGGCAGGGCGTGCCGAGAAGGCAGGCCGACACGAGCAGCTTATCCATGCCGCACCTCCAACGCTTTCCCGTTGAGCTTCGCCTCCGCGAGCGTTTCGCCCTCGTAACGCAGCTTGAGCGAGAAAAACGGTATGTTTTCGTCGAGCAGGCGCAAAAAGATCTTGTCGCCCTCCCACGCGGGCAGCGCCAGCAGATCTTTCTTTTTGATCCACGCAAGCTCGCCCTCATCGCAGTCCTTGAGCGTTCCCTCAAAGCCGTCGGCAGTGAAAAGGTGCATGTACTCGCTCTCCCACTTGTCCGACACGAATGTCACGATGCCGCGATAGCGGTAAGAGGTCAGGGCGAGGCCGGTCTCCTCCTTCGTTTCGCGCAGAGCGCACTCCTCCGGGCTCTCGCCCTCTTCAAACTTGCCGCCGATGCCGATCCACTTGTCGCGATTGCAGTCGTTCTCCTTTTTCGTGCGGTGCAGCATCAGGTATTCGCCGCCGCATTCGATATAAATGAGCGTCGTGTTCACGGCGCGATAGATGCTACTGCTCATGATACTCCCTCCCCAAAGGGTCTTTTTGTCAGTATAAAAGATGGCGGCAAAAATTGCAAGTGAAGGCGCCGTTCAGAAAATCGCGCATTTTTCGAATTTGTGCTTGACTTTGCTGTGATTTTTGGTATAATTATTTTTGCTGTCGAGCGCACCGATACGCAGCAGTATCGAAGCGGTCATAACGAGCACGACTGGAAATCGTGTGTACGCCAAAAGCGTACCGAGAGTTCGAATCTCTCCTGCTGCGCCAAAAAGAACACCACCCTGTTGGGTGGTGTTCTTTTTTGTATCCAGAGATTCGAACAGGGCATGAGCGAAGCGAAAAAACGCCCCAGTGGGGCGTTTAGTGCCCGCTGTGCGTGTCGCGGTGTGGTAACACCGCGAGCGAATCTCTCCTGCTGCGCCAAAAAGAACACTACCCTGCTGGGTGGTGTTCTTTTTTTGTATCCAGAGATTCGAACAGGGCATGAGCGAAGCGAAAAAACGCCCCAGCGGGGCGTTTAGTGCCCGCCTACACCGTCGTGGCATCACGATCGACGCGACTTGTCCAGGCCCGTCGATCGTGCCACTTCCTCGAAAGTGGCTCACTTTCTCTGCCACTGGCAGCGTTTCGCCGCTTTCCGTGTCGCGGTGTGGTAACACCGCGAGCGAATCTCTTCTGCTGCGCCAAATAAAACCACCATCTTTCGATGGTGGTTTTATTTTTTACTCAGCGCTCTCAGCGAACTGGGCTTTTCTCCCTTTACTCCCCCAGCATCTCTCCTGCGGCGAGGACGGCGTTGCGAACGCACTGCGCGCAGGGACAGAGGACCTCGCCGGTCTCCACGCCCTTTAAGTCCTTACAGATCGTCGCGCCGCTCTTTTCCTGAAAGCTCGTAAGGATGCTGCGGGCCGTGCGCGGCGTGCCCTTGCCGTCCGTCACGCTGCCCGCGGCCATCACCGCGCCGATCAGCGCGCCGCAGGTGGCCTGCATGCAGCCCATGCCCGCGCCGTAACCCGCGCCGAGCTTCATCAACGTATCGTGGTCGACGGGAATTTTATCCTCCCACGCGCACAGCACCGACTGGGTGCAGTTGCCCTTTCCCGCGGCAAATGTTTCCACCGCCAGCTCGGCGCGCTCTTCAATCGTCATTGTTTCTATCTCCTTTGCTTTTTGATCCATTCCGACTTGCCGGTCGTTTCCCCTATCGTACGCACAACGGCGCGCAAAGTCAACCGCCGCGCGTGCTGGATTTTTGCCCGCAGCCGTGCTATGATGGAGAAAATCACCACAGGAGGATTCCCAATGAAGAAGCAACTGACCGCATGGCTGCTCGCGCTCGTGATGCTCTTCTCGCTCGTCGGCTGTGGCGCGGATGCGCCGGTGCAGGACGATTCCAGCCTGCCGCAGCAGGAGCAGCAGGATGCGCAGAACGCACCGTCTGAAGACGCCGACATGCCGGACGAAACAGCGCAGATCGACGAGGACGGCTCCTACACGACCAAGGACGACGTCGCGCTCTATATCCACACCTACGGACATTTACCGGACAACTTCATCACCAAGAAAGATGCCCAGGCCCTCGGCTGGCCGGGCGAGTCGCTCGAGCCCTACGCGCCGGGCAAATGCATTGGCGGCAGCCGGTTCGGCAACTACGAAGGTCTCTTGCCAGAGGCGGACGGACGCACCTACACCGAATGCGACATCGACACGCTGGGCGCGGATTCGCGCGGGGCCAAACGCATCGTCTTCTCAAACGACGGCCTCATTTACTACACAGAAGACCACTACAAGTCCTTTGAACTGCTGTACGGGGAGGAGTGAGCACCATGCGCTTTGTATTAGACGTCTCCGCCTGCGAAAGTGTCGAAGACCTACACCGCGCGCTCGCGGAGGGGCTGCGTTTTCCCGCGTGGTACAGCGGCAATCTCGATGCCCTGCACGACTGCCTGACGGACTTGCATGAGCCGACGGAGCTGATCGTCCGCGGCACTTCGGCGCTTGACGAGCTGCTCGGTCGCCGCGCCAACGCCTTCCGCCGCGTGCTCGATGACAGCGCGGAGGAAAATCCGAATCTCACCGTGCGGTTTGAGGACGCTGTTGAAGACGATACCTATTAGCTTCTACACATAAAGAGAACCATGCCGCTTCATCGCCGATTTGGGCTTGCAATCACGTCCCGAGAGCTTCTGCAAAATGGTTCTAAGTGTAGTATCTTCCATACAAGCGATACTGTAAAGCCATAAAAAGGAGCGCTGATGACAGCGCTCCTTTTTCATTTCGCGGAGAATTTACAAAAACTTCTCCCATTTCCGCCGCTTTCCATGGTATGATGAAAATAACCGATCATTCCTGATAGAAAGAGGAGACCGCCATGTCACAGGTGACCAAACGCGCGCTCGAGGCGTCGCTCAAAAATCTGCTGCTGCAAAAGCCCCTGAGCAAGATCACCATCAGCGATATCACGGAGGACTGCGGCATCAACCGCATGACGTTTTACTACCACTTCAAGGACATTTACGACCTTGTCGAATGGTCGTGTCAGGAGGACGCCAGCAAGGCGCTCGCGGGAAACAAGACCTACGAGACGTGGCAGCAGGGTTTTTTGCAGCTCTTTAAGGCCGTGCAGGACAACAAGCCATTCATTATGAATGTCTACCACTCCGTCAGCCGCGAGCAGGTGGAAAACTACCTCTACAAGGTCACCTACGACCTGCTTGAGGGCGTAGTCGAGGAGCAGGCACAGGGCATGAGCGTGCGTGACGAGGACAAGGCCTTCATCGCAACGGTCTACAAGTACGCCTTTGTCGGTCTGATGCTCGACTGGATCAAAAACGATATGAAGGGCGACTCCCAGCTGCTTGTCGACCGGCTCGAACTCGTCATCCACGGCAATGTCCGTGCCGCGCTCGAGCGGCTGCGCATCGATAAGGCGTGACGGTTTCCCTGCTTTCATCAAAAGCGGCAGAATGATAAAAATTTTTACAGCTTTTCGGACGGTGATAAGAAACTTATCACCGCCCGATTTCTGCTGATTGTTCTTTTCGCAAAACCACGGTATGCTTTCACCATCGAAAGGAAAACATACCGTTGATTCCCAAGGTTGAATGTGTTTCGTGGATCAGCGGTTTCACAGACAGTTTGAAAGGAGAAATGATTTATGTATTATTCCAGCGGTAACTATGAAGCGTTCGCCCGTCCCAAGAAGCCCGAAGGCGTGGACAACAAGTCCGCCTATATCGTCGGCAGCGGCCTCGCCGCGCTGACTGCCGCCTGCTACCTCGTGCGTGACGGCCAGATGAAGGGTGAGCACGTGCACGTGCTCGAAAAAGGTGATCTGCCCGGCGGCGCGTGCGACGGCTACAAGTTCGAAAACCTCGGCTACGTGATGCGCGGCGGCCGCGAGATGGACAACCATTTCGAGGTCATGTGGGACCTGTTCCGCTCCATCCCCTCCATCGAGACCGAGGGTGTGAGCGTGCTCGATGAGTACTACTGGCTCAACAAGGAAGACCCCAACTACTCCCTCTGCCGCGCGACCGTCAACCGCGGTCAGGACGCGCACACCGACGGCAAGTTCGACATCTCCGACAAGGGCGCGATGGAGATCATGAAGCTCTTCTTCACCCCCAACGAGCAGCTGCAGGACAAGAAGATCACCGACTTCTTCGATGACGAGGTCCTTTCTTCCAACTTCTGGCTCTACTGGCGCACGATGTTCGCCTTTGAAAACTGGCACAGTGCACTCGAGATGAAGCTCTATATCCAGCGCTATATCCACCACATCGGGGGACTTCCCGACTTCACGGCGCTGCGCTTCACGAAGTATAACCAGTACGAGTCCATGATCCTCCCGATGGTCAAGTACCTCGAGAGCCACAACGTCCAGTTCCACTACGGCGTGCAGGTCGCAAACGTCGAGTTCGACTGCTCTGACCCCAAGCACAAGCTGGCTAAGCGCATCGACGTCATCCGCGACGGCAAGAAGGAGGCCATCGACCTCACGGAAAACGACCTCGTCTTCATCACGAACGGCGGCTGCGTCGAAAACTCCTCCATGGGCAGCCAGAACGAGCCCGCCGCGTACAACACCGAGCTCAAAGAGGGCGGCGGCTGGGATATGTGGCGCAAGATCGCCGCGCAGGACCCGTCCTTCGGTCATCCCGACAAGTTCTGCCACGATCCCGAGCAGACCAACTGGATGAGCGCGACCGTCGAGACCCTCGACCAGAAGATCATCCCCTATATCAAGAACATCTGCAAGCGCGATCCCTTCACCGGCCATGTCGTCACCGGCGGCATCGTCACCGTGAAGGATTCCTCCTGGCTGATGAGCTGGACCATCAACCGCCAGCCGCAGTTCCGCACGCAGCCCAAGGACCACTGCCTCGTCTGGGTCTACTCCCTCTTCACCGACAAGCCGGGCGATTATATCAAAAAGCCCATGCGCGAGTGCACCGGCAAGGAGATCTGCATGGAGTGGCTCTACCACATCGGCGTGCCCGAGGACCAGATCGAAGAGCTCGCGACGAACAGCGCCAACACCGTGCCCGTCATGATGCCGTATATCGACGCGTTCTTCATGCCGCGCGCCTATGGCGACCGCCCGAACGTCGTGCCCGAGGGCAGCGTCAACTTTGCCTTCCTCGGCCAGTTCGCCGAGACCCCGCGCGACACGATCTTCACCACCGAGTATTCCATGCGCACCGGCATGGAGGCCGTCTATACGCTGCTGAACGTCGACCGCGGCGTGCCCGAGGTCTGGGGCAGCGTGTATGATGTGCGTGACCTGCTCAACGCAACTGTCAAGCTGCGCGACGGCAAGAAGGCCACCGACATGGACATGGGCTTCATGGAAAAGATGGCCGTCAAGAAAGCTCTCGGCAAAATCGAAGGCACCGACATCGAAAAGCTCCTCAAGGAGTACGGCGTCATCTAAGGATAAAAGCAAGCAGGATAGCAGGAAAATAATGAGTAAGGGCGGGAGCTGTGCTCCCGCCCTTTCTTTGCGCTCTCGCGTCTATTTCACCGGTGCATTAAGTCGCTCAGCGCGCCGTCCACGGCGGTACCCATCTGCTGCATGGTGCGGCCCACGCAGGTCTTCATGGCTTTGCGCTTTTCTGCGACGGTCATGCCGATGATCGCGCCGGCGGCCATGCCGGCAGCCATACCGCGCCAGAATGCGGTATCACACATATCGATCACTCCTTTGCTCACGCGCTTAGTCTGTCCGCACAAGATCGCGTCATACGCGGCAATTTTTGCCGCAAATCGCCCTTGCTGAATGCCTCTTTTCGGCCTATAATGAAAATGAGAAAAAATAAGCATGAAGGAGAACCATATGACCACGATTTATCTCATCCGCCACGCCGAGGCCGAGGGCAACCTCTATCGCCGCGCGCATGGCTGGTACAACAGCACCATCACCGACCGCGGCTACCGCCAGATCGCCGCGCTCACCAAGCGCTTTACCGACACGAAATTTGACGCCGTTTATTCAAGCGACCGTTTCCGCACGATGATCACGGCGCTTTCCATCTATAAAACGCACGGTCTGCCGCTGCGCACCGTCCGCGCGCTGCGCGAGATCGACGTGGGCTATTGGGAGGATACCCCGTGGGCGGAGCTTGAGCGCATCGACCCTGAACAGCTCGCGAATTTCAGCAACGACTCGCAGAACTGGCACGTCCCCGGCTGTGAAAGCTTTGCCGAGGTGCGCGAGCGGATGCGCAAGGCGCTCACAGACATCGCCGAGGCGCACCCGAACGGCACGGTCGCCGTCTTTTCCCACGGCATGGCCATGCGCATCATCGTCGGCACGCTTCAGGGCATGACGCTGCACGAAATCGACAAGACCGGCCACGCGGAAAACACCGCCGTTGCAAAGCTCGAATACGAAAATGGCACGTTCAATGTCATCTTCCGCGACGACGCCTCCCACCTCGGCGACAACATTGCCACCGTGCGCAAGCAGCCTTGGGTCAACGACCCGAAAGGCTTCGAGGGCGGCATCTACTACCGCGCTTCGGGCGAAGCGGGGCATTTCGACGTGATGCACGGCGGCGATGTCATCGGTGCGGTCAGCGTTGTCTCCTGCCGCGGCGGTGTGGGCACGATCGGCGAATTCTGGCTCGAGGAGGACGTGCAGAAGCGCAACCTCGGCGAAAAGCTCGTCGGTCAGGCTCTCTCCTATGCGCGCTCGCGCGGCTGCTCCATTCTCTCGACCGGCCGCATCCCGAAGAGCAATGCAGTCGGCCTCCACTGCGCGGAAAAGTGGGGCTTCCACCCCGTTCATGAGGACGCGGAAAGCGTCACATTTGAGAAGAATTTCGAATACGATGAGGAATCCTGCTGGAAGAGATTGCAGGAAGTTATCGAAAAATGAAGAAAAAGAAGATCGAAAAGGCCTTTCTGCCGGTCTCGAAGGACGAGATGGTCGAGCGCGGCTGGTACTACTATGACTTCCTCGTCGTCACGGCGGATGCGTATATCGACCACCCGAGCTTCGGCACGGCGATCATCGCACGCGTGCTGGAGCACGAGGGCTACCGCGTGGCCGTGCTCGCCCAGCCGGACTGGCACAGCGCGGACGCCTTCCGCGCGATGGGCCGCCCGCGCTACGGCGTGATGATCGGCGGCGGCAACATTGACTCGATGGTCGCGCACTACACGGCGGCAAAAAAGCGCCGCACGCAGGACCTCTACTCCCCCGGCAGCCGCATGGGTCTTCGCCCCGACCGCCCGACCATTGTATACGCCAACCGCTGCCGCGAGGCCTTCGGCAATATCCCCATCGTCGTCGGCGGACTGGAGGCGAGCCTGCGCCGCTTTGCGCACTACGACTACTGGGACGATAAGGTCCGCCGCGCGCTCATTTTCGACGCGCAGGCCGACCTGCTTGTTTACGGCATGGGCGAATATGCCACGCGCGAGATCGCGCGCCGGCTCTCCAAGGGTGAAAAGGCGGATACCTTGACAGATATTCGCGGCACGGCGTTTGTGACGCGCACGCCCGAAGTCTGCGCCTTCGACCATGTCGAGTGCCCGTCATATGAAGAGGTGTGCGGGGACAAGCACGCCTACGCGCTCGCGACAAAGCTCGAATACGAGGAGCACGACCCCATTCGCGGCAAAGCGCTCTGGCAGGCACACGGGCGTGACACGCTCGTCGTCAATCCGCCCGCGATGCCGCTTTCGCGTGAGGAGCTCGACGAGGTCGCCGAGCTCCCCTACATGCGCGAGGTGCACCCGATGTACGACGCTCTCGGCGGCGTCGCCGCCATCGAGGAGGTGCGCTTTTCCGTCGCGCACAACCGCGGGTGCTTCGGCGGATGCAACTTCTGCTCGCTGGCGTTCCATCAGGGGCGCATGATCACCTCGCGCTCGATCGAATCCTGCGTGCGCGAGGTCGAGGGCTTCACCCACGACCCGAAGTTCAAGGGCTACGTCCACGACGTCGGCGGTCCGAGCGCCAACTTCCGCCATCCGTCGTGCAAGGATCAGTTGAAGCGCGGCATGTGCCGCAATAAAAACTGCCTCGCTCCCTACCCCTGCAAAAATCTCGATCCCGACCACTCGGAATATGTCGAGCTGCTGCGTCGTCTTCGCGCGATCCCCGGCGTAAAGAAGGTCTTCGTCCGCTCGGGCATCCGGTATGACTATCTGCTCGAGGACAAGGGAAGTCCCTTTTTGTCCGAGCTCGTCAAATACCACATCTCCGGCCAGCTCAAGGTCGCGCCCGAGCACTGCGTGGCGGGCGTGCTCGACTACATGGGAAAGCCGCACTTCGACGTGTTTGAAAAATTCTGGGACAAATACCGCTCCGTGAACGAGAAGAACGGGCGCGAGCAGTATCTCGTTCCCTACCTCATGTCGTCCCACCCCGGCTGCACACTCGAGGACGCCGTGCAGCTCGCGGAATTTCTGCACTCCACGGGTCACAAGCCCGAGCAGGTGCAGGACTTCTACCCCACGCCCGGTACGCTCTCGACCTGCATGTACTACACTGGCATCGACCCGCGCGATATGACACCTGTCTTCGCCGAGACGACGCCGCACGGCAAGGAATTGCAGCGCGCGCTGCTCCAGTGGTTCCGCCCCGACAAGAAAAAGCTCGTCATCGAGGCGCTCAAAAAGGCCGGACGCGAGGATCTCATCGGCTACGGGCCGAAGTGCCTTGTCCGCCCGTACGGCGATGACCGCGCGATGCCGCACGGCAAATCCGGCGGCGGCAAAAAGCCCTCCGCCGCTCAGACCGGCGGCCGCAGAAACGACGCGCCCCGCGGCGGGCAGAGCCCGAAGAACAGCGGCGCTGACAAGCCGAAAAACTTTAAGCGCAAATCCGGCTGGGCCAAGCCAAAGCCCACGGCAAAGAGCAAAAAGAGATAAAAAATGCTTGCAAAGCGATCGCTTTGCAAGCATTTTTCTTTTACCGCTCTTATATTCACTTGCCAGGCGACAGAAAAAAGCCCATGGGTTTGCAAAATCCATGGGCTTTTTGACGAAATGAATCAATATCCGCTCACTGATAATCGCTCAGCAGGAACATCGACTTGATCGCGACAACCTCGTCGTATTCCTCCTGCGAGACCTGCACGTCGGCGTTGAGCGCCTTGAGGTCGGTCTTGAGCACCTCGAGCGCCTCATCTGCGCTCTGGGCGCGGCCCTCGCGCAGGATGCGGATCATGCGCGTGAGCACGACAGGGTGCGCATAGCGCGCCGGCAGCGGAAAATCGTCCGGCAGGACGTGGGCAAGGTTGGCCTGTGCCTCTTCCCAGGCGCGGGCGACGGCCTTTTTGTTGTTCTTCGCCGTGGGCAGCACGTGCGCGCCGGAAAAGAAGAAGATCGCCGCAAAGCCGAAGAGGGCGAAATACATGCCGAAATCTCCGCCGTTACGCCACGAGATGATGCCGTACACCAGCGCCGCTGCGCCCGCCAGCACGATGGCCAGCGCGACCCAGCGGTAGGCGGGGTTCGTATGCTGGTTCACACGCTTGGCTCTGGCCGCCTTGGAGAGCTGCTCTGTCAGCTCGGGATAGCCGGAGAGGAACTTCTGCGCCTTTTCCAGCTCTTCTTTCGCGCTCTGCGCGTCGCTCGTCAGCTCGGAAAGATAGCGCGCAGCCTCTTCCTTTGCCTTCTGCTCCAAGCGCTGCTCGCCGCCGACGCTCAGCGTCGGGATCTCGGGATGCACTTCCCCGATATAGGCGAGCATCGCGTCCACGTCTTCCTCGCGCTTGAAGGTACACTGCTTTTCCTTCCCGCCGTCATACTGCACCACGAGATAGGGGATCGCGCCGAACACGCCCTTGCCCGAAAAGCCGCCCTGGCTCATCGCCACGCGCTTGAAGACTCGGCGCACCGACGAAAAGGCGACATAGTAGCGCCGGTCGATAAAATAGCTATTCAAAAACAGCGCCTCTTTCCCCACGCCGCAGGGGCCGAAACGCTTGCAGGACTTCTTGTCCGCGGCGACAGCTTCGGCGTTGAGACTCGTTTCGCCAAGGCGCACAGGTGCAAAAATCATAAAGCTCCTCCAAAATTTGAAAAAAGCGGTGGGAGAGCATTCTCCCACCGCTCTACGAATAGTTTACTTGTGCAGCGTCTCGTAGTGAGGCTGGGTGTGGCGCTTCTTGATGGTGTACAGGAAGATGCCAAGGAACACGATAGCGGCGATGATACCGACGGGGTAAGCGAGCGCAGTGTTGTAAACAGTAGCGCCGTCAGCAGTCTTGGTGTTGAGGAACTGGCCAAGGCACTCGTTGCCCAGCAGGAAGTACGTCACGGACACAGCGCTCATGAAGGTAGCGGGAACAGCGGTGATCCAGTAGTTCTTCTTATCATAGAAGAGGTACATGGAAGCGGCCCACAGAACGATCATGGCGAGGGTCTGGTTGGTCCAGCTGAAGTAACGCCAGATGATGGTGTAGTCGATCTTGCCGAGGGCGTTGCCGATGCCGAGGATCGCGCCGATGCCGAGGACGGGCACGCAGAGGATCAGACGGTTCTTCCAGCTCTTCTGCTCCATGTGGAACCAGTCGGCCAGAACAAGACGGGCGGAACGGAACGCCGTATCACCGGAGGTGATGGGGCAGGCGATAACGCCGAGCATGGCGAGCGCGATGCCCACGCCGCCCATGGTCTTGGAGCAGACATCGTAAACAGCGGTGGAACCGCCGCCGCCGAGAGCGAGGAGCTCTTCGCCGGTGTAGAGAGCGCAGCCGGCAGCAGCCCAGATCAGAGCGATGATACCCTCAGAGACCATTGCGCCGTAGAAGACGAAGTGGCCCTGCTTCTCGCTCTTCATGCAGCGAGCCATCAGGGGGCTCTGCGTGGCATGGAAGCCGGAGATCGCGCCGCAGGCGACGGTGATGAACATGAAGCTCCAGATCGGAGTGCCCTGCGGGTGGAGGTTGGCGAAGTTGTTCCAGATCTCGGGGATCTCATAGCCCTTGGTGAAGATGCCAAGACCCACGCCGAGCGCCATAATGATCAGGCAGATACCGAACAGGGGGTAAATCTTACCGATGATCTTGTCGATGGACAGGAACGTTGCGATGAAGTAATAGATCAGGATCAGGACCAGCCAGAACAGCTTGCTGGCCACAATGCCGGTGCTGCCGCCGTTGGTGAACAGCAGCTGGATCAGACCGGCAGGGCCGACCGCAAAGACCGTACCGACCATGACGAGCAGCACCACGCTGAACACACGCATGACGTTCTTCATCGCGCCGCCGAGGTAGATACCGGAGATCTCGGAGATGGAAGCGCCTTCGTTACGCTCGCTCATCATACCGGAGAAATAGTCGTGGACCGCACCGGCAAAAATCGTACCGAAGGTGATCCACAGGAAAACCACAGGGCCCCACAGAGCGCCGCTCAAAGCGCCGAAGATAGGGCCGAGACCCGCGATGTTCAGAAGCTGGATCATAAACAGCTTCCACTGCGGCAGAACCATGTAGTCCACGCCATCGTTGATCTTGACAGCCGGCGTTTCACGGTCGTCAGGGCCGAAGGTCTTTTCGACGATGCCACCGTAAACGAAGTAGCCGCCGATCAGCAATGCGAGGCAGATCAGAAAGCTAAACATTTTTCTCCTCCTATTTTTTCACAAATGTTTGCCTTGCAGGAGAATTTCCCCTGCGTTTCGCCTGATTATAATAATTTTTTGGAGAAAAAAGTCAATCGTCAAAATGAACAAATTTTGAATGAATATTATTCTATTCGAGTTGGATATTTGTTTTTCCCTTATGCGCGGATGACCTGCTCGATGGCCGCTAAAAGCTCGTCGTAGCCCTCAAAAGCGGGCAGATGCGGGTAGTCGTGCTTGATCTTTTCCGTCGTGCGGAACAGGAAGCCCGCCTTGGACGCTTCGATCATTTCGAGGTCGTTGTAGCTGTCGCCGCTGGCGATGGTCTCAAAGCCGATGGACTGAAGGCCGCGCACGGTCGTAAGCTTGGAATGCTCGCATCTCATCTTGATGCCGCTGATGAATCCGTCGGCGTCCACCTCGAGAGAGTTGCAGAAAATGGTCGGCCAGCCGAGTTTTTTCATCAGCGGTTGTGCAAATTCCTCAAAGGTGTCGCTCAAAATGATGGCCTGCGTCTCAGATCTCAGCTTGTCGAGGAATTCTTTCGCCCCCGGCAGCGGGTCGATGCGCGCGATCGTCTCCTGAATTTCCTTGAGTCCCAGGCCGTGCTCGCGGAGCACGCCCAGGCGCCATTTCATCAGCTTGTCGTAGTCCGGCTCGTCGCGCGTGGTGCGCGTCAGCTCGGGAATGCCGCTCTCGCGGGCAAATTCGATCCAAATTTCGGGGACGAGCACGCCCTCCATATCAAGGCAGGTAATATACATGTTTATTCTCCTTTATCACTTTTCCGCCGCGGCCTTGCCGAGCACGTAGTCGAGCATCTCGCCGCGGTCGATCACGTCGCGGTGACGCACCGCGCGGGAGCGTAGGTCGGCAAGATTCTTCGGCACGGGCACGCCCGTGACCTTGTGGAGCTGCTCCATCACGTCGAACTCGTCGCCCTCGGCCTTTTCGCCGATGCCCTCGAGCACGGCGGCGGGGAATTTATAAGGAGAGGCAGTGGAGAGCACGACGACGGCGTTGTGCTCGGGGTTTGCCTGCTTGTACTGCTGCGCCACGTCCCAGGCGACCGCCGTGTGCGTGTCGCAGAGGTAATGGTCGTCCTTCCAGACCTTGCCGATGGCGGTTTTCGCACCCTCGTCGTCGCAGAAGCCTGCCCAGAAGAGCTCGTGCAGCTTTTCGAGCATGTCCGCGGGCACCTCGTACTCACCGTTTTCGCTGAGCTGCTTCATCAGATCCGCGATGAGCTTGTCGTCGCCGGAGAGGAGATAGAGCAGGCGCTCCAAGTTACTGGAGACGAGAATGTCCATCGAGGGGGACACTGTCTTGTAGAAGGGGCGGCGGCGGTCATAGCGGCCCGTGCGCAGGAAGTCGGTCAGCACATTGTTGGCGTTGGACGCGCACACGAGCCTGCCGACGGGAAGGCCCATCTCCTTGGCAAAGTAGCCCGCGAGGATATCGCCGAAGTTGCCGGTCGGCACGACGTAGTCGACCTTGTCGCCCGGCTGGATGCGGCCCGCCTGCACGAGGTCGGCGTACGCTCTATAATAATAGACGACCTGCGGGGCGAGGCGGCCGATGTTGATGGAGTTGGCCGAGGACAGGCGAACGCCCTTACCCTCGAGCAGCTGATCCTTGCTGACGGCGGAGAAGATTTTCTTCACGCCGGTCTGCGCATCGTCGAAGTTGCCGCGTACCGCGCACACGCAGACGTTTTCGCCCGCCTGCGTCGCCATCTGCGCCTGCTGCACGGCGCTCACGCCGCCGTGGGGGTAGAAGACGATGATCTTCGTGCCCGGCACATCGCAGAAGCCCTCCATCGCCGCCTTGCCGGTGTCGCCGGACGTGGCGGTCAGGATCATGATCTCGTCGTCCACACCGAGCTTTTCCTTCGACGCGGTCATCAGGCGCGGCAGCATCGAGAGCGCCACATCCTTAAAAGCGCTCGTCGGCCCGCGGAAAAGCTCGAGGATGAAATCCTCGCCGACGGGGACGGTCGGGGTCAGGTGGTCGGTCTCAAACTTGCCGGTATAGCCGTCGTGGACGAGTTTTGCCATCTCCGCTTCTGAAAAGTCGGGCAGGAGCTTGGATAAGATCTTCGTCGACATGGACATCGTGTCCATATTTAATACAGTAGTATAGTCGAACTTGACCTCGTCAAACGACGGCATCGTGTAGAGGCCGCCGTCGGGGGCAAGGCCGTTTAAGATGGCCTGCGCGCTGCTGGCCTTTAAATTTTTGTCACGGGTGCTCTGATACTGCATGGATGTTTCCTCCTGTATCTCACGGGAAAAGTTTTTTTGTTTTCCCTATTGTATTTTCACAAACGCTATGTTATATTGTTTCCATCAAAAAGTCAAGTGTTTTTCTTCCGCGGACAGTTTCGGCGTAAGTCACAAATCCGTCCGCACTTGACGGAGTATCCAAAAAAGAAAGAAGGTCATTCCCCGTGAATATTGCGCTGCTGGGCTTCGGCACCGTCGGTTCCCATTTTTATAAGCTGTGCGAGGGGCGAACCGATCTGCATGTTGCAGCTGTTCTCTCCCGCCGTCCCCGCCCGGAGCTCACATGCACCGTGACCGCCGATTACGACGAGATCGTGCGCGATCCCTCGATTGATATTGTGGTGGAAGTCATGGGCGGCATCGAGCCGGCGTACAGCTACCTCTGCGCGGCCATGCGTGCGGGCAAGCACGTCGTCACCGCGAACAAGCAGCTCATGTGCGCCCACTTTGAAGAGCTCACCTCCCTTGCAAAAGAAAAAGGCGTGGCGCTGCGCTGCACTGCCGCCGCGGGCGGCGGCATCCCCTGGCTCACCTCCCTCTCCCGCGCGTCTGAGCTTGACGAGATCAAGGCTGTCGAGGGCATTCTGAACGGCACAACGAATTACATGCTTTCCGCCATGACGAATTCCGGCGCGGATTACGCGCCCGCGCTCCGCAAGGCGCAGGAGCTCGGCTACGCCGAGGCCGACCCCACCGCGGATGTCGAGGGTCTGGACGCGCGCCGCAAGATCGTCCTCTCCGCCGACCTTGCCTTCGGCGTGAACATCAGGGAAGAGGACATCCCCTGTGTCGGTATCTCGTCCATCACCGCGGGCGACATCGCCAAGGCGAAGGACGAGGGCCTGACCTACAAGCTCATTGCCCGAGCGGAGAAAAACGGCCGTGCCGTGGCCGCGTTCGTCTGCCCGACGCTTTTCCCCTCCTCCGCGCCCGAGGCGCACACCGACGGCACCGGCAACCTCGTCACGCTGTTCGCATCGCGTTTTGGCAAGCAGAGCTTTTCCGGCGCGGGCGCAGGCGGCTACCCGACCGGCTCGAACGTGCTGCGCGACTGTCTCGACGTCGCCGACGGCTGCCGCAGCTTCTATGCTGACTCCTTCACCCCCTGCTCGGTGAACCTCTCCGGCACGCAGTGCAAGTGGCTGTTCCGCTGCATGGGCGAATACTTTACCCGCGAGTGCAGCGCCCGCGAGGCGTTCGACGCCTATGAATCTTACCGAAAGGACGACCCGCACGCGCTGCTTGCGCGCTACGCGGCCGAAGAGGAATAAACTCCATGCTCAAAGTTTTGAAATTCGGCGGTTCGTCGCTTGCCGACGCCCGCCAGTTCGCCAAGGTCAAGTCCATCGTGGAAGCCGACCCCGCCCGCCGCGTGGTCATCGTCTCCGCGCCGGGCAAGCGCTTCTCCGGCGACCATAAGATCACCGATCTTCTCTATCTCTGCGCCGCGCACATCAAATACGGCGTTTCGTGCGAGGACATCTTCGCCATGATCCGCGACCGCTACAACGAGATCATCGCCGAGTGCGGCCTGCACATCAGCCTCGGCAAAGAGTTCGACGCGCTGTGGGACAGGATGAAAAATGGCATCAGCCAGGATGAGCTCGCCTCGCGCGGCGAATACTTCTCCGCACGGCTGATGGCCGAATACCTCGGCTATGAGTTCGTCGACGCGGCCCGCTGGATCAAGTTCAAGTTCGACGGCACCGTCGATCAGGACGCATCCTACGCGGCGCTGCGCTCCCTCGCCGGGGACCGCAAGGTCGTCATCCCCGGTTTCTATGGCGTGATGCCCGACGGGCACATCCGCACGTTCTCCCGCGGCGGCAGCGACATCACCGGCGCGCTCGCGGCAGCGGCGCTCGGCGCGGACGTGTATGAGAACTGGACGGACGTCTCCGGCATCCTGATGGCCGACCCGCGTATCGTCGACGATCCCGAGCCCATCCGCCGCGTGACCTACAGCGAGCTGCGCGAGCTGAGCTACATCGGCGCGCAGGTCCTGCACGAGGGCACGATCTTCCCCGTGCGCGAGAAAAACATTCCGCTCAACATCCGCAACACCAACGCGCCCGACCATCCCGGTACGATGATTCTGGAGTCCATCGGCGATGAGATGGAAGAGGGCGGCTTCATCACCGGCATCGCCGGCAAGAAGGGCTTTTCCATCATCACCATCGCCAAGACCGGCATGTCGAGCGAACCGGGCTCTCTCCTGAAAATTCTCAACGTGCTCGCCAAGCACGAGGTCAACGTCGAGTACCTCCCGTCCGGCATCGACAACGTCTCGCTCGTCGTCTCGTCCGACAAGGTGTCCCGCTCGCTCTACGAAATGCTGGGCGAGCTGCAAAAAGAGGTGCAGCCGAATAAGATAACCGTAACGGAGCATATCGCCATCGTCGCCGCCGTTGGCCGCAAGATGGCGTACCGTCCCGGCGTTTCCGGTAAAATTTTCGCCAAGCTCGGCGAAAACGGCGTGAACATCCGCATGATCACGCAGGGCCCCGAAGAGCTCAACATCATCGTGGGCGTGGAAGAAAAAGATTTCGAACAGGCCATCCGTGTCCTGTACAATAGTTTTGTGAAGGAGAATGTAGTATGAAACAGGTCAATGTCGGTATTCTCGGCGCCACCGGCGCCGTCGGTCAAGAAATGATCAAAATTCTCGAAGAGCGCAACTTCCCCGTTGCGTCCCTTCGTCCCATCGCAAGCGCCAGAAGCGCGGGCAGCAAAATCATGTTCCGCGGTCAGGAGTGCACCATCGTCGAGGCGTCTGACGACGCGTTTGAGGGCCTTGATATCGTCCTCGGCGCGGCCGAGAACGACATCGCCGAGCGTTTTGCCCCCTCGATCGTCAAGGCGGGCGCGGTGTTCGTCGACAATTCGAGCGCGTTCCGCCTCGACCCCAACGTCCCCCTTGTCATCCCCGAGATCAACCCCGAGGACGTGAAGTGGCACAAGGGCATCATCTCGAACCCCAACTGCACCACCATCGTGACCCTCGTGGCCATTAACGCCCTCGCCAAGGAAAGCCCCATCGAGACGATCATCGCCTCTTCCTACCAGGCCGTCAGCGGCGCGGGCAAGGGCGGCATCGACGAGCTCAACAATGAGGTCAAGGCCCTTTCCGAGGGCAAACACCTTGAGCCCAAGGTCTTCCAGTATCAGATCGCGTACAACATCATCCCCCAGATCGGCGGCGAGGCCTTTGAGGGCTACACCAGCGAGGAGATGAAGATGCAGAACGAGGGCCGCAAGATCCTCCACCTGCCCGAGATGAAGGTCAGCTGCACCTGCGCGCGCGTGCCCGTCATCCGCAGCCACAGCGTATCCGTCGTGCTGCGCACGAAGGAGAAGATCAGCGTCGAGCGTGCCAAGGAGCTCATCGCAAACGCCCCGGGCTGCAAGCTCGTCGACGACCTCAAGAACAAGGTCTACCCCATGCCGCTCGACACGTCCGATCAGGACATCGTCTATGTCGGCCGCATTCGTGAGGACCTGACCGACGAGCGCGGTCTGAACCTCTGGTGCTGCGGCGACCAGGTCCGCAAGGGCGCTGCCACCAACACCATCCAGATCGCGGAGCTGCTGCTCAAGTAAGGTTTTTTTAGCCACAGATCGTTCCCCGTTTTCTGCCGCATAGCGGCGGAAAACGGGGAATTTTTTCGTTTCTGCACAGAAACGCCGATTTTGGCCCGCATTTTGCTATAAACCGCTCATAAAGTGGTACAGGCACGTCATAAGCTGAACGTTAAGAGAGCTATTCTCTGATCCTTTGGCTGTTTTGTCAATGATCGGTGCACATTTCTTGTGTGTTTTCCCCATTTTTACCACAAACGGCAAGTTTCATTTGACTTTGCCCGCTGTGGGGACTATGCTGTAAGCAAGGATTGGAAACGTTACCGGTAAGGTTTCCGGAATCATCGCAGGGGGCGCGTCGGCATGACCATCAAGGATATTGCAAAGCTCGCAGACGTGAGCGTCAGCACCGTCTCCCGCGTGCTCAACGACCGTCCGGACGTGAGTGAGGATTCCCGCAGACGGGTCCGCGCCGTCATCGAGGCGCACCGGTATGTGCCGAACAACAGCGCGCGCGACCTCGTCAAGATCCGCTCCGACGCGGTCGGCCTCGTGGTGCGCGGCGTGCAGAACCCTTTCTACACCGACATCATCCACGCCATCGAGCAGAAGCTCGACGCCTCGGGCTACACGATGGTCATGCGCCAGATCCCATCGGGCGACGACGAGATTCAGTGCGGTGCGGTGATGGAAAAGGAAAAGCGCCTGCGCGGCATTATCTTCCTCGGCGGGCGCAGCGATTATTCGCCCGAAGAGGTTTCGCTTCTCGGCGTGCCCTATGTCTGCTGCTCCTACACCAACTCCTACGGCACGCTTCCGCCGGAATCGTACTCCTCCGTCTCCATCGCCGACGAGCAGGAGGCCTACCGCGCGGTCAGCGAGCTTTACAAAAACGGTCACCGCCGCATCGCCGTGCTGACCGCCGCCCCCGACGACAGTTCGATCTCCCAGCTCCGTTACCTTGGCTATCAGCGCGCGCTGCGCGACTTCGGCTTAACAGAGCATCCGGAAAACCTGATCTGCGCCGAAGATTTCACCATTGCCAACGCCTATGCCGCCATGCAAAAGCGTCTGCGCTCCCCCGCCGATTTTACGGCTGTCTTCGCCATTGCGGACGACATGGCCATTGGCGCGATGCGCGCCCTGCGCGAAAGCGGCCGCTCCATCCCCGGGGACTGCTCCGTCATCGCCATCGACGGCATCAGCGTCTCGGAATACATTCATCCCATGCTCACCACCCTCTGCCAGCCCATGACCGCCATGGGAGAGGCGAGCGTCGAGATCCTGCTCGACATTATCGAGGGACGCGGCGTTCATCGCCATGTCACTCTGCCGACCGCGCTGCGCGAGGGTGCGTCCGTGCGGCAGCTCAAGCACTGATTTTCCCGCGGGAACCGCGTGAAAATAAATTTGAAAAGGAGTATTGATGAAATGAAAAAGTATCTTGCAATGATCCTTGCTCTTGTCATGGCGCTTTCTCTCGTCGCCTGCGGCGATAAGAAGGATGACTCCACTGACAACAGCGACGGCGATACCGCCTCCGGCCGCGTCTACTGGCTGAACTTCAAGCCCGAAGCCGACGAGACCCTGCAGAAGGTCGCCGCCATGTACACCGAGAAGACCGGCGTGCCCGTCACCGTCGTGACCGCCGCTTCCGGCACCTACAACGAGACCCTGACCGCCGAGATGGACAAGTCCGCTCCCCCGACGCTGTTCGTCGTGGGCAACCAGGCCGCTGTCGACACCTGGGGCGACTACTGCTATGACCTGAGCGGCACCGCCGTTGCCAACGAGCTCAACACCGACGCCTACAACCTCTATGACGCCGACGGCAAGCTCTGCTCCATCGGCTACTGCTACGAGTGCTACGGCATCATCGTCAACGAAGATCTGCTCGAAAAGGCCGGCTACACGCTTGGCGACATCACGAACTTTGAGACTCTCAAGGCCGTCGCTGAGGACATCCACGCTCGTGCTTCCGAGCTCGGCTTCGACGCCTTCACCTCCTCTTCCATGAGCGACGATTCCAGCTGGCGCTTCACCGGCCACCTCGCGAACCTCGAGTATTACTACGAGTCCGTGGACGATCCCGACGCCTGGAAGGAATGCCCGTCTTCCATCAAGGGTACCTACATGCAGAACTACAAGAACCTGTGGGATCTGTACATCAACAACAGCGCCGTGAATCCTGCTGATCTCGCTGCCGGCGGCTTTGACGCGGCGGACGAGTTCGGCAAGGAGCAGGCCGTGTTCTATCAGAACGGCTCCTGGGAGTGGGCCAAGCTCACCGGTACCGGCGACGGTCAGTACGGTCTTGACAACCTGTCCATGATCCCGTTCTACTGCGGTGTTGCGGGCGAAGAGAACGCGGGTCTCAACTGCGGCACCGAGAACTGCTGGGCTGTCAACGCCAAGGCTTCCGAGGAAGACATTCAGGCCACGCTCGAATTCATGAACTGGATGGTCACCGATCCCGAGGTCTCCCGTATGCTGGTCGATGAATTCGCCGCCATGCCCTATAAGCAGGCTGCCGAATCCACCAACGGCTTCCTCGCCGACGCCAACGACTACACCACCAACGGCAACTACATCATGCCCTGGGTCACCAACTTCCAGCCGAACGTTGATGCTTACCGCGCTGCGCTCGTCTCCGCGATGAACCAGTACGACGCCGACCAGAGCGATGCCAACTGGGAGCTCGTCAAGACCGCGTTTGTCGACGGCTGGGCCACGCAGTACGCTGCCGCCAACGGCTAAGCCGCTTTTAAAAAAGCAAGCGCATCTGAAAAGCACAAATGAGAGGGGCGGGCGATTTCGCCCGTCCCTCCCTGCATATCACGGCGAGCGCCGCATGAAGCGCCCGCCGTGCAGAAACAAAAGCAATATTCTATCTTTGGCTGGGAGTTGATCGAATTGAAACATAAGCACAGCAACGCTGCGGTCAACAGCTCGATGATCCGCCGCCCGATCCGCCGCTGGTTCCCGCTCTTTATGGGGCCGATGGTCTGCGCGTTCATCATCGGCTTTGTCTATCCGTTCTGCAAGGGCATCTATCTCTCTTTCTGCAAATTCAAGGTCACGAGCGACGCGCATTTTGTCGGCCTTGAAAACTACCGCCGCGCGTTCCAGGACGCGAGCTTTGTGCATTCGTTCTGGTTCACGGCGCTGTTTGCCGTCATATCGCTCGTGCTCATCAACGTGCTGGCCTTTGCGGTGGCCTACGCGCTCACGCAGGGCATCAAGGGCAGCAACCTGTACCGCACGGTGTTCTTCATGCCGAACCTCATCGGCGGCATCGTGCTCGGCTACATCTGGTCGATGATCTTCGACGGCATCCTCTCGCGCTACGGCACGTCGATCCTGCTCAACACGAAGCTCGGCTTCTGGGGTCTCATCATCCTGATGTGCTGGCAGCAGATCGGCTACATGATGATCATTTACATCGCGGGCCTGCAGGCCGTGCCCGAGGACATGCTCGAGGCCGCGAAGATCGACGGCGCGAGCCGCTGGCAGACGCTCTGGAAAGTCACGATCCCGAATGTGATGCCCTCCATCACCATCTGCACGTTCCTCTCTCTTACGAATGGCTTCAAGCTCTTCGACCAGAACCTCGCCCTCACGGGCGGCCAGCCCTATACCATCCTGTCCGACGGCAGCTCGATCAAGACGACCGAAATGCTCGCGCTGAACATCCTCAACACGTTCTACGGGCAGAATGCCAACTCGCGCGGCACCGCGCAGGCCAAGGCCGTGCTGTTCTTCATCCTCGTCGCGACCATCGGTCTTCTCCAGCTCAGTGCCAACCGCAAAAAGGAGGTGCAGCAGTAATGAACAAGCACTCTCTTTCCGCAGAAGCCCGCCGCAAGACGATCCTCTCCATCGTGCTCGGCGTCATCTGCGTCATCTATGTGCTGCCGGTCCTCACGGTGGTCATCAACTCCTTCAAGCTCAACACCTATGTCAAGACCGACACGTTCGCCCTCCCGAACGCGGAGAGCTTTGCCGGCTGGGCGAACTTCATCAAGGGCCTGACGTTCGGCAACTACCCGTTCTTAAAATCCGCCGGCTACAGCTTATTTATCACCATCGTCTCGACCGCGCTGATTTTGCTCTGCACGTCGATGGCCGCGTGGTACATCGCGCGTGTGGACAGCAAATTCTGCCGCATGGTCTATTATCTCTGCGTCTTTTCGATGGTCGTGCCGTTCCAGATGGTGATGTTCACACTGTCGAAGACGGCCGATACCCTCAAGCTCAATACCCCCTGGACCATCCCCATCATCTACCTCGGCTTTGGCGCGGGGCTTGCGATTTTCATGTTCGTCGGCTTTGTCAAATCCATCCCGCTTGAAATTGAGGAGGCGGCCGCCATCGACGGCTGCGGCCCGCTGCGCACGTACTTCTCCGTCGTGCTGCCGATGCTGCGGCCCACGATGATCTCTGTCGGCATTCTCGAGATCATGTGGGTGTGGAACGACTATCTGCTGCCCTATCTCGTGCTCGACCGCACGAAGTACATGACCATCCCCATCCACATCCAGTACCTCAAGGGCAGCTACGGCACCGTCGACCTCGGCGCGACGATGGCGCTGATCCTGCTGAGCATCATCCCTGTCATCGTGTTCTACCTGCTGTGCCAGAAGTACATCATCAAGGGCGTGGCCGCAGGCGCGGTAAAGGGTTAACGCCTTTCATCCTTCATTTTCCAGAAAGAAGTGGTTCCATTGATCGAACGTTCCTCCGGCATTCTGATGCCGATCTCGTCCCTTCCCTCGCCCCACGGCATCGGCACGATGGGCAAGGCCGCCTATGACTTTGCCGACTTTCTCGCCGCCGCGGGGCAGAAATACTGGCAGCTCTTGCCGCTCGGCCCGACGAGCTACGGCGACTCACCATATCAGAGCTTTTCGTCCTTTGCGGGTAACCCGTATTTCATCGACTTGGACTTGCTCGTCAAAGATAAGCTCCTGACGCGCGCGGAGGTCAACGCCTGCGACTGGGGCGACGATCCCCGCTATGTCGACTACGGCAAAATCTACGCGAGCCGCTTCACGCTGCTCGAAAAGGCCAAGACGCGCGGCTTTACGCGCGACCGCGAGGCCGTCGCGGCATTTGAGCGGGAAAATGAGCGCTGGCTGCCGAACTACGCCCTCTTCATGGCGCTCAAGCGCCACTTCGGCATGAAGTCCTGGACGGAATGGGACAACGAGGACATCCGCTGCCGCACAAGCAGCGAGGTCATCGAGCGCTACCGCGCCGAGCTGCGCGAGGATGTGGAGCTTTTCACTTACATTCAGTTTCTCTTCTTCCGCCAGTGGGAGGCACTCAAGGCGTACATCCACTCGCTCGGCATCCGCATCATCGGCGACCTGCCCATCTATGTGGCGATGGACTCCGCCGACGTGTGGGCAGAACCCGAAATGTTCCAGCTCGACGAGCACAACGTGCCCACCGAGGTCTCCGGCGTCCCGCCTGACTGCTTCAGCGAGGACGGGCAGCTCTGGGGCAACCCGCTCTACAACTACGAGGCCATGGCGAAGGACGGCTTCGGCTGGTGGATCCGCCGCATCGGCGGCGCGCAGAAGCTCTACGACGTCATCCGCATCGACCATTTCCGCGGCTTCGAGAGCTACTGGGCCATTCCCTACGGCGAGACGACCGCCAAAAACGGCCGCTGGGTCAAGGGCCCCGGCATGTCGCTCGTCGGCGTGCTGACCGGCTGGTTCCGCGACCTCGATTTCATCGCCGAGGACCTCGGCTATCCCTCGCCCGAGGTCGTGCAGCTGCTCTCCGATTCCGGTCTTCCCGGCATGAAGGTCCTCGAGTTTGCGTTCGACTCGCGCGACCCGAGCGACTACCTGCCGCATAGCTGCAACTTCAACAGCATTTGCTACACCGGCACGCACGACAACGCGCCCCTCGCCCTCTGGCGCACGGAGGCGGATAAGGCGGACATCGCGTTCGCGAAGAAGTACCTCGGTCTCAATGACGAGGAGGGCTTCAACGCCGGCATCATCCGCGGCGGCATGAGCTGCCAGAGCAGGTTGTTTGTCGCACAGATGCAGGACTATCTGGGCCTTGGCAAGGGCTGCCGCATGAACACCCCCGGCACGAGCAGCGGCAACTGGCAGTGGCGCATGCTGAGCGGCGAGGCGAGCAAAAAGCTCGCAAAGTCCATCCACGGGACGACCCGCATCTACGGGCGCCTGTAAGGAAAATATGGCACGGCGGTTTTGGGCATACGCCCAAAACCGCCGTGTTTCGTTATATTTCGGCAGAATATTACGAATTGTATTTATATTTTGACGGAAAAAGAGAGCTGGGTATTGCCCTGCTCTCACTTTTCAATTCACAGGAGTAACAGTTTGCTGTAGTCCAGTGCAACGCGGACGGCTGCCCCCGCTTGCAGATCACTTTCATGTCCAACAGTGATACGCAGCATCGGCGCGCCTTCGGCGCTGCCCTCCGGACGCAGCAGGAGAATGTTCTCCTCCACGCCGAGGATCATGCGGCAGACGGTGCAGCTCATGGCGCCGTTCTCGCTCATGGTTACGGCATTGTCTGGAATGCCAATCGTCGTAAAGGTATTTTCCATGCCAGCAAGCGGCAGCGCCACGTTCCACTCGGGCAGGTAGACTTTGCCGTCTCTCGCCTCGGCGGCGAAGAAGTTCTTGCAGCCCGCGAGGCGCGCCGCGCTGACGCTGCCCGGATGGCGGATCATCTCGTCCATCGGCGTGACCTCGCCGGTCCGGCCGTCTTCCATCACGCAGACGCTGCGGCAGTTGCGGTAACACTCATCGCGGTCGTGGCTGACCCAGAGGATGGGGCCGTTGAACGTCGCGAGCAGGTCGGCAAGCTCGATCTCAAGATTCCACTTTAAGTAGCTGTCCAGCGCGGAGAACGGCTCGTCGAGCAAAATCGCCTCCGGCTCGGAACACAAAATGCGCGCGAGCGCCACGCGCTGCTGCTGACCGCCGGAGAGCTGCGCGGGATGCTTTTTCTCAAGCCCCTCAAGGCGGAACATGCGGATCTTTTCTGCCAGCACGCGGCGCTTTTCCGCCTTGTCTCCGCTGCGGATGCCGCAGAGGATATTCTGCTCCACGCTCATGTTCGGGAACAACGCGTACTGCTGGAAAAGATACCCGACCCTGCGCTGCTGAGGCGGCAGATTGATCTTCTTTTCGCTGTCAAACAGCACGCGGCCGCCGAGCACGATGCGCCCGCGGTCGGGCGTCACGATGCCTGCGATGCACTTTAATGTCATGCTCTTGCCGCAGCCCGAGGCGCCGAGCAGCGCCATCGTCTCGTCCGGCGCTTCAAACTGTGAGCGCAGATGAAACGCGCCAAGCTTTTTTTCAATATCGACAGACAAACTCATCTTCTCGCCCTCCTCGCCTTGCTCGCATCCGTGAGGAAGTCACGCCGCTCGAGCATGTTGACCGCCAGCAGCACGACGGCGGAGATCGCAATATTGACCAAGACCCACTTCGTCGCCAGCACATCGTTGTTCGTCTGCCAGAGCTGATAGACCGTGGTGGAGATCGTCGCTGTCTTGCCGGGTGTGTAGCCCGCGATCATGCTCGTCGCGCCGTATTCGCCAAGTGCTCTGGCAAAGGCCAGCACTGTGCCGGCCAGCACGCCCTGACGGCAGTACGGCATGCGGATACGCCAGAAAATGTAGGTATTCGACAGGCCCAGCGTCTGTCCAGAATAGGCCAGCGTCTCGTCAAAAGACTCGAACGCGCCGCGCACCGTGCGGTACATCAGCGGGAAGATGACGACCACCGTGGCAAAGATGGCCGACCACCAGGTCATGACCATCTTGACGCCGAACGTTTCGAGCACCCACGCGCCGATGACGCGCTTGGGGCCGAACACGCGCAGCAGCAGATAGCCCACGACCGTCGGCGGCAGCACGAGCGGCAACGTCAGAAGCACATCGAGCACACCTTTGACCAGGCGCGGAAGCTTTGCGATATAATAGGCGGCAAAAATGCCGGCAAAGAAAATAACGACCGTGGAGATCGCCGCAATGCGCAGCGAGTTCCATAAGGGATACCAATCCATCGTGACCTCCGATTTTCTGGAGTTTGGGAGATTCAGGCGATCTCCACGCCGCCGCAAATGCGGCGTTCAAGCGTTTTGCCGACAGGCAAAACCTTGGCGCGGACGGAATTCACTTCCGACCGTGCTTTTCAAATCAGGGCTCCCGTTGGGCGGCAGCCCAATGGGACGAGCGCCGCGATGCGCAGCGAGTTCCAGAGGGGATACCAGTCCATCGTGACCTCCCTTGTAGAGCGGAAAGTTTGCGCCGCGCACAGCGCAAATAATCTTGAAATTTTTTGCCGCGACATGTGCGTGGCAAAAAATACCTCTCACGCAGCGAGCGTCGAAGGCCGCTCACCGAGGTAAGCGGCCAAGGCGCAGAGCGTAGTGCAGCTCTTTAAAATGAAAGCCTTTTAGGCTTTTATTTTAGTTAGCGGCGCTGAAGCCGACGCTCTCGAACACGGACATGGCGTCAGCGGTCTGGAGATAGTCGAGGAAGGCCTGGGCGGCTTCTTCCTTCTCGCCCTTCAGGACGGCGACGGGATAGATGACCTGGCCGCACATCTCGGCGGTGGCGCTGTCGACGACTGTGAGGCCGGCGGAGCAAGCGTCGGTGGCGTAGATGATGCCGCAGTCAGCGCTGGCCTCGCTCACCTGAGTGGTCACTTCCTTGACGTTGTTGCCGTAGGTCAAAGAGTCGGCGAGAGCCGCTTCGTCAAGGCCATAGTAGGCGAGGATCTTCTCGGTGTACTGGCCGACGGGCACGTCGCTGTTGCCGATGGCGAGCATGACGTCGCCGCTCTTGAGGAGTTCAGCAAGCTGGTCGAAGCTCTCGATGCCCTTGGGGTTGCCCTCGGGAACGGCGAGCGTGACCTTGTTCTCAAGCAGGTCGATGCGGCTGTCGGTCACGATGAGGTCAAGACCGTCGGGGTTCTTGTCCTTGTCGCCGATGAGGCTGCCGTCCATGGCGTTCATCTGCTTGGGGGCGGCGGAGATGAACAGGTCGCAGTCAGCGCCCTCGCTGATCTGGGTGAGGAGCTTGCCCGAGGAGTCAAAGTTGTAGGTGATGTTGACGTTGGGGGCAACTTCCTTGTACATCTCGGCGATCTGAGTCAGGGTCTCGGTCATGGAGGCGGCGGCGAAGACGACGAGATCAACGCTCTCGGCGTTCGCATCGCCCTGGGTGTCGTCGGCGGTTATGTCGTCAGTCTTGCTGCTGCAGGCGGCCAGAGAGAACACGAGCACAAGCGCAAGGAGCAGAGACAAAAGCTTTTTCATGTTCGGATACTTCCTTTCAAATTTTTTCTTTTTCGCGCGTTCATTGAAAAGCGCGGCGATACAGGAACGCGCAAGAACACGCCGCACGCAATTTATTTTCAATTCCCATCGGGAAACTTGGGCAGCATCATTTCGCTATCCTCAAAATAGATAACGCACCCCCAACATTTCGCGCCCGCAGGCGCGAAGCGTTAAAGTTGTCAAACAGCACCGACTCATTCGGTTCAAAAATCCACCAGTCCTGCCCCCCTAACCCCGCGCCCCTGGGGCGCGAAACAGCGTCGCAGACTTTTCCCCGCAAGGGGGATGCGGCATCCGTAAAGCGGCAAAGCCGCTAACGGCTGCCCAAGCCGTCCGCAGGCGGCAAATAATCTTGATTCGTTTTTTGCCGCGGTCACCGTCGCGGCATTACGATTCCCGCGCCCGTTGGGCGTGCCAATCGTGCCGCTTCCTCGAAACTGGCTCGCTTCATCCGCCGCCGGCGGCGCTTCGCCAATTTCCATGCGCGTGGCAAAAAACACCTCTCAGCCTGCAAGTGTGCGAGCGCAAGCGAGTGCGCGCAGCAGGCTGCATCCTCCTCAAAACGATGGCTCCGCTATCGTTTTGAAGTTTTATTTTCCAAACGGGCAGATCGGATAGTGGCACGGCTTGCACCCAAGGCATAGCCCGCCTTCGCCGAGCGCCGCGAGATCCGCGCGTGTGACGGGCACATCCGCCGCGATCTTCGGCAGCACCAGATCAAAGACCGTCGCGCCCGCATACATCACGCAGCCGGGCAGGCCCATAACGGGCATACCGTCGTCAAAATAGCCGAGCAGGAACATAGCCCCCGGCAGGACCGGCGCGCCGTAGGTGATGATATTCGCGCCCGCGGCCTTGATGCCGCCCGGCGTGTTGTCGTCGGGGTCGACGCTCATGCCGCCGGTACAGAGGATCATGTCGGGCTTCTTTTCGCGCATCGTGAGCACCGCGTCGCGCACATTCTCCACCCCGTCGCCGGAGTAGACGACCTCGAGCGTTTCGATGCCGTAGGTCTTGAGCTTGTCGATGACGACCGGCGTGAACGTATCCTTGATGAGGCCCTTTTTGATCTCACCGCCGGTAGCGACGATGCAGGCGGTCTTGCGCACATAGGGCTTGAGAGACAGCAGCGGCTTATCGCCCGCGGCCTGCTCGGCCTTTCGGAGCTTTTCTTCCTCGATGATGAGTGGGATGACGCGCATGCCCGCGAGCTTGTCGCCCTCGCGTACAGCCATGCCGCCCTTGCGCGTGGCGATCATCACCTCGTCCTGGCTATTCACGGCGACAAGGCGCGCGGAATCGACCAGAAACACGCCGTCACAGGCGGCCTTGAGCTCGATCTTGCCCTCTTTCACGCCGCTGCGGATCATATTCTCCTGCCCGCAGAGGGCCAGAAGCCGCTCCGCCGCGTCGTTTTCGTGCACCATGCCGGACGTCATTTCCCAGACATAGAGGTGCTCCTTGCCCATGCTCAAAAGCACGGGGATGTCCTCTTCCGTCACGACGTGGCCCTTGCGGAAGCGCGCGTCCTTATACTGGTCCTTGATGATCTGCGTCATGTCGTGGCAGAGCACATGGCCCACCGCGTCCTCGGTTTTGATAAGTCTCATTTCTTCAGCACCTCGATCTCGTCTCCGGCCTGAATGCGGCCCTCTTTGATCACAATGGCAAAGATGCCTTCGGTCGGCATCACGCATTTGCCCGTCGTGCGCTTGATCTCGCAGTCGTTGTGGCACTGTTTGCCGATCTGCGTGACCTCAAGCTCCGTCTCGCCCACGCGCAGGCGCGTGCCGACGGGGAGCGTCTTGAGCTCGATGCCTCGGGTGTTGATATTTTCGGCAAAGATACCCGCATCCAGCTCAAGCTGGCAGATAGCGCGCATCGTGTCCACGCTCTCGTCGGCCAGCAGGCTGATCTGGCGGTGCCAGTCACCCGCGTGGGCGTCGCCCACAATGCCGTGGCGGTATTTTACGTCGATATAGGGCACCTCGTGCTTGCGCACGCCCTTTTTTTCGCTGATGTTCACAGCGGTCACCTGTGCCATTTCTTCATTCCTCCGCTTCATAAACGCCGCTCTTGCCGCCCTCTTTATAGAGAAGGTGGATACCGTCGATGCGCATATCGCGCTGCACGGCCTTGCACATGTCGTACACCGTGAGCGCGGCGACGCTGACAGCTGTCAGCGCTTCCATTTCAACGCCCGTTTCGCCGTGGCAGCGAACCTCGCTGCGGATGTGCAGGGCGGTTTCTTCGATTTCAAATGAGATGTCCACCTTCGTGAGCAGCAGCGGGTGGCACATCGGGATCAGTTCACTGTTTTTCTTCGCGGCCATGATGCCCGCGACCTGCGCGACCGCCAACACATCGCCCTTGCCGATGGAGCCCTCTTTGATCTTGTCCATCGTCGCTTTTGCCATGCGGACCGTCGCGGCGGCGCGCGCCACGCGATAGGTCTGCACCTTTTCGCTCACGTCCACCATGCGGGCGCGGCCCTGTTCGTTAAAATGCGTCAGTTCCATCCTCAGCCTCCGATCGCAAACATGCCGCGGTGCGTCTCCGTAACGCCAGTCTCGTCCATGTGGTGGCGCTCCGGCTTCATCAGAATGCCGCGGCGGATGGCCTGCTCCAATTCCTCACCGGACAAGCCACGCAGCGTGATCTCTGCGTCCGAATGCAGGCACGGCTTTAATTTCCCGTCCGCCGTGATGCGGATGCGGCTGCACTCTGCGCAGAACGCATGACTCATCGGCGCGATGAGGCCGACGGTCCCCTTTGCATCCGGCAGACGGTAGCACGCGGCCACGCCGTCGTGCGAAACGGCCTCCAACTCCGGACAGCGGTTCAGAACTGCCTGCGAGGGAAGATACGTGCCAAAATCCTTTCCGCAGCCCATCGGCATGCGCTCAATGAAGCGCACCTGCCACGGATGCTCGCGCGTCAAAGCGACAAAATCGGCGATCTCGTCGTCGTTGACGCCGCCGAGCAGCACACAGTTGAGCTTAATCTTCGCAAAGCCCGCGCGCTCCGCCGCCTCGATACCGTCCAAGGTATCCTGCAGCGTGCCAAGGCGCGTGATGGCGCGAAAGCGCTCCTCGTTCAGCGTGTCGAGGCTGATGTTGAGGTGCGTGACGCCCGCGTCGCGCAGCGGCCGGGCAAACTCCTTGAGCAGGCTGCCGTTTGTCGTGACGCAGAGCTCTTCAACGCCGGGAATTTCTGATAACATGCGGCAGAAGTCCACCGCACCGCGGCGCACGAGCGGCTCGCCACCGGTGACGCGGATCTTTTTGACGCCGCACCTGACCGCCGCGGCGGCCATGTCGCGCAGCCCTTCCAAAGAACAGATGTCCTCGTGCGCGCACTTTTCAATGCCGCCGTCCGGCATGCAGTAGCGGCAGCGGTAATTGCAGCGGTCCGTGATGCTGATGCGCAGGTATGTAATTGATCTTGCAAAGCCGTCCAGCATCTGAAACGCCTCTTTCTTCCATGGTACAGCATGATATTTTAGCAAATATCACGCTCTTACGCAACACAGTCGTCCGATAATGTCGAACTGTATTTTTATATTATCGTAATCTTGACTTTTTCCGCAGTATTTTTTAGAATACAAGCAACGATTTTTGACCGGGAGGGCCGATTTATGACTGACGGCAACACCATCCGCTCCGTGGCGAAGGCGATGGAGCTTTTGCAGCTCCTCAGCGACGCGGGTGAGGCGATGACGCTCACCGCCATCAGCGAGCGCGCAGGGCTGCCCAAGAGCACAGTGTTCGGCCTTTTGACCACCATGCGCGACTATGACGTCATCACACAGCACGCAGACGGCAAATACGCCCTCGGTCTGCGCCTTTTTGAATACGGCTGCCGCGCCAGCGCGTTCTGGAACATCTCGTCCCTCGCGCGGCCTTACCTCGAGCATCTGGCGGAAGCGACCGGCGCCTCCGCCATGCTCTCCACCTATGAAAACGGGCACATCGTCGCCCTCGACCAGGCCGAGGGGCGCGACAGCCTTCGCATCGTCACCGCGCCGGGGGCGCGGCTGCCGCTGCACTGCACCTCGCAGGGCAAGATCGTCCTCGCCTGCATGAGTGAGAGCGAGGCGGCAAATCTCCTTGCCCGTGTGCCGATCACGCCCTACACGCCCCACACGGAGACGGACGCAAACGCGCTGCTCGCATCGCTCCCCGCCTGCCGCGAAGCGGGCTTCGCCGTGGAAAACGGTGAGTATAAGATCGGTCTTCGCTCCATCTCCGCGCCGGTGTTCACCGGCGGCGGCGCGCTCAAGTACGTCGTCAGCGTACTGGGGATGTTCCGCTCCGTGCACTCGGACGAGTTCGCGCACGCCGAGCGCGCGGTCGTCGCCGCGGGGCAGATGCTTTCCGCCGCACTGGGCTATCCGGGAAAGTGAGACTTTTTTCCGCGCGGAAAAATCTACGCTTGACTCTACCATTGTTATAGAGTTTATGATGACTCCATGCTATACTGATAAGGAGTCCTTTCCGATGCAAAACGATCTCACCACCGGCAGCGTCTTTCGCAACGTTTTGTCCTTTTCGCTGCCGTATCTGCTCTCTTACTTTTTGCAGACGCTCTACGGCATGGCCGACCTCTTCATCATCGGCCAGTTTGAGGGCGTCGCCAGCACGACCGCCGTCTCCATCGGCTCGCAGGTGATGCACATGCTCACAGTCATGCTCGTCGGCCTTGCGATGGGCGCGACGGTCAGCATCGCGCAGGCCGCCGGCGGCGGCGACAAAAAGCGCACCGCCTCTGCCATCGGCAACACGGTCACGCTCTTCATGCTGCTGGCTCTTGCGCTGACGGCACTGCTGCTCGCGCTGCGCGGGGGTACCGTCTCCATCATATCCACACCGGAGGAGGCCGTGCAGGGCACGCTCGCCTATCTCACGGTCTGATTTATCGGTATTCCGTTCATCGCGGCGTACAACATCATCGCCTCGATCTTCCGCGGCCTTGGCGACAGCAAGAGCCCCATGTGCTTCATCGCCGTGGCCTGCGTCGTCAACATCGCGCTCGACTACTACTTCATGTGCACGCTGCACCTCGGCCCCGCGGGCGCAGCGCTCGGCACCACGCCGAGTCGCCCGCGCAGTACCGTCGCTTGATGCAGTTCATCCGCGAGGAAGGCTACACCGCCGCCGGATTTTCGCGCGAGATTACAGTCATCGACTACGGCTTCACGACCGACACGGAAAAGTTCGTCACTGAAATCATGATCCCTCTGCAAAAGGTATAAAAAATGTTCCCGCGTTCATTGGCAGGTGTGCGTAAGACAGTATTGTGCTGAAATCAACAAAGCGGCACGAAACCGCATGGAGCTGATCGCGCGGTCACTGGCAGAGCAAAACGGCGTGACCGAGCAACTGAAAGCTGAAAACCAAATGGAATGGGTGCGGCAGATGAACGCTTGCAAGGCACAGGCAGAGGAAGTTGTGAAAGCGGAATTGATTTATGATTGAGCGAGAAAGTCCGGGCAGAAAACTGTTCGGACTTTTCTCATATAGTCCAAAGTTGCGGTAGAATTGTTCACAAGTTTTATGGTATAATTTGAACACGAAATTGAGCAACAAATTTATAAAGGAGAATATGGATGAAGCTGTTTTTATGTTCGCACTTTTCAAGTGTAGGAAGTTTGATAAAAGAAGAAATTG